>JABUBP010000149.1_pt1 | contig 16481 bp, 17 predicted proteins | sample 7240331 | NCBI WGS metagenome assembly JABUBP01 (sample SAMN07256347, study PRJNA390944) | subsurface metagenome | isolation source: Methane hydrate marine sediment | place: Pacific Ocean: Eastern North Pacific, ODP site 1244 | collected 2002 | reverse complement strand
CGATCATCGAAGCTCACTCCCTATCGCGCGCGCTCCAGTGTCAACCGCATCCCGTCATAGGCGGGCACGACGCCATCGGGCAGGCTCTGCCGCAGCACTTCGTAGTCGAGATCGGTGAGCATGTTGGTGATGACGGCGCGCTTCGGCTTGAAGCGTTCGATCCAGGACAGCGCGTCGTCCACCGAGAAATGGCTGGGATGTGGTGCGTAGCGCAGCCCGTCCACGATCCACAGGTCTAGGTTTTGCAGCGCCGGAAAACTTTCCTCGGGAATATCGCTGAGATCGGGCGTGTAGGCGGCGTCTCCAATGCGATAGCCGAGCGCGGGGATGTTGCCGTGCTTGAGATTGAAGGCGGAGAGCGTGAGCGCCCCGCCCTTGCCGAGAATTTCCTGGCTCTCGCCGGCCTCGATCGAATGCCGGGTCAGGATCGGCGGATAATCACTGCCCTCAGGAGAGATGAAGCAGTACGAGAACCGCGCCATGATGTCCTTGGCGCTCGACTGATTGAAATAGGTCGGAATGCGCCGGCGCTGGTGCAGCACCACCGAGCGCAGATCGTCGATGCCATGGGTCTGGTCGGCATGCTCGTGGGTGAGGAACACGGCATCGATGTGATCGACCTCGGCGTCGATGAGCTGCTCGCGCAAGTCCGGCGAGGTGTCGATGATGACGCGGGTGATACCCTCCCCCGATTTGCGCTCGGCCATCAGCGAGCAGCGGCGGCGGCGATTCCTGGGATTGTTGGGATCGCAGCGGCCCCAGCCGAGCGCCGGACGCGGCACGCCGGCGGAAGAGCCGCAGCCGAGGATCGTCAGCGTCACCGTCATGCCGCAGCCTTTGCGGCCGGCACTTTGGAAAACAGGCGAAAAAAGTTTTCGGTGGTCTGCCGCGAGATTTCCTCGAGGCTGACGCCGCGGGTCTCGGCCATCACCTTCGCGACCTCAACGACATAAGACGGCTCATTGCGCTTGCCGCGATGTTTTCCGGGCGCGAGATAAGGCGCATCAGTCTCGACCATGATGCGGTCGGCCGGCAGCTCGGCCGCGAGCGCGCGCAATTCGTCCGACTTCTTGAAGGTCAGGATGCCCGTGAAGGAGATCGACAGGCCAAGACCTATCGCCTTCATCGCGAGCTCGCGTCCGCCGGTGTAGCAATGCAGCACCGCCTTGAACGGTCCTTTTGCGATTTCCTCTTCGAGGATGCGGCCGCAATCCGCGTCCGCTTCGCGGGTGTGGATCACAAGCGGCAGGCCGGTGGCGCGGGCCGCAGCTATATGGGTGCGGAAGCCACGCGCCTGCGCTTCCGGCGAGCCGTATTTGTAGAAATAGTCGAGCCCCGCCTCGCCCAGCGCGACGACCTTCGGGTGCCTGGTTAGCTCGATCAGTTCGGACGCCGGAATGCCGTCTTCCTCGTCGGCTTCGTGCGGATGGGTGCCGACCGAGCAGTAGACGTTGGGAAAGCGCTCGGCGATTGCGAGCAGCGCGGCCTGCCGACGCACGCGGGTCGAGATCGTGACGATGCGGCCGACCCCGGCCGCCTCCGCGCGCGCGACAATGGCGTCGAGGTCCTCGGCAAAATCCTTGAAGTCGAGATGGCAGTGGCTGTCGACGAGCATTTCTTATTGGCCGTCAGTTGGCTCTTTCGGTTCGACATAACGCGGGAATACGCCGACCGGTGCCGGCAGTGCCGTGCCCGGTGCGAGGCGCTTCGCGCCGCCGAGTGCCGCGAAATTCCGTTCACTTGGGGGAACACCGAGGTTGTCGAGCAGCTTGTTGGCAGAAACAGGCATGACCGGCAGCGCGAGGATCGCGATCTGGCGCACTACTTCGGCGGTGACGTACAGCACCGTCTTCTGACGCGCCGGATCGGTCTTGGCCAGCGCCCATGGCGCTTCGCCCGCGAAGTAGCGGTCGCCTTCGGCGACCACAGCCCACACCGCGTTGAGCCACTGGTGAATCTGCTGCGTCGCCATGGCGGCGCGCGCCTGCACGATCATGGCGTCGGCCTGCGCCAGGATCGCGTTGTCATTGTCGGTGAATTCGCCGGGCTCCGGCAGCACACCGCCGAGCTGCTTGGCGATCATCGATAGCGAACGCTGCGCCAGATTGCCGAGACCGTTGGCGAGGTCAGCATTGATGCGCGCCACGATGGCCTCGTGGTTATAGCTGCCGTCCTGTCCGAACGCGACTTCGCGCAGGAAGAAGTAGCGCACCTGGTCGACGCCGTATTGCTTGGCGAGGTTGAAGGGGTCGACGACATTGCCGACCGACTTCGACATCTTCTCGCCCTTGTTGAACAGGAAGCCGTGGGCAAAGACGCGCTTCTGCACGGGAACGCCAGCCGACATCAGGAAGGCCGGCCAGTACACCGCATGGAAGCGGATGATGTCCTTGCCAATGATGTGGAGGTCGGCAGGCCAGTAGCGCCAGCGCGGATCGCTCTCGTCGGGAAAGCCGACGCCGGTGATGTAGTTGGTCAGCGCGTCGACCCAGACATACATCACGTGCTCGGGGTCATTGGGCACCTTGATGCCCCAGTCGAAGGTGGTTCGCGAGATCGAGAGATCGCGCAGACCGCTCTTGACGAAGCTGATCACCTCGTTGCGGCGCGAGTCGGGCCCGATGAAATCGGGCTGGCTCTCGTACAGCGCGAGCAGCTTGTCCTGATAGGCGGACAGCTTGAAGAAGTAGCTCTTCTCGTCGACCCACTCGACCGGCGTGCCTTGCGGACCGCGGCGCACGCCGTCGTCGCCGACAATCGTCTCCTCCTCCGCGTAATAGGCCTCGTCGCGCACCGAGTACCAGCCGGAATAGACGTCGATATAGATGTCGCCGTTCTGCTGCATCCGGTTCCAGACCACCTGCACCGACTTGTGGTGCGCGGGCTCCGAAGTGCGGATGAATCGATCGAAGGAGATGTTGAGGACCTCGTCCATCTCCTTGAAGCGCGCAGCGTTGCGATCGGCGAGTTGGGCTGCGGTCATGCCTTCGCCTGCCGCCGTCTGGATCATCTTCTGGCCGTGCTCGTCGGTGCCGGTGAGGAAGAACACATCCTTGCCGTCGAGCCGCTGGAAGCGCGCAATCGCATCGGTCGCGATCGCCTCATAGGCGTGGCCGATATGCGGCTGGCCGTTCGGATAAGCGATGGCCGTCGTGATGTAGAAGAGATTGCCGCGGGAGGCGGCGGGCTTCGGTGCCGCGGCGGGCGCGGGTTTTGCTTTCGGCGCGGCAGGCTTGGGCGCTGCCGGTTTGGCGGCCGCCTTGACCGGCGCTGGCGCCTTACTCTGCTTCGGTGCTGACGCCGGCTTGCGAGCCGTCGTCTTCTTGGCAGTTTGCTTGACGGACTTTTTCGCGGCCTTCTTGGCCTTCTTCGCAGCCGGCTTTGGTGCGGCCTTCTTGCTCTTCTTGGCGGTCTTTTTCGCCTTCTTGGCGACTACCTTTTTGGCGCGCTTTTTCGCTGTGGCGGAAGCTGTCTTCTTCGCCTTTTTCTTCTTCGAAGATTTCGCCTTCTTGGCCACCACGAATTCCCTTGTCGCCGGAAACGGCAATGCTGTGAGCACGATTCTCTTGTTTAGCGCGTCGCTTCCGCGAGCAGCGAAAACACCGAGAAAACAAAGGGTTTTCGCTCGAGATTGTAGTCTGCGGTATCGCGTGCCGCGCGAGCGATCTTTTCCCATACCTCCGCCAGCCGTGCAAGGCGGGGCAGGTTCGCATTGGCGTTGGGATCGTCGCGCAGACGCTCGCTGATCCAGCGCTCCACGCCGTCGACAAAGGCCGAAAGCGCCACCCGGTCGCTGAGCGGAAGCTGCTCGCCGAGCGCATGCAGTTCGCGCGGATCGACCTTTGGCAGTGTCGCCAGCAAGGCGGCGGTCCGCTGTTGCAATTTCAGGGCATCGCCGCCGAGCAGCGTCAGCGCGCGCGACACGCTGCCCTCTGAAGCCTTGGCCGCCTCGAGCAGGGCCGGATCGTCGGCCGCCTTGTCGGCGGCACGTGCGGCGGCGCGGACAACGTCGTCGGTCGAGAGCGGCCGCAGCGGCAATTTGCGGCAACGGGACAGGATGGTCGGCAGCACCCGCGCCGGCGCGTGGCTGACCAGCAGGAACAGCGACTGCTGCGGCGGCTCTTCGAGGATCTTCAGCAGCGCATTGGCCGCGTTCGGATTGAGCTCGTCGACGGTGTCGACGATGCAAACGCGCCAGCCCTCCACCGCGGCGGTGGAGCCGAAAAAGGAGATCGTCTCGCGCGTCTCGTCGACGGTGATCACCGTCCGCAGCACGCCGCGATCATTGAGGCCGCGCTCCAGCACCAGCAGGCCGCCATGGGCTTCGGCGGCGACCTGTCGCGCAACGTGATCGGCCGGATCCACCGCCAGCGTTTGCGCGCGCTGCACGGCAGGTGACTGCGAATGGCGATTGGCCAGCACGAAACGTGCCATGCGATAGGCCAGCGTCGCCTTGCCGATGCCCTGCGCGCCGCCGATCAGCCAGGCATGCGGTATGCGCGCGCTGCGATAGGCCGAAAGCAGCGCCGTCTCCGCCTCGCGATGCCCGAACAGGTCGCTCGTCTCGCGTGGATGTCTGACGGAAATCTCTTCTTCGGTCTTGCGGGCGTTCATGCCGGCGATGCCGTGGCCGTCATCGTGAACAGATGATCGCGAAGTGCGTTCCAGACCTGGCCAGCGACCAATTCGGGGCTCGGCGTCGCGTCGACCAGGACGCAGCGGTCAGGATCTTCAGCCGCGATCTGGCGATAGGCGTCGCGCAGGTCCTGGTGGAACTTGATGTCCTCGGACTCGAAACGATCAGGTGCTCCTGTCCCGCGCCGAGCCGACGCACGCTGCAGTCCGATCTCCACGGGCACGTCGAGGATGATGGTGAGGTCCGGCTTGAGGTCGCCGATGGTGACGCGCTGCATCGCGTTGAGCACCCCGGGCAATACGTTGCCGAGCCGGCCCTGATAGGCGCGCGTCGAGTCCGAAAAGCGGTCGCACAGCACCCAGGTGCCTTGACTGAGCGCCGGTTGGATCACCGTGCGCACATGATCGTCGCGGGCGGCTGCGAACAGCAGCGTCTCCGCATCGGGACCGAGCAGCTTGCCCATGCCTGACAGCACGACGTGGCGGATGATCTCGGCGCCCGGGGAGCCGCCGGGTTCGCGGGTGACGATGGCGCGCAGCTTGGCTGCCGCCAGCCGCTCAGCCAGCAACTTGATCTGGGTGGACTTGCCCGAGCCCTCCCCGCCCTCGAAGGAGATGAACTTGCCGCGTCCGCCCGGCCGCTTGACTGAAGCTGCCTCACCCATGGTTACAGCTTCTCGGCGCCGGAGCGGAACATGCCGATGACGAGCTCGCTCGCACCATCGATGGCGCGGCGCATGGTCGAACCGGGGCCGATGGATTCGGCGGCATAGACCGGCGACTCCATCGCAACATTCTGACCGCGCCAGACCCTGACTACGCCAACTTGCTGGCCCTCCTGGATCGGCGCACGGACGGGGCCGTTGTAGACGATGCGCGCGATCAGCTTCTCGGTGCCCGCTTTCGGCACCATCACCTTGATCGGCTCGCGGCTCCTTAGCTTCACCGAGCGGCTCTCGCCGCCAAACACCTTGGCGTAACCGACCTGCTGGTTCTCGGCGAACAGCGTCCGTTGCTCGAAATTGCGGAACCCCCATTCCAGCATCTTCTTGGCTTCCTGGGCGCGGTCATCGGGATCGTCGAGGCCGTTGATAACGACGATCAGACGGATGCCGTTTTGCACGGCCGAGCCGACCATGCCGTAGCCGCCTTCCTTGGTGTAACCGGTTTTGAGGCCATCGGCGCCGCTCAACGTCGAATTCAAGAGCGGATTGCGGTTCTGCTGGCGGATCTTGTTCCAGGTGAATTCCTTCTCGCCGAACAGTTTGTAGAACTCGGGAAAGTCCAGGATGATGTGCCGCGCCAGCTTGCCGAGCTCGCGCACCGTCATCCTGTTGTCGGGGTCCGGCAAGCCGTTGGAATTGCCGAAGGTCGATTTGGAAAGGCCGAGCTCGCGTGCCCGTTTGGTCATGAAGTCGTTGGCGAACTTCTTTTCGCTGCCCGCCATGCCCTCGGCCAGCGCGATGCAGGCGTCGTTGCCGCTCTGGATGATCGCGCCGTGCAGGAGGTCATCGACCGGCACCTTGCTGTTGATCGCCGCGAACATGGTCGAGCCGCCGGACGGCGCGCCGCCCTTGCGCCAGGCGTTCTCGCTGATCCGGAATTCATCCGTCAGCTTGATCTTGCCTTCCTTGATGGCGTTGAAGATGACCTCGACGGTCATCAGCTTCATCATGCTGGAGGGCGCGCGCATTTCGTCGGCGTTCTTCTCGAACAGGATGCTGCCGGAGTTCGCTTCCATCAGGATCGCGGTGGGCGCATCGCCGTCAAAGGCATGATCTTCCTTCTTGGCGCCCTGCACGCTGTTGTTGGCGGCATAGACCGCCCCGCCCGACGCAAGGGCCAACGTAACGGCCGCTGCCGCAAGCCACCGCCAGATCGGCGGAACCTGACGAAATCTGAATAAAAACGGAGGTTTGGCGGCCATTTCTCACGTCCTGCGGAAGCGCGTTCTATCAGTTGGAGAGGACACGAACAACACGGCTTTTGCCGGGCGATACCGCGGACTGGTTCAATTGCCGAAGCAGCGGAACGCCCCTATCGTGGCGCCTCCCCCGCCCAAGATGCGAGCTCCCGGCAAGAAGGCAACGCGATGTCATCCTCACGCACGATTCAGGTCAATGGGCTCGAGATGTTTTTGCTCGAACAGGGCCAAGGTCCGCTTGTTCTGCTCTGCCATGGCTGGCCGGAATTATCCTATTCCTGGCGTCACCAGATTCCCGCGCTCGCCGCCGCCGGATTCCATGTGGTGGCGCCCGACATGCGCGGCTTTGGGCGGACCAGCGCGCCTGAAGACATCGAGGCCTACACCATCCTCCACAATGTCGGCGACATGGTCGCGCTCGTCGCAGCGCTCGGCGAGAAGCAGGCGGTCATCGTCGGCCACGATTGGGGCGCGCCGGTCGCCTGGCACGCCGCAATGTTCCGCCCCGACATCTTCACCAAGGTCGCCGGTCTCAGCGTGCCGCCCTTCACGCGCGGCCGTACCCGCCCGCTCGACACGCTGCGGGCCAACGGCGTCACGAACTTTTACTGGCAATATTTCCAGCCGCCCGGCATCGCCGAAGCCGAGTTCGAACGCGACGTTGCGGCGACCATGCGCACGCTGCTCGTTGGCCGCGGCTCGCCTGACCCCGCCGCGCATCAGTTCGTCGAGGCCGGCAAGGGTTTTCTTGGCGACGGCCATGGCAACCGGCCGCTGCCGGGCTGGCTGACGGAAGCGGATCTCGCCTACTTCGCCTCGATCTACGCGAAGTCCGGCTTCCGCGGCGGCCTGAACTGGTATCGCAACATCGATCGCAACTGGGAGCTGACGGCGGCTTTCCAGGATGCGCAAATCCGCCAGCCGTCGATGTTCCTCGCGGGGTCCAGGGATGGCGTCGTCACCGGCCTGATCGGCGCCCGGCAGATCGCCGAGCTCGACAAGGTGCTGCCCAACCTGAAAGCCAAGATCATCCTCGAAGGCGCCGGCCACTGGGTGCAGCAGGAACGGCCCGACGAGGTCAACGCGGCGCTGCTTGAATTCCTGAAGTGAGCCGCAAGATTTAAGTCCGGAAGCCTCAGTACAGCCCGCGCCCGCTCAGGATCTCGCGCGGGCCGCGCGGATCGATCGGGGCATAGGCCGTGGGCTGCGCGGCGAAGCGCTCGTCGGCCTCATAGGAGACGGCACGGGGATTTTCGTTTCCGCGGCCACGGGAACGGCTCGATGCCGACATTTCCGACGTCGCATTGATCGACGCGTAGTCGGCCGAGGTGTTGCCGAGACTATAGGGACGCCCTTCCGGCAAGGGCACATCGCCCCGGATGGCCCGGCCGCCTGATGGCAGCAGGTCCGGCAGGAACGGGCGGGCGGCGGCAACCCGTACGGTGGATGGCGCCGGGGCCGGCGTGCCGGTGCGCAGGGTCGCCAGCAACTGGCGGTCGTCGGTGCCTTCCAGGGGTGCCCGGCCGACATATTCGACCCGCACCTTGGCGACGCCATTGGCTTTGAATTCAAGGAGTTCGGCGGCCTTGTTCGAGACGTCGATGAGCCGGTTGCCGTGATATGGACCGCGGTCATTGACGCGAACGATCAGGGACTTGCCGTTCCGGATGTTGGTCACCCGGGCGTAGGACGGGATCGGCAGGGTCGGATGGGCCGCCGTCAGCGCTGTCATGTCGAAGACCTCGCCATTGGCGGTTAGCCGGCCGTGGAAGTCATCGCCGTACCAGGAGGCCATGCCTTCGGCACGATAGTTGGGGTCTTCTTCGGGGACGTAGACCCGTCCCGCCACCGTATAGGGCTTGCCCACGCGATAGGTCCCGCCGCCCCTCGGCACGGGGTCGCCAAGGGCGACCACGCGCGGGCTCGAGGACACCCCGTATTTGGGATCGACGCGGCCAGCGAATTTGTCCTGGGAGGCGCAGTTGGCGAGCGTCAGGCAAGCCGCGACCACGGCCGCGCTGCGCGCCGCCCGGAAAGCCGGATCTGTTCGCCGAATCCCCATCCGCCCGAAACTACCATTCCACCCGGCTGCAGACCCGAAAAGAACGGGCTGTTGCAGCTAAACACCGACGCGGCCCACCTCCGCATCGGATCGTGACGATAACGCAACGCGAAGGCGGCGGAAATGGGGAGGCCCTTTCTGTGGTGAATGAATAGTTGCGTGTTTTTGCCCGTGAAAACACGGGCAGATCGCATTTTCCTGTCCCGCTTCCGGACAGTGTGTTGCGGCAAAACCTCACTCATCCCCGATCTCGCTCGGCGGCCTGGAATCTTTTTGACTGTGCAACGCCGCAGTCGTCTTGTCGTAGCCGGGGTGGGAAGGAAGTTTGGCAATGATCGAGACAGTGACAGCGATATTGGGATTGTTCAGCGCGGGGATTTTCCTTGCACATGCTTTTGAAGGCTATCGTTCCCGGGCCTGACCCGCTGAGGCAAGCAACTGCGACTGCACGTTCAAGAAGGCCGTTCCGAAAACTTTAAGCAATTCGGACCAGCATCGAGAGTGGCAAGAGTGGCAGGTGTAACATGCGCAACCAAGATGCAGTTTCCGGCGGGTTTCTGGCGCTGACCACGGCAAGTCTTGTGCTGCTGTGCTCAAGCCTCCTGGCTTTCGCCCTGACCTGACGAAACTTGGCCCGCCCTGAACAATCCGGGCCGCTGCAGCGAAATGAAGCGGATCGAACCGCCGGCGCGACCGGTCCGGGCGCTCCCTCCCCCCGGTTCACCCGGTACGTAAGATCGCCTCGCCCGTATCGCGGTCTAGGTTCTAGCTAAGATTACTTGCTTCAATTCAGGCAAGTGAAGTTCTTCCGCCCGCTCTTCCCGTGCTCGCTTGCGAAACTCACGTTCGCTCCGCTCGAAAGCAACCATTTCCTTTTGCGCCGCGTCCATAAAACTTTCACGCGGCGTCTCGATCAACTGACCGTTCATGTTGCGCACCCCGCTGGCCGCCAAAGTTCCATTATAGCCAAGCAACGGAACCGGGAAAAGTTCGCCTGGGGCGCAGCGATGGCTCGGCGCTCGACCGTGCGGCAGCATCGCCAATCAGTCCGGAATATCAGCGGGTTCCGGGTCGCATCAACGCGAGAACCCGAAACAGGCGACGAACCTCGGGCGAGGAAGGCCGACCGGCTTAATCGTCGTGGCCGATGACGCGAAGCAGTTGCCTTGCGTGATATTCGGCGCTGGAGACGTTGACGATGGTGGCGTCCGGCTGGGCATCATCCACGGTGCGGGCAAGGCGTTTGGCGATGTTGCCGTCGCTGCCGCGTTGGCGCATGGCCAGCCGCTCGGCCAGTACATCCGCCGGCGCCGTGATCAGCACGACCACGACATTGGCATAGGCATGGCGCAGCGGCGCCACCACCGTGCGCGAGACATTGGCGACCACGGTGCGGCCGGCGCGGATGTCGTCCTCGATGCTGCGCGGAAGCCCGTAGGCGTGGCCGTGCGCTTCCCAATCGATGGCGAAGGCGCCGCTCGTCCTTGCATCGCGGAAGGCCGCGGGGCTCATCTGCTCGTTGTCCTCGGCGCTGGAGGCTTCCCGCGTCACTACTCGCCGCGCGAACACGATGGTTGGGTCGTCGGCGCAGGCCGCACGCGCAAGGTCCAGCAACGTGTCCTTGCCGGCTCCGCTCGGGCCGATTACCAGCACGAGCTTGCCTGGCCCCATCGCCGTCAAGTTGGACTCTGAAATCGTGAGGGCCTCGCTCATGCCACGCGTCCCCCTTCCCGCCACACGCTGCGCACCACCGGGATGCCGCGCGCCACATGGACGCGGATGATGTCGGCGCGTTTGCCCACCGCGATTTCGCCGCGGTCGGCAAGACCCACCGCCTCGGCCGGCGTCTTGGTCACGGTACGCACGGCGGATGCGAGATCGATCGCGGGCACATCGCGCGGCAATTGCAGCGCCGCCATCAGCAGGCTCGAGGGAATGTAGTCCGACGACAGGATATCGAGCAGGCCTTCGCGGGCAAGGTCGATCGCCGCGATGTTGCCGGAATGCGAGCCGCCGCGCACCACGTTTGGGGCGCCCATCAGGATGTCGATGCCGGCCTGGTGCAGGCCGCGTGCGGCCTCCATGGTGGTCGGAAACTCCGCGACCGCCACCCGATCGTTGATGGCATCAGTGACGTTCTCATCGGTGGTATCATCATGGCTGGCGAGCGGAATCTCGTATTGATGCGCGAGTGCGACGATGGCGCGCATGTTGGTCGCGGCATAGGCCTTCTGGTAGGCGAAGCGCCGCGCAAACAGCACGTCGAGTTCCGCGTCGGTCATGCCGCCGCCCTTGCCGCGGTAATAGTCGCGCAGTTTGACTTCATCGCGGAACTGGCGCTGGCCCGGCGTATGGTCCATCAGCGACATCAGCCGCACATCGGGCCGGTCGATCAGCTCCTTTGCCTCCTCGACAACGTCGGGCATCGGGATCTCGCAGCGCAGATGCAGGAAATGATCGGCGCGCAGCAGATCTGCCTCACGGGCCGAGGTGATGGCTGCGGCCAGCACGCCGGCGCGGCCGTCAACATCTTCAGCGCCGTCCTCCCGCCAGACCCGGAGCGAATCCAGCACCGTGGTGATGCCGCAGGTGGCGAGCTGGGAATCGTAGGAAACGACGGCGGCAGTCGCGTCCCAGAAAACCTTGGGGCGCGGCACATAATGCGCTTCGAGATGATCGGTGTGCAGCTCGATCAGGCCGGGCATCACGAGATCGCCGCGGGCATTTTCGCTTCCCGCGGGCGCGGCGCCTTCGCCGAATTCCGCGATTCGTCCGTCTGCCATGGCCACCCAGCCCTGCTCGATCACGCGATCAGCAAGAACGAGGCGGGCATTGCCAATAATAGTTTCGGACTTCGTCGAAGTCATTTTCAGTCTTCCCTCATGCCGCCGCGGCGAATGCCGTCACATCGACGATGCGATCGGCGATTTCCCGGCGGATTTCGTCGTCATGGACGATCGCGACCATGGCGACGCCCTTGTGTTTCTTCTCCTCGATCAGGCTCACGACGACGGCGCGATTGGCGGCATCGAGCGAGGCGGTCGGCTCGTCCAGCAGCAGGATCGGATAGTCGGAGATGAAGCCGTGGGCGATGTTGACGCGCTGCTGCTCGCCGCCGGAGAAAGTCGAAGGCGGCAGCAGCCACAGCCGCTCCGGAATGTTGAGGCGGCGCAGGAGTTGGCCTGCTCTTTCGCGCGCCTGCTTGCGCGCAACGCCGTTCGCCAGCAGGGGTTCGGCGACAACGTCGATGGTGGCGACACGCGGCACCGCCCGCAGGAACTGGCTGACATAGCCGATGGTGGAGCGCCGGACGCCCAGCACCTGGCGCGGCTCGGCTTTGGCGAGGTCGATGACCGCCCCGTGGTGACGGACGCCGATGCGGCCGCCATCGCAGCGATAGTTGCCGTAGATCATCTTCAGGATTGATGACTTTCCGGCGCCCGACGGGCCCGACAGCACGACGCATTCGCCGGCATTGACATGGAAGGACACGCCGCGCACGACAGGCAGCTCGATGCCGCCCTGCAAATGCATGGTGAAGGTCTTCTCTGCACTGTCGATCTCAATCATCGCGGTCATCGCAAACTCATGGCGGCAGGATCGAGGAGACGAGAAGCTGGGTGTAGGGTTCGCGGGGATCGTCGAGCACCTGGTCGGTGAGACCGGTCTCGATCACCTGCCCGCCTTTCATCACCATCACGCGATGCGAAAGCAGCCGCGCGACCGCGAGGTCGTGGGTGACGATGATGGCGGCAAGGCCGAGCTCGGTGACGAGGTTGCGCATCAGATCGAGCAGCCGCGCCTGCACGGAGACGTCGAGCCCGCCGGTCGGCTCGTCCATGAACACCAGCCGCGGCTCGGTGACGAGGTTGCGTGCGATCTGCAGCCGCTGGCGCATGCCGCCTGAATAAGTCCGCGGCGCGTCGTCGATCCGCGATGTCTCGATTTCGACCCGTTCCAGCCAGTTCGAAGCAGCCTCGCGGATGCGGCCATAATGATTCCAGCCGACCGCCATCAGCCGCTCGCCGACATTGGCGCCGGCCGAAACCGCCATCCGCAGGCCCTGCGCGGGGTCCTGGTGCACAAAGCCCCAATCGGTACGGAACAGGAAGCGCCGCTCGGCTTCGCCCAATAAAGCCAGATCGCGCAGCACGCCGTCGCGCATTCGGTAGGAGACGTGGCCGGCGCTCGGCGCAAGCTGTGCCGACAGCAACTGCAACAGTGTCGACTTGCCCGAGCCGGACTCGCCGACCACGGCCAGCACTTCGCCGGGATAGAGTGCGAAAGAGATGTCGCGGCAGGCGGTGAGGCGCCCGTAATTCTTCGCAAGGCCTTCCGCGACCAGCAGCGGCGCGTCGTTCTCAGCCATGCGCCCTCTCCTTGTGCGGCGCTGCGCTTTCCGTGCCACGGTGGCCGGCGGCCTGACGGCCCTCGCAATAATCGGTGTCGGAGCAGACGAACATGCGGCTGCCCTGATCGTCGGTGACGATCTCATCGAGATAGGAATCATTCGCCGCGCACAGCGCGCAGGGGGCGTCGAAGCGGTAGCGCGTGAAGGGATGGTCCTCGAAATCGAGCGACACCACCTTGGTGTGCGGCGGGATGGCGTAGATGCGCTTCTCGCGGCCGGCGCCGAACAATTGCAGCGCCGCGCAATCGTCCATCTTGGGATTGTCGAATTTCGGCGTCGGCGAGGGATCCATCACATAGCGTGCGTTGACCTTCACCGGATAGGCATAGGAGGTCGCGATATGCCCGAAGCGCGCGATGTCCTCGTAGAGTTTGACATGCATCAGCCCGTATTCGCCGAGCGCATGCATGCGCCGCGTCTCGGTCTCGCGCGGTTCGAGGAAGCGCAGCGGCTCGGGGATCGGCACCTGATAGACCAGCACCTGCCCGGCATGCAGTGCTGCTTCGGGGATGCGGTGGCGGGTCTGGATCACGGTCGCCTCCTCCGTGGAGGTCGTCGTTGCCACTCCCGCGGTCTTTGCGAAGAACTTCCGGATCGAGATCGCGTTGGTAGTGTCGTCCGAGCCCTGGTCGATCACCTTGAGCACGTCGTCGGGCCCGAGGATCGCCGCTGTCACCTGCACGCCGCCGGTGCCCCAGCCATAGGGCATCGGCATTTCCCGGCTGGCGAACGGCACCTGATAGCCGGGGATCGCAATCGCCTTCAGGATGGCGCGGCGGATCATCCGCTTGGTCTGCTCATCCAGATAAGCGAAATTGTAGGCGGTGGCGTTCATTCCGCGGCCTCCTTCAGAGGCTCGGCGCCGGTGGCCTGGAAGAATTCGGCACGCAGCTTGCGCAGCAGGCCAAGCTCGGACTGGAAGTCGACGTAATGCGGCAGCTTCAGATGCTCGACGAAGCCGGTCGCCTGCACATTGTCGGAATGCGACATGACGAATTCCTCGTCTTGGGCCGGCGCCTTGACCTCTTCTGCGAGTTCCCGCGCCCGCAGGGAGCGATCGACCAGCGCCATCGACATGGTCTTGCGCTCGCTCTGCCCGAAGGCGAGCCCATAGCCTCGGGTGAAACACGGCGCTTCCGTCGCCGAACCCTTGAACTGGTTCACCATCTGGCACTCGGTCATCGCGATGGCGCCGAGCGGCACGGCAAAGCCGGCATCTTCCGCGAAGAATTCGACCTCGACCTCGCCGAAGCGGATCTCGCCGGCAAAGGGATGCGTGCGGCCATAGCCGCGCTGGGTCGAATAGCCTAGCGCCAGCAGGAAGCCTTCGTCGGCGCGGGCGAGGTTCTGCAGGCGGAGGTCGCGCTCGGCCGGAAAATTCAGCGGCTCGCGGGTGAGATCGCCCACCGGAGCATCGGTCTGTGTTTCCGGGGACGGCTCGATCAGGCCGTCACGGCCGAGAATGTCTGTCACGCGCGGCATCGCCGTCAGCGGCTCGGCCGCGGCTGGGGCATCGGGTGTGCCGGCCTCGGCGAGCTGCGGATCGAGCAGACGGTGCGTGTAGTCGAAGGTCGGGCCAAGTACCTGCCCGCCCGGAATGTCCTTGAAGGTCGACGAGATGCGGCGGCGCACCTGCATGTTGCCGGTATCGACCGGCTCGGTAGCACCAAAGCGCGGCAAGGTCGCGCGAAATGCGCGGACCAGGAAGATCGCCTCGATCAGATCGCCGCGCGCCTGCTTGATGGCGAGCGCGGCGAGCTCGCGGTCGTACAGCGAGCCCTCGGTCATGACCCGGTCGACGCCGAGGCTGAGCTGCTCGGCGATCTGCGGCAGCGAAATCTCGGCCACCTCGCGGTCGCCGCGGCGCTCATGCCCCAGCAGGCGATGGGCGTTCTCGATGGCGCGTTCCCCGCCCTTGACCGCAACATACATGGCTCAGGCTCCCTGCGCGGCAAGCCGCGTGGTTCTGGGGATTGCGACAACGGCATCGTCATGCACCAGCGCGACATCGATGCCGCGGGGAAACAGCACGGCGTTGATGGCGAGCCGCTCGAACAGGTCTGCAGGAATGGTCGCCTGCAACACTGCGGTGCCGTCGATCCCGGGGCCCGTCAGCTCGAACGCCGGCCCCGACCTGAGGCTGGCCACCTGGATGATCAGCGTGGTGGAGCGATCCGGATATTCATTGCTGCCGAGTGCGAAGCGGTCGAGCGGCGGGAGGTGTTGCGCGTCGCCGATCACGGCAAAGCTGCTCACTGTGGGATCCGCGATCACAGGTGCGCTGGTGTGGAACTTTAGCCACTTCGCTACGTCAGGCGTCGCCGACATCGCGCGGTCGAGCCATACCGGTGTATCGTGATCGAACAAGGTCAGCGCAATCGCAGCGGTGCCGTGCATCATCGGCGCCGGGGTTCCTGCCGCAGCATGGATGCGTTGCACGCTGCCGGGCCGCGCCATCGCTTCCATGACCGAACGGAAAGTCGATTGCGCCGACAGCACCTTGTCGGCAAAGCCGGCCGGGAGTTCCGCAACCGTCACCATCGCTCATCCCTCACCGCGCACCATCGTGTAGAAATCGACCCGCGTCGCCGCGGCTTCCGCAGACTTGCGCTCGCGATGGGCGAGCATGGCCGCCCGCAACGGCGCCAGCACTTTTGCCTCGACGGAATCGGCGAGCGCATGCGACTGCACCATGGCGTCGCACAGCGCGATCATCCGGGCCTTTTCCAGGTCGCGGCCGAGTGTGTAACCGAAGCCGACCTCGCCGCTCGCGAGCCGCACCGCCGCGCGCGAGACCGTCGCTTCGCCGAGGTTGAACGGCGCGCCGTCGCCGCCGATGCGGCCGCGCACCATGACGAGGCCGTTCTCGGCTTCGCGCAAATCGGTGTGAACAGGCAGTTCGATGGCGCCGAGGCAGCGCGCGATAGCGTCACCGTCCGCATGCGCCAGCACATTCATGGCCGCCTTGCGCTGCACCTTGATCGCATCTTCAGCCGTAGCGCCCATCGCGGCCTTGCCGGTTTCAAGTTGTCTATGTTACTAGACAACTCAGATACTGACGCTGCATGAAGCTTTCGTGACAGACCGATGATTTTCCCCTTTCGAGACTCCGCGCCATGACAATCACCGATGTTGCCTCCGGCGTGGCGTTGTGGCGGCAGGTTGCCGACGGCATCGAGCGCGGCATTGCCGACGGCCGCTTTGCCGCGGGCGAGAAACTGCCGGGCGAAGTCGAGATTGCGGAGACCTATCGCGTCAACCGCCACACAGTGCGGCGCGCGTTAGCTGCACTTGCCGAGCGCGGGCTGGTGCGCGCCGAGCGCGGTAGCGGCACTTATGTCGAATCACCCAGAATCGCCTACCCTCTGCGCTCGCGGACTCGCTTCTCCGAGATCGTCGGCGCTGGCGGCCGTGAGCCGCGCGGGCAACTGATCGAGGCGTCCGAGGAT
>JABUBP010000148.1_pt1 | contig 16498 bp, 23 predicted proteins | sample 7240331 | NCBI WGS metagenome assembly JABUBP01 (sample SAMN07256347, study PRJNA390944) | subsurface metagenome | isolation source: Methane hydrate marine sediment | place: Pacific Ocean: Eastern North Pacific, ODP site 1244 | collected 2002 | reverse complement strand
GCGCCAAGTAATACCCCGCAAGCTGCCTCCACTTCCTCTCAAAAATATCTCCCTGATTTACGTCACCAGCAACATGCCAAGGCCACTTACTCGCATTCGCCAATTTGCTTCTTTTAGCTTCAGGCATATTTGGGCAAAGTTCAGCTAAACTCTTTACCATATATGATCTTCTCCATTTTTTTTCTTGTAGAATAATTAAAAGAATAAACTTAAAAAGGTGTTTGTCACTTATGTCACTATTGACAGGGTATCTCTATGGCAAGACCTCTAGTATCAGATGAAACCCATCATCGAATGAAACAATTTGCGGCGAGGAAGAACATTCCCGTTCAAGACGCTTATGACATTCTCATCCAAAAGGTTTTAGATAGTGAAGGCAAAGAGAAAAGGGGGGAGATTCTCACAAAATGAAGGTTCTTTGTAGTATTGCTGTGAGTGGTAAGTCGGGGGCGTCGCCTCAGTCCATATTGGTTTGTAATGAGTTGAAGAAAAGAGGTGTTGAGGTTGCTTTATTGAATGTTGGACCATTTAACGTGAAGCATACTGAACCCTACTTTGAGTCAGAAGTGGAAGGGTTAAAAATTCTCTATCCCATTGGAAGCATAATTAAAACAGTTAGAGCTTGGGCTCCTGATGTTTTTATTGCGTATACTCTCCACGGCAACGTTTACAGGGAAATTAAGCAGATTATGAAAATATGTCCTGTCGTGGTTCGTCTTGGAATAAATCTTATAGAGTTAATGGTTATGGGAACATACCAGCTCACTCTTCCCGGGGTAGTCAGCCTCTTAAGAAGTGTGGATCATGTGGCTTGCGGAAGCGTAAACACTGTTAATCAAATTTTAGGTTTAGACATTCCAAGAGAAAAAACGTCATACATCCCAACTGCTATAAATCGATCTAAATTTAAAATATCTAACTGCACCGACCCAACGATTCTGACTATGGGACGCGTTGAAGCTATTAAGAACCATATAACGACCATTCAAATCTTCAATCTTGTGAAGCAAAGCATTCCAGAAGCTGAACTTGCTATAGCTGGTTCAGGAGGAACCTTCGCTCAAATATTGGAGCAGATTATGAAGGATATGAAGCTTAAGAATTACAAGTTTACAGGGTTCGTGAAGGACTTAAATTTTTTATTCAGCGAAGTCTCCGTTTTCGTATTGCCAAGTATCAGCGAAAACATGCCGGGGAGCGTCCTAGAAGCTATGGCGTGTGGAATACCTTGCGTGATCTCTGATGCTGGATGGGGAAACACTTTTGAATCAGTTCTGAAGGCTAAACACGATGACCCTAAGGGGTTCGCAGACCACATTATTCGTCTATTGAAGGATAGAGATTACTGGTTGAAGATCAGAAATGCACAGCTCGAAGAATTGGATCAGAAATTCAGGCTTGAAGAGACTATAGACAAATACATGTCTTTGTTTGAGAAGCTGGTGAGAAAATGAGGGTTCTTTGGCTGTCAAACTTCACATCCAACCATCCCCTGGAAGACAGGATGTATCTTCAACTGTGCGCTGAGGAGCTTCAGAAGATGAATGTTGAAACAGTTTTTTGCCACCATTCACCCATGACCATTCACCATCGCCAAACATTTTTTGAGGTGAAGTGGCGTGGATTTAGATGTATTTATCCGATGCGAAACCTAATTTCAACGATTAGGGCGATTAATCCAAACATAGTTCTGTTGAACTCCTTTAACACCAACTTAATGAGAGAGCTGGAGGATATTAACAGGGAATATCCCACAGGGGTTCTCCCTCATCGTTTAACCCCTGATTTAGCTCAGTTTTTACTGAATGTTGACTGTGTTATTGCGCAGTCTATGAATGCTAAAAACATTTTAGAAACGTTAGGTTGCGAAGACATTACAGTGATCCTCCCATCAATAGGCACACGTCCAATTACTGAATGCAGTGACCCTACAATTGTAACATTATCCCCAATAACTCCAATAAAAAACCACATCACACTTCTAGAAGCAATCAGCCTAGTGAAACATAATATTTCTGATGTTGAATTAGCTATGATTGGTCAAGGCAATTTAAAACCCATGTGTGAGCAAATGATTGAACTTCTAAACCTACAAGTTAAGATCATCAGCCAGGTGAGTCTGAACACCCTTTTCAGGGAAGTACGAGTTATGGCTCTGCCCAGCTTCAGTGAGACTGCCCCGTTATCCATCCTTGAATCTTATGCTAGAGGTGTTCCCTGCGTGGTTTCTAGAAGTGGTTGGGGAGATCTCTTCACCTCAGCCTTGAAGGCTAATTCCGATAATCCAAGGGAGTGGGCTGACCATCTTACCAATTTACTGTCTGATTGGGATCTCTATGATGAGGTGCGAAAGAACCAGTTGAGCGAGGTGAAGGAGAAGTTTAGCCCAGGAAACATTAAGGAATACGTTCATGTATTCGAAGAACTTGATGAACTTAACAGATACAAAATCAAGAGAATAATGAAGAAGGTTGCTTAATTGGAATATTTTGAGAAATGGGAAGCTAAGGATGTTGTGCATCCCAATCAGGAGATCTCTGGGGCTAAGGGCTGGCTCAGATTTAAGTATCAGCGAACTCATCCAAGTCGAAGAATCGTATGTGAGTTGGCGCAAGTTGGAGACTCTGCTCTAGACGTTGGGGCAGGTAACTGTGTAGACTATGAGATGTATCGTGAGCGTGGGATAAACTATGTTGGAATTGACATTACTCCCAAATTCATTCGTTCAGCTAAACAGGACTATGGTGTTCCAAATGTAGTTCTGGGAAATGCTCTTCACCTTCCATTCAAATCAAACAGTTTTCCAACTGTCTACTGTAAAGACCTGCTTGAACATATGCCTCCAGGACTCTACAGAAACGTGTTACGAGAGATGATTCGGGTAGCTTATAACCAAGTGATAGTTATCTTCTTCCATCCACCCTGGTATAGGTCTACTCAGTATAAGAAAGGGTGGAAAGGGTTCTGGAGTAACACCTACAATGAGAATGAGATCCTGAAATTCATGAATGGTCTGAATATAGAACTGTTCAAGATCATCCGTGGCATAGTGAATCCGATTGATAAACAAAGGCAACCCCCTCACACCATTTATGTTTTCAGGAAGTGAACTGATGCTGAACATTCTGTTAGTGACGGACAGTGGGGCAATGCATGAAGGATATGGATGGAGCAGCGGCATAACTTGTCTAAATGTGGTTAAGTTTGCAGACCCAAACGAGTTTAAAATCACGGTTCGGGGATCCCATGAATACGCGATACTGAACTGGTTCAGACCAGGCGATGAAGAGAAATATGATTTAATTTGGCTTCACAATTTGAACGGTCCGCAGGGTAAACAGATACATAAGTATAGAAAGGTGAGAGATACTAAGGAATGGAGAATCCGTCTCACGGCGGGAATAAGAGGTCAAATATCACTGGTAGTTACAAGGTCACTACTGCACCTATATGACGGCTTCGCCTGTAACGGTAAACATTTTCTTAAGGCTCTCCAAAAGTGGGGGGCTAAAGCATACCTCTGCGAGAACGGAGTGGACACTGAAACATTTAAACCCCTATGCACCCGCAAGGATGAACCTTTCACGATAGGCTTCGCAGGCTCAGCACATAGACCCGTCAAAAACTTCAGAGCGATAAAAATGCTTGGATACCCCGTGAAGAGAGCTTCAAAGCAACAGCAACAGCGACAAATCAACCCCTACTCAACTCCCCATTACATTCCATATGCTAAGATGCCTAAGTTCCACAACTCCTACGATGTCTATGTATGCGCCAGTAAAAGCGAGGGGTTACCTAATCCACTTCTTGAAGCCGCCGCCAGCGGAAAACCTATTGTAAGCACTAGTGTTGGTGCCGTTCCAGAAATCGTGGAAGAGGAATGGCTGGTCGATGGCGATCCAGGAATAGACCCTGAAGCCTTCAAGGAAATGAAGAGGAAAGTTGAATTGCTAAAAGATGACTACGATTTACGTTTAAAGGTTGGGCAACGTAACCGTGAAGAAGTTGTTAAACATTGGGATTGGCGTATTAAAGTCAAAGAATATGAACACTTTTTTAGGAGTGTATGTGAAAATGGTTGATTATTCCAGAAAAAAGATTCAGGACTACGCTATGAGTTACTGGAACAAAGACGGTTTACATGTAGGCACTAAGATGTATGAGGAATACTTGAAAATGTTTGAGATCGATGGAGACTTTTCTGGAAAAACCGTTGTAGATATTGGTTGCGGAGCCTTTGGAGGGATGCTTTCCGTGATTAAAGCGGAGAAAAAGATTGGAATTGACCCTATGGCTAAGATATTCCATGAAAAACTCAGGATTCCCTTAAAAGACATGGTTATATTACCCGAGTTCGCAGAGGAAACCACCTTAGAAAATGGTTTAGCAGACCTAATTTTTTGCTGTAACACTTTAGATCACGTGATAGAACCTGAAAAAGTTGTTAAACAAATCTATAGATTACTGAAGAAGGATGGCTTATTCTTCCTTCACGTTCACATGAGAACTAAGGCACAGTTGAATATTGGTCACGAATTTGCATTCACAGAGGAACTGATTGATGCTTGGTTTAAAGATTTAAAGTTGATTAAAAAACAGATTTTCAGCGTAGACCCAGTTACAAGTACAGTTCTAAAAAAATATAAAACGCATTACAGAACCTACATCGGAGTCTTCCAGAAATGAGATGTCGAAAAATTAAAGGCAACTTAATCATTGAGACAAAGCATTATACCGTAGTCTTAAGCAGGGCAAGAGGAGGCTCTATACTCTATCTCTTTCACTTAAAGTCATCCGAAAATAAACGAGAAGGCTGTGAAATAGGACCTTATTCCAAAGGAGAAGTTACCAGTAGGTTAGTTAACCAAAAAGAGTGGATGGAAAGCCATTATGAGCAGGAATTTGGGGGCGTAGGAAACTTTAAAGTTGAAACTTCACCATCAACTATAAAAGTTGAAGTTAAATCGAACTTGGGTTCCCCTAAAAAACCTCATCGAATATATGGCTGGTGTGAAAACAACTGGACATTCAGAGATGATATACCTTTAATCTCATGCGACTTTAAAATAGGTCAGCCTAAGCAAACCCGAAGCCACTTCAAAAAATATATCTGCGTTAAACCGAACTTTTATACTCACTGGGCCTATCAAAAAGATGGAGAAGTATTCTCTTCATCAATAAATAAACAACATCCCGCTCAAGCACCAAGATGGGATATAATACCTGAGTGGATTACTTTCTTTAATCAAAACGAAGGATTAGCAATGTTTCCCCCTAACCCTGAATTATGGCGAGGAGAAACGTACTGGTTTAACATTTGGTGCACAAAAACTATGGATGAACTTCTTTATGCCTGTGTCTTCAATAAAAAAGAAATAAACTTAACGATGAATTACGTAATATACCCAACTACACCTGAAGAGAAGTATCACGTTTTGGAGGAGATGATGTGATTAAACCTAAATTTATCAAAATAGAAACCACCAACCGTTGTAATGCACAATGTATTATGTGTCCCCATAAAACTTTTAATCCGAAACGGTTGATGGATATGCCCTTTGAAACGGTTAAACGATTACTGGATGAGGCAACTTGGAAGCCCACAGTTCAATTAAGTGGGTTTGGAGAGCCCACTTTATATCCTCAGCTGGTTGATGCTGTAAAACTCTGTCGTAAGAAAGGGATGCCCTGTCGTATATACACGAATGGTATGTTGATGTCTCCTGAACTCACGAAAAAACTGGTTGATGCAGGGTTAACATGGTTCATCATAACTGTTGATGGACGGGATAAAGAAACCTTTGAGAAGATAAGGGTTGGATTAAACTTTGAAACTGTTGAATACAATATTAAAGAGGCGTGGAAGATCTGTCGAAACAGTAAAACGACGATGAAACTCGGCTCAGTTATATGCAAAGAGAATAAACATGACATTAAGAATATAGAGCGATATTGGCGCCCATACGCCCATAACTATCGAGCGTGGATAGAGATCCCTCTGGTTCATGGTAGAGTACCAACTTCATACAAGACCTGTGGAGCTAGAGGGTGGAGACCTTGGACTCAACTAGTGGTTAGGGCTAATGGAAACGTGCCCTTCTGTTGCATAGATGTGGCAGACGAATACCCCATTATGGGAAATGTGCATGAGAGCAAAATGCTACAAATCTACAATTCACCAAAATTTAATGAATTGAGGAGAAGGGTTAAAGAGCAGAGAAACATGCCGGAGATGTGTAAACTAGTATGCTTACGTTAAGCGAAGGAACGTTTAAGCGTTTCCACTACAGCTTCTTTCAGCAAAACTTGAATGACAAATATTCAAGTTGGTTCCTCAAATCAATAAACTACCCAAGAAACAGATGGCTCTTACATCACCTCTCAACATTACTTAAGAGAGAAACTGAAGTTTTAGACCTCTGCGGAGGCTACGGAGTTATGGGAGCATACTTGAAAGCTGTGAAAAACCATGTTTTTAACTACACATGTTTAGAAATAAATAAGACTCGTATTGAGGGAGGATTAAAATATTTCAGCGACCTCAACCTGGAAGGAACATTCCTAGAAGGAGACGTGAATGAGCCGTTACCGTTTCCCGGGAACAGGTTTGACGTAGCTTATCTTTTAGGGTGGTGCGACCCCTACTATGACTGCGATGAATTATTCAGTGAAATATGGCGTGTGCTGAAGCCTAACGGCAAATTTCTGTTCAACATGGCTAAAAAGGGACACTACAAAACTTGCATGAAACGGGGAGAACTGCTTAACCTGCTTAACCGACAAAAATTTAAGGTTATTAGTTTAAAAACTATAACTGATGTAGATTATGGAGTTATAGCGAAAAAGGAGATGGTTAAATGAGGTGTACGAAGTGCGGATCTTACATCAGGGAGCCAAGTTGCATCGCCTGTCGAAGGCGACCCCGCGCCTATGTCTGTAAAAAATGTGGCACAAAAGTGAAGAACCCTGAATATAGACCATCCACACGAAAAACAACTTCTATAACAGAGTTTAAATGTGTTTGGTGTAAGCCTCCCCAAGAGATAAGTGGCGTAGAAAACCTCCTCAAACACGTCTTGACGTCACATAAGGACAGATATGACTATATTCAGAACTTAGTTAAAAAAATAAAATCTAAGGCTCAAACCGTCATAATTGGTGTCCATGAAGAATAATTAGGTGAATTATTTGAAAATTTTAGTAACTGGCAGTTCAGGATTTATAGGAAAAGCGTTATGTTATGAACTGCTAAATAGAAACTATGAAGTAGTATGTCTAGACATCAAAAGATATATCAACCCCTCTTATCAACCATTCTTTCAACAATATCTGTCAGACATCACCACCATCAAGAGTGAAAGCCCCGCTTTTAAAGGAGTAGATCACGTCATTCACTCAGCAGCGATGGCGGACCTCAACGAGGCACGTAAGTCTAGGGAAAAATGTTTCAGAATCAATGTTTATGGAACATTCAGGATAGCTGAAATATGCAGAGAACTAAACATACCCCTAAATTACATATCCACCTGCTGCGTGTATGGTAATACATCTGAGCATCCCACTACTGAAACTGCGCCTACAAACCCAGCGGAGATCTACGGCGCTACAAAGTTAGCTGGAGAATCATTTGTTAAACTGATACCGAAATGGAACATTCTACGTTACTCAACAGTTGTAGGTCCAGGGATGCGTCCCGCATTATCAACATACATATTCCTAGCTCAAGCAATTAGAGGTCAACCTTTCACGATAGATGGGACAGGTCAGCAGACAAGAACTTGGATATATATTGATGATCTCGTAGATGCAACGATTAAAACTTTGAACATGAGAAATGAGACGGTGAATATTGCTGGTGCTGAAACCCACTCAGTTCTTGAGATGGCTAAATTATGCGCTGAAGTGACTCATCAAGAATGTGATGTAATTCACCGCCCAGACCGCCCCGGACAGGTCTTCCACGAAGAGATCCGCATAGATAAAGCTAAACAATTACTCAACTGGGTGCCTAAAGTTGGCTTGAAGATGGCTCTGAGGCGATCAGTTGACTATGTTAGGGGAGTCATTAATGAGGATTAAGCTGGTTTACCGAGACTTCAACGCTTCTCTTCTAGGGAACGTAAGTGGTTTCCGATCATATGGAGACGTTGAACCGATTCAAATAGATAAATTGAAGCGTAAAGACTTAGAGGGCGACCTGCTGTTCACGAATATTGATTCGATGATGCCGCCGAAACCAAACACAGTATTCGAGATAAGCAGTAAAGGAGACGCAACACTGTGGCGGCTAGGTCAATACGATGGATTGAGCTCTGTGCTTAGAAACATTAAGCTTGCTACGATTCTGGATACGTGTCTATATCGTTGGTTGAAAGAAAAAAAGCAGTCTTGGGGCAAGATCAAACTTGTTCCAGACGGCTTACACTACGACCTGTTTCAACCTAAAGCTAGGGAAGAGGTTGGCATATTCTCAGTTTTAGCGCCGAAGATGATGTCTGGAATAAACCTCATCAAAACCGTGAACTACATTCACAGCAGGGGATACACCGCCATCCGATTCATAGCTGTAGCATCCAAAAAAGTTCCCTACTCTATAAGGGGAATCGAAATGCTTAGACCACGACCATTCTACAAGATGCCGAACCTATACCAAGCAAACATCATCCTAAACGTTGATGAAGAAAACTTAGATACGGCGAACAACACGTTCCTCTCATCTATTCCCCTGATCACCCTCAGAGAATGTGTAGGAGATCTTCAGACAGTTCACATGAAATACTTGACGAAGATGCGGGGCGACTTCGGGCAGAGCGTGGACTGGTTCGATGAACAATGGAACGACAAATACGGGTCAGGAGACCACTACCTAAAAGGGGACTCCATAAAGGAACTTGGAGACCACATCATCCACCTCTATGAGAACCCTGACGAGGAAAAGGAACTGGCGCTGAAAGGTAGAAAGTGGGCTGAAACCCTCAATTACACTTGGAACGATAAAATTGACCTTATAATGCGCAATTTTTAAAAAATCTTTTTTAATTGGTAAACACTACTACTTGAACGTAGGTAATTTTATGGTTACTCCTATTCCCACAGGGAGAGACGTAATAGCGTTCTACACGGATAGTGAAAAATCTGAAGAAGGCATTATTGCTCCCGCTGGCATGCGCTTTTTTCTTCCACAAAAGGTTCCCAGAAGCGGTAACCTAAAAAGGTTTTTAGTTCAATTCCCAGCTGGAACCGGCTACTTAGTCACTGTCAGGCTCTTCTACAGCACCCCTACAAATTGCCTTCTCCCCGTCTACGGCTACGGCTACATTCAGATGGAGAACGATAAATACGACAACCCACACCTCCACATTCCTGTTAAAATCGCTAAAAACCTTTATGTAGAAATACGGAATTCCTCAATGTTCCAACAGCAATTATTCGCCTTAGCTGAAATAGAACCAAACTTGGTGATATTGTAAATGGTTGACCTTAAAGAACAGGTTAGTACTTTAACAATGGTGACAGGCGGTAGAGTACCGTTTACACAGGAGGTTTGGGCGGGGAAGATACAGGCTGGCTTAAGTCTTAAATATAATGAGGCTTTAAAAGTTTTTCATCTTCTGCTGACCGAAGAGATTACACCCCTCACATTTGCGAAGCCGCTTCTGGCAGTTGGAGCCACAGTACGTCTGGTGGATATAGAGACAGGTTTGGACACTCCATGGACACTTCCAGCGGGGAGCACTCTTGAGGTGAGGATGGAGTGGCACAGTTTCAACGAGCCTGTAAGGGGAAGAGTGTACTTTGACGGTTTCCACTCCGCTACTGCTTTCGCTGATTCACTTGTGACGTGGTACGAGCAGGACATCGTCACCTTCAACACGGCGTGGGTAGACCCCACAGGCGCTAGGCCCCATACGTGGGATATAAGAGTGAGAAACGATGGCGTAGGTGCATGTGAGGGCGAAATAATTCAGATCTGCATAACCACAACAGTTGGAAGCCCAGCTGTGAAGGGACCTGAAAAACTTGTTCAATGCAAATGGTGTAAAACACGCTTCACGGTTAAACGAGAGGAAACGATAATTAGATGCAGGAAATGTAAAAAAACTTTCATAATATTTAATTTACCGTAGAGGGTTAAAAATGAACTTAGTTGATTCGTGGATATTGATGTGGGGGCTGACTTACATTACAGCCTCATTCATAAAACCTGATTTAACAAAATCAGTATTCAACCATGACGTATCAAAGTTAGGTAGTGCCGTTATAATGTTTATAGTGGGCTCCACCATACTGCTGAGTCTCTACCTGAATATGTCTCTGCTTTATGTGATCTTAGGGTTCTCTCACTCTTTCATGGCGGTAGCTAACTTTTGCGGAGTCTTACGATGGAACATCCCCTGGAAGAACAAGGGACTGCCCCACTTAGTTATGGCTATATTGGATGCTACCTCAGCAGTGTGTTTATTCAATAAAATAGAGATGAATAGTTAATGGTTCATATTACAAACTGGGAAGAAATCGCTCACGAATCGAATCCTGAACGTTGGTTGCATGATAATCATTGGGAGGCGGATGAGGTCACGATCGCCGTGGCTGGAGTTCCAGGAGAACAGAATCTAGGCGTTGTCGTGCCTGCGGGGGTTACTCAAAGGATTAGGGAACTCACAATTCGCCACGCTGGAACAAACAATACAGTAGTAACGCTTCTAATCAGCGGAGGGGCGACCAAGATCACGATTGATATTCCCGCTCAAACCACCCGTGTATGGAGCAGCCAGGACGGCAGAGAATTTGACCCAACAGAGCAACCAGCAGTTCAAACCAGCGATGTTACGGGAGGATCTACCTATGTATCTGCTGGCGGAGTGGAGGTTTAAAAAATGGTTAAGTTAAAACAACACCGAGCACCTATTCCATCTGAAACGATTTGGAAGCTAGGACCTATAGATCACGTGCATGAAACTAGACCTATAGTAACTGTTGAGACGAGACAGTTTATTTCCTCTAAATCAAAACCTAAAGTAGCTAAGGGTTACAAGATCATTCTCATACAAAAGCTGAATAAATTAGACACTACGATTTGGCTTGAAGTTAAAGTTGATGTTGAAAAATGAGTGTAGAGAATCCTGAGTTTCAAAAGGCGTTGAAGGAAGCCTGTGATAATCAGTGGGGGAACTGGCTGTACGGTGGAGGGTTAAAGAAGAGTTCTAAGCGAGATGTGGAGAAGGATTTAGAGAGGATTCAGCAGATTAAACAGGATGCTCAAATGAGGGTTGATGCGGCAAAAAGAAAAGATGATGAACTTAGGAGGTTGCACAGTCCTTCATTGAGGAGGATAACTGAGAACTATAAGCTTAAGTATAACCTTCAAAGTGGGGGTCTTGTCTGTCCCAAATGTGGCGATCCTGACTACAATAATAAGATGAATGGTAAGCCTTGGTGCTTTAAGTGCAACATAGAGCTTATTTCAACGAATAAAATAACTAAATGGATTGATATAGGAAGAGGTAATATGGATTCTGTTTACCGTAAATTGAGAGGGTTGCCGGAATGAGTCAAATAGCGGGCTTAGCTGATTTTAGACAGGAAGCTCCTCCAGCGGATATTGGTTTATTTCAGTTTCCAGCTTCAATTCTTGTTTTTAACTTCATATTTAGCGGTACGACTTATGTATGTGCTGTTAGGGCTGGGGTTAGTGGATGGGTTCCATTGGACTATGGAACGGATCCTGCAACGGTGATACAGTCAGCGTTAAATGCTTTAACTGTTGGCAGAACATGGAAAGAAAAAGTTGTTCTAAAAGGTTCTTTTGAATTATCAGCGTCAATAGAGGTATTCAGCTACACTTCATTAATTCTTACTGACACACAATTGACTGTTCCAAATGGGGCGGATTATTCAATCATTAAAATTGAGGGAACTGACGTTGATCATCGTAACCACGTAGAAATAATTAGTGGTATTCTAGAGGGGGATAACCCTACAGCGAATCAACATGGCATTGAAATGTCTTATGTTTTTTTCTCCCATTTTGAACATATTTATATTACAAAAACTAACAGAGGGATATATGCAGATGGGGAGTTAAGAGATTCTATTTTTCTCGATGTCGTGGTTAGAGAAACAACTGGCTATGGCTGGTTTATTTGGGGAGACGTTGCAGGAGGAATAAATGAGGTAACTCTTTTTCATTGCGAAGCATACGCCTGCACTGATTGGGGAGTTATATTAAACAATATTGCGGGCTGTAGGTTTATTGGATTTTTTTCAGCATCAAATACACTTGGTTTCAGAGCCTCAAATGGTGAAGGTTGCTTCTTCATATTATGTGATTCAGATAGTAATGGAGCAGGGACAGGATACAGTTTTGATAACCTTAATCATTCTTCGATGATAAGTTGTTGGTCAGCAACTAATGATCTGGGTGTTGAATGGAGCGGTTCAGATGGAATTTCTATTACAGGCGGATTTATTCTGAATCTGAACAAAGAGGGCATTAAACTCACATCCATCACAAGAGCTGTAATTCTCGGAGTATCTGTTGAGCATCCTGCTAGCATAAACCCGAATTTGTATGATGCCCTACATATTATTGATTCAACTCGCATTATTGTTAGAGATAGTTTTCTCACAGATCCCCACGTCACACCTACAATGAGGTACGGTGTCTACTCTGAAGGAACAAGCGATTATGTTTCAGTGTTCGGATGCGATGTCTCTGATGCTGTCACTCTTGGGATAAATCTTTCGGTGGGCGTTAATAATATCGTTAGGGGCAATATTGGCTTTGTCACTGAGAATAATCTCCTTTCACCTGCCTTCGCAATAGATGCTGTAGCTGTGGTAGCTGTGGTGATCGCTCACGGGTTAGATGTTACTCCTGCGGTTGAAGACTGCCAACTAACCCTCATAGAAGACACGGATGTGGATGACTTCACCTTAGGATGGATTAAAGTAGAATCAACAGGCGCTGCAAACGTGAACTGCAAGGTCAACGTAACAGGGCAAAGTGCGACAGGAGGAGCAACAGCTAAGCTGGCTTTACATGTAGATTTGGCGGCAGGATAAATATGTACAAACTGTTTAAGGAGACAAAAGTAATAGGAAGTGGGCAATAAAATTGATAAGATTATCTAACGAGTTTAGACAGAACTATTTTTGTTGAAAGCTCAGTGGTTACGAAGGATCTACTAAATCATGTTTAAGGTGTTTAGATGACTATTTCTCGTCTCCCAGGAACCCGCAGACTCATCATAGGCTCAGACATTAAGCCTGATGAGATTGACACTGAACATTTAAAGGATGGTGCAGTGACAGGGCCGAAGATGAAGTACCCCGCCACCTCCCCCATCACTATGGCTGGCGGCGGACTGGTCTATCTTGAGCTGCGCCCCGACCTCGACTTCGAGACAATACGGGGCAACGTAGGAATCCCAACCCTAGTCACCAGAGGCATCTTCAGAGGCTTCAGCCTCCCCCTATACGTTGCCAAGGAAGAACTGTTCGCCACGATCTGCATCCCCAACCGGTACGATGGGGCAAGCGACCTCTTCTTTCACCTGTACTGCTGGCTGGCTCTTCCTGAGGACGCTAAGAATTTTAAACTGGAATTAGCGTGGGAACACTACACCCCAGTAATCGACGCCGTGCCGAACACAGAAACCCTTGTGCCGATGCAGACGGCCACAGGAGCAGACGCCGCCCAGTACCAGAGCTACGGCGTCACCTTCACCATAGACTACGACGTTCACGTGAGCCCCATCACCGCTGATGACATTCTAGCCCTCAGGGTGCGCAGACTTGCAGCTGACGCCGCCGAATGCGCAGGAGAAATCGTGATAAATCATTACGGCGTCATACTCAGAAGAGACAAACTGGGAACACCCATCCCATAGCCTAAACTTTACTAAAAACCTTTAAACAAGATTACATAATTATTAAAAGCAAGGAATATCCAACGTTTTTGGATGGTTGAGATGGTAGAAAATAAAGACTTATTGAAACTTAAACAGAAATATGAATCCAACTTACTGCGGATTAAAGGTGTCACAGGGGTTGATCTTAACAGTTCAATAATAGTTTATGTGGAGAAGTTTACGCCTCAACTGGCTCAGTTCTTACCGCGGACGCTTGAAGGTGTCCCTGTGAAAGTCATTGAAACGGGACCAATTGGGTTACTGTCCTTCCCCATAGTTTCAGCTATCTACGCTTCAAGAACAGAACGTGTGAGACCAGCGCCTGGAGGAATCAGCATCGGTCACCCTGATATCAGCGCAGGAACACTTGGATGCCGAGCAAGAGATAGAGCAACCAGAAAGATCTCAGGACTCTCAAATAATCATGTTCTGTACGGTGAATGGGGAGCAAACCCTGGCGGTTCACGTGGAGACCCAATCTATCAACCCGGCCCTGCTGATGGAGGAGGCTCAGGCGATGAAATTGGAACATTAGAACGTTGGGTGCCCGTTAAACTTGAAGAACCTAACTTGGTAGATGCAGCCATATTTTATTCTGATGAACTTACTGAGAATATTCTTGAGGTGGGGAAACCATCTCAAACATTAGAGGAGTTATATCCAGGTATGCTCCTGAAGAAGAGTGGAGCTAGAAGCGGTTTAACCTTTAGCAAAGTCTTAGGTGTGAATGCAACGTTGAAAGTGGAGGGGTGGGGTGAAGCAATCTTTCATGATCAAATAGTTGCAATGCCCGCTTTAGCAATCCCTGGAGACAGCGGTTCATGGGTTGGAGGCGATAACGATGGCACAGTAGGTTTAGTTTACGCCGGCTCAACCGCGATCACCGCTATCTGTAAAGCCACTAACATTGAGAAACTGCTAAACATTGAAATAATTCCTCCCACAAGTTACATGTCAGGAGTTACCATGTTAGGAGCATGGGGCAGCATCCTCGGCATAGGCGCAGTTATAACGTCAGCATTCCCTGCGAGGAGAATGTGAATGTGAATGTCTTATCGTAAAACATGGTCTAAAACGTGGAATAACACTGAGTTTAAAGATCCCGTGCCCGTGGAGTATCCAGGAGCTGCTCGCCCCACTCGACACGCTTCGACAGGTTTCAGATCTTACGCTGATATGCGGAATCCCCTTCTTGGAAGGGGCTGTGAAGGGTTATGGTTAACACGTTCACCGATCAACATAATAAATGTGATGCCTGGAACGCAACAGAAAATCCTTAAGGTTACTGTGGAGGGATACCATGGCTTGGGAGGTGTAGGTTTCAACCTTCAAGCGATTCTGAAGATTCTTGGCAATGGATCTGTGATTTTTGATTCAGGTAGATTAAGTCATGGAGATGAAAAGTGGGAGCTGAACCTATTTGAGCGTGAAATTGACATAAGTAGATATAGCAATCTGAATCTATCTCTCTATCAAAATACGTCCCTATGGCTTGGCGAAACTGAGCAAATTGACGCTGACATAACTGTAACCGCTGAATACTACGTGGACGTACCGCCTGTAACCGCAGATGTTGAAATAGAAGTGATAAATAAGGAGACTGGTCTTGCAATAAAAAATGCCTTCATCAGGTTGATGAGTGGCTCAATAGTCGTAGGTACTGGGTACACTGACGGTCAAGGTTTAGTAAAATTCATAAATATTGATGAAGGCAGCTACATTCTCTCCGCAAGTGCAGCAGATTACTATCCCACAGAGTTAGCGATTAAAATTGAAGCACCCGCAGTCTATTATATTTTGAAACTGGTGAAAGTGGTGAAACCGCCGACACCTTGGTACGTCTACGCTGGAGTAGGAGGAATTGGCTTACTCACTGTCTTCGCAATAGTTCCAGCGTTAATCCGTAAACCAACACCCCCAATTATGATCGTGAGATAAATTAAAGTTAAAGGTGAAAAATTTGCAAGTATTAACTTTAGGAAAGAAACCTGAGGGAAAACTGGAGTACATTCCCCGAGAAATATTAACTGAATCTGTTCCTGGACAAATATATGAGATTCACATAAGGACGCAGAGCCTTCTCGGCAGAGGAGGACCAGATAAGGAGACAATAGCAACAATCTTAATAAAGGAGTTACCTAAAAGCTTCAACGGTTTAAAAATGCACTGGATTGAGATCAGCGATGAAATGATTAAAGTAGCGATCACGGGAAGCCCCTTCCCCTGGACAGCACTATTTCTCGCTCTGCCCCAAATCCTCTCAGTGATCGGAGTAACCGTTCTCATGATAGGAGTATACTTACTGTGGGCTCACGTGCCAGGCTACGTCATCGGCTTAATAATTGTAGGAGCACTCATACTCTATATAGCGCCAAAAATCGCATGGAAAGGATGAAAAAGGTTGAGTCATCCAGTGTTTAAGAACCAAAGGTTCTGGAAATTTGCTTTAAACGAGCTCTTCAATATGGATAGTATCATTGTTCAAGAGTACGCGAGAGCATCAAAAGAGATAATAGACCTAGCCAATAGGGTAATAATGGATATAGAATATCCTTTCCACTTAGGAAAGCCAACAGACTCCCATC
>JABUBP010000147.1_pt1 | contig 16511 bp, 16 predicted proteins | sample 7240331 | NCBI WGS metagenome assembly JABUBP01 (sample SAMN07256347, study PRJNA390944) | subsurface metagenome | isolation source: Methane hydrate marine sediment | place: Pacific Ocean: Eastern North Pacific, ODP site 1244 | collected 2002 | reverse complement strand
CGGACCTAAACTGGCTAGAAGAAGTGCCATGCCAACAGGAACAAGCCACCAGTTCACTCCTATCCTGCCCGAAAGGTAAGTTCTACCCCAGTACCCCACTCCTATAGGAATGCCAAGAACAAGGGCATACACTACTGCAAATATAGTTCCTCTGGTAATGGCCACATTGATGTCTAAAAGGCGGTACTGAATAATCGCCAAAACAGTAAAACCTACAAAGAAGAGAGAACTAGGACTATCCAGAATACCATATTTTGCATAGCCAAATAGAGGCAGAAGAAAACTAACTACGAACGAGATAATGGCAAAGGTCGCCCCTCCAAGAAAAATATACTTTGCTTGTTCTCTTTTAATGCCTGTGAATTTCCTAGAGCAAAGAAATATTCTATATAGTAAATATAAGAGAATCCCAGACATATAAATGGAATAAACGGGAAAAAATGGGCCATAGTTCTCTTTAAATCCGCTCACTTGGGGAATGATACCTGCAATAAAAATATTGTTAACATAGCATAGCGTGAAAAATAAAAACCCTATTCCGTAGCCAATATAGGACAATGAAAGAGAGGGTTTCTTTCCAGTAGAAAAGCACAAAACCCAAATTAATGCGCTGGACGGAATTAAGGCTCCCAGGGCATAAGCGGTTCTGAACCAAAAAGTAGAAGGAGATACCAGAAAAATAAAGTTACTAAATACCCAAAGAGAAGTAAGAAAGGCGAAAATAGTAAAAGGCTTTTTTAAGGGGATAGGTGCGCCTTTTTTAAGAATAAGAAGCCCTAATAGAAAATTGGCTATGCCACCTACTAAAACAATCCATTTCATACCAAGTTTTCCTTAAATGAGGTCTAGTTTCCTTCCTGCTTTTTCAAAGATTTTAATTGCCTTTTGCAAATCATCCGGCGAATGAGTAGCCATAGGGGTAAGGCGAAGCCGGGATTCTCTCTTCCTTACTGCGGGATAAACCATGGAATCTACAAAAATTCCTAAATGTTCTAGCATTCTAACCATTTGATAGGTTTTGATATCATTCCCTATGATAACGGGAATGATGGCTGATTCTGAATTGCCCGTATTGTAGCCCAATCTTTGCATATTTTCCCTTAGATATCTCACATTTCTCCATAACTTCTGTCTTAATTCCGGCTCTTCTTTTATTACTTCAAGTGCCGCGAGAAGACCAGCAACAATGGAAGGGGGTAAACTGAGATTAAAAATGAATGGCCGGCTGGTACATCTGAGATAGTCTACAATTATCTTTCTCGCCACTATAAACCCTCCCAGACCAGGGAGGGCTTTGCTAAGGGTCCCCATGACTATGTCAATTTTGCCTCTCAAATTAAAATACTCGCATGTCCCTGTTCCGTTTTCACCCAATACCCCCACAGCATGGGCGTCATCGACCATAACCGCTGCATTATGTTCTTGTGCTAATTTATGAATCACGTCTAATCTGGCAATATCACCATCCATACTAAAAACGCCATCAGTAACAATTAATTTGTTGCTTTTCCATTTACATTTTTTTAGCTGTTTTTCCAGGTCTCTCATATCATTATGTTTATAAACCAGAACAGTGCCACCCGAAAGAAAACAACCATCAATAATGCTAGCATGGGATTTAGCGTCGGTGATTACGAAATCATTTTTTGTAACCAAGGCAGGTATACACCCTAGATTGGCAAGATACCCCATATCATATGTAATGCAGTCTTCCCCTCCTTCAAATTCAGCAAGTTTTTGTTCAAGAAGACTGTGTAACTTCATTGTCCCGCCTGCTATTCTTGAACTCGAAGTACTCATCCCATATTTCTCAAGAGCTTCCGCTGCTGCTTTTTTTACTTTTGGATGCGTGGCTAAACCAAGATAGTTACAGCAACCGAACATAATCAATTCCCGACCTCTCAATATAATTTTTGGCAGGGCTACGGAAGAAACTTCCCGCAAGAAAACTCCCTGAGCCCTAAGGAAGTCGACTCTGGTAGTCATGACGCACTTTCTAAAAATGCTAACCCTTAATCTTCGGTCGACTCTTCTTCTTTCCGGGAAATCAATTGGAGCTATTTTTTCCCTCCGCTGGCCTTTTCTGCGCTCACAGGATTTCCTTTTATCGATTATATCATTAATTACCCTGTACAATGTTGTGAGATTCTTATCATGTAGATCCAAAAACCGCACCCCACAATAACATTTTTTACCTTTAGTTAAAGGATTACTCCAAATTACCCGTGCTTTCGTTTGCAGTGATGGATAAGAAGGGCTCAATTCCAGGGAAAGTGCAATAGGCAAAGATAGAGGCAAAGGCTCATCTAAAATAAGCGATAAACCTTGTCTGCTAACATTAACCGTTCTTCCGCACACAATCGACGGTTTACAATGCGGTTTTTTAACCTGCACCTTGACCGGAAAATCGGCCCCAAAACGAGGCGAAACTCTTCTATCAGAAGAAACAGTATATCCTTTCACTCCCTATCTCCTAAGACAATCAGTTTTATTCGGAACCATAGTAAGCCATCGAGTCGGCCATTATAACTAAAGTTAGCTTTTTATCAACAAATTTATATCTCATATTAGATGATATCTAAAACGTCAATTTGTTCCAATAATCCTGTACAATATAGCAATTTGAGTTTTCTCATTTATGAAGGAGAACTATCACCTCGCCTTTTATTTTTCTTCCCTTAAGTAGAGTCAATACCTGGTCAATACTTCCCCTGATGACTTCTTCAAACTTTTTCGTTAATTCCCGGGCGATAACTACATTCACCTCTCCAAAATTTTCTTTGACCATCTCCAGAGTGGCCATTATCCTGTTTGGCGATTCATAGAAAACAACTGTCTTTTCGAAATTAAATAGTTCTCTCAGTCGTTTTGTTAACTTTCCTTTCTTACGGGGTAAAAAGCCCATGAAAATGAATCCATCAGTGGGCAGGCCTGAGACTACCAGTGCGGATATAGCAGCACAGGGGCCGGGAATTGACTGGACGGTAATTCCCTTCTCTATCGCCCTCTTTATAAGAGGGTAGCCAGGATCAGAAATTCCGGGAGTTCCTGCTTCTGATACTAAAGCCACATTTTTACCTTTGTTCAGGGTGTCAATTAGATAATCTGCTTTTCTTTCTCGGCCGTAATAGCTGGTGAGGGGGGTGTGAATACCGTAATGACTTAATAATTTTCTGGTCTTTCTTGTATCTTCAGCTGCAATTAAATCGACTTCCTTAAGAATACGCAGTGCTCTCAAGGTTACATCTTCCAGATTCCCAATGGGAGTAGCCACAACATAAAGTATACCCATAATTCTTACCCTATCTTAGCAACTGGTGGCAGCCTCCTTTTGTGTTTTGAATTCTTAACAAAATTTTTAACTTTCTCGACATTTTCTATGGAAAAGCCAAGAGTTAGTAATTTCTTAATACTATGTTTTTTCTCCAATATACAATATAATATTTTATCCAGCTCCTCGTAATTGATTCCCAGTTCTCCTTCATCAGTCTGCCCCGACCATAATCCCGCCGATGGACGCCTTCTTATGATTGACTGGGGAACCCCGAGATATTTCGCCAGTTGCCTCACCTGAGTCTTGTAAAGGCCGCCCAGTGGTTCCAGGTCGACTCCTCCGTCGCCATATTTGGTAAAATAGCCCATGCTTAGTTCTGTCTTATTGCTCGTCCCCAGTACCAAACCCCTCAAAACTAATGCCCAGTCGTAAAGGATGGACATCCTCTCCCGCGCCATCTTATTTCCCCTCCTTAAATATTCCAATGCTTCAACCTGTGAGCCCTCACTTCCCAAGATAGCAGAATGGGAAATTCTTCTGTAAGAAAATTTCCTGAAATATTCTTCAATCATAGGGTCAATCCTAATTATCTGTGAATTTATCCCCAGCTTTCTGACAATGAGCCGGGCATCCTTTACGCTCTCCAACTGGTAAGATTTATAAGGCAGAATCAAGGCATACACATTATGAGGGTCTCCAAGCGCCTCCACCGCCAGGTAAGCAACGACTGTTGAATCGAGCCCGCCAGAAAGGCCTAAGACCGCTCGCTGGAATCCACTATTCTCTATTCTCTTTCTAATAAATTCTACTAAAACTCTCTTTACTCGTTCGCAGTTAATTGCCGGGTTTTCCACTTACAGACCTTCCTTTTCCAGTTCTCCTTTGTCCCGTAGTCTCAAGAAAGCTTTAATCACCTGGGGGTCAAATCTTTTTCCGCTCTCTTTCTCCAATTCTTTTCTGGCCTCTTCCTTGGTCAACGCTTTGCGGTAGGGTCGATCGGAAGTCATGGCATCGAAAGCATCAGCAACACTAATGATTCTCGCACCTAAGGGAATTGCTTCACCCCTCAATCCCTCCAGATAGCCCTTGCCGTCAAAATGTTCATGATGGTAAAGAATTAATGGAGCAATTCCGTTTAAGAACTTAACAGGAGTTATGATGCTTTCCCCAATTAGCGGATGCATTTTGACAATCTCATATTCTGTCCCCGTGAGTTTACCTTTTTTCGTCAGGATTGCTTCCTGAATACCAATCTTTCCAATGTCATGAATGAGAGCAGAATACTCGATATTCCTAACTGCGCTCTCGGAGAGGTTCATCTCTTTGGCAATCTTCACCGCATACCGGGTCACTCTATCCGAATGGCCTCTAGTATGGGGGTCTTTGGCATCAATGGCTCGAGCAAGAGTCTGAATTGTTCCCAGATAGGTTTCTTGCATATGTTTATAAAGCTCTGCATTTTCAATAGTCCTTGCTGATTGGTCGGCTAAAATGTTTATTAGCCTCAAGTCTTTTTCATCAAACTTCTGTTTTGACTCTTTGTTGTTTACATTTAAAACGCCAATTACCCTGTTTTTAACTTTGAGAGGAACGGACACAAAAGACTTAGAGGTATATTTTTCATTACTCTCCCTTAAAAAACGCTTATCAGTTTCTATATTTTCACAAAGAATCGGCTCTCCCTCCTCAGCCACTTTCCCGGCAATGCCTTTTCCAATGGGAATATGGATGTTCTTCACTAATTCCTCAGGCAGACCTCTTGCTGCTACAATCTCCAGCGTGTTTGTCTCCTTGTCTATCAACATCAGAGAGCCCATTTCCGTCCTTAAAAGTCTAGTTGCGTTAATGACAATCAATTTCGCCAAGCGGTCTATTTCCACTATTCCACTGGTGGCTACGCCGAATTCATGAATTCCTAAGAGGAAGGACAGGAGGATTTCCAGGTCTTCTACACGCTCTTCTATCTCATCTTCTGCCTCCTTCAACATGACTCGTAACTTTCTTTCTTTGCTATATTTTCCGACTAGATAAATTATGGCAACAACTAAAACCAGAATTGTTGCCAGTGTTAAAAAAAATTCCATCCCATCCACCTGACTTACTGAAGTAGTCTTTACAGCAGTATCTCTCGTCACCCTGAAGGGTGACCGACCTAAACCCTCCTCGACCTTGGTCGGGCACCGTTAACGGTGCCGCCTTCCTGTTTAATGTCTTCTTACTATATCCTTGATCTTCATCAGTCTGACAAGATTGCTTCTTTCCAGTTCCTCCAGCTTCATGCTAATATAACTGATAGTTTCAAATATATTGGGAATCAATATATGCTCTAAGGCATTGACTCTCCGTCGTGTCCTCTCGATCTCATAAGAGAGCATTTCTAACTCTCTCTCCTTTTCCGCAAGTTCCACCATCTTTGGTATTAGTTCCCTATACCTTTTCAATGCCCTGTCCAGCTCCATAGAGGTAGTAAGAAGTCCGTAAGAAAAGTAGTCGCCCTCTATGTTAAGTCTATATCTGGGAATCCTGAGATTCATAAGGGGAACATAGGTGACTTCAAGATTAGTCTCCAGCTGACTGAACATCAATGCTTCATCTAAAAACTCTCTTCCCATAGTCAACCTGGCAATAAGGAAAGACCCATAGGCCTGGAACAATTCTATCTCAACTGTCAGGCGAAGTTCCTTAATCTCCTCTATCAGAGATAAGAAATTACGCATCAGTTCATCCTGTTTATCCTTAAGCAATCTGTGTCCTCGACGGGCAAGGATTAACCTTTTCTTCAATTTCAAAAGCTCCATCCTTGTGGGATTAACAGCAAGCCTCATAGTTACTTCCTTTCAACTCTTTCCATATACTTCTGTATCTCTTCTTCCTTCACCCTCTTCAGTTCTTCCCTGGGTAACATTTTGAGAAGCTCCCAGCCAATATCCAGGGTCTTCTCCAAACTCCTCTCCTCATATTCTCCCTGAGTAACAAATTTTTTCTCATATTCATCAGCAAATTTAGAGAACATCTTATCTGTTTCTGAGAGAGCAGCCTCTCCCAGGATTATTGCCAGTTCCTTTGCCTCCTTGCCCCGGGCATAGGCAGCAAAGAGCTGAGAAGTTACATTTCCATGGTCTTCCCTTGTTTTCCCTTCTCCAATTCCCTTCTCTTTTAGCCTGGAAAGGGAGGGAAGAACATCTATTGGCGGTGAAATGCCCTTTTTGTGGAGCTCCCTCGATAAGATTATCTGCCCCTCGGTGATATAGCCTGTCAAATCGGGAATGGGATGGGTCTTATCATCTTCGGGCATAGTTAAGATGGGTATCAAGGTAATTGAGCCCTTCTTGCCTTTTATTCTTCCTGCTCTCTCATAAATTGTTGCCAGATCAGTATACATATAACCAGGATAGCCTCTGCGTCCAGGAACCTCTTTTCTGGCAGCTGATACTTCTCGAAGAGCATCGCAATAGTTGGTCATATCGCTCAGGATTACCACCACATGCATATCCCTGCGAAAAGCCAAATATTCGGCAGCAGTCAGAGCTACCCGGGGAGTAGCCAACCTCTCAATCGCCGGGTCATCAGCAAGATTGATGAACAGCACCGCTCTCTCAATTGCTCCTGTCTTCTTGAAATCTGTAATAAAAAAATTGGCTTCTTCAAAGGTAATCCCCATTGCTCCAAAGACAACGGCAAACTTTTCCTCGATATCAGTTCCTTTACCTCGAGAAATAACCTTTGCCTGCCTGGCAATCTGTGCGGCAAGCTCATTGTGGGGAAGCCCGGAGCCTGAAAAGATTGGTAGTTTCTGACCCCTTACTAGTGTATTCATTCCATCTATTGCACAAATACCGGTTTGAATAAATTCTGAAGGGTAGTTCCGGGCATCGGGGTTGATTGGACTACCATTTATATCCTCTCTACTCTCGGCAAGTATAGCCGGCCCTCCATCAATGGGACGTCCCAATCCATCAAAAATTCTTCCCAATATATCAATAGAGACAGGGAGCTCTACCCTTCTCTCCAGGAACCTCACCCGGGACTGGGCAAGATTTAGACCTGTGGTGCCCTCAAAGAGCTGGACGAGAACCTTGCCACCATCTACTTCCAGCACTCTTCCCCTTCTTACCTCTCCACTGGCAAGAGTAATCTCCGCTATCTCATCGTATTTAACTCCCGCAGTATCTTCAACGATAATCAAAGGTCCGGCAATACTGGAAACTGTAAGATACTCCCTTTGCATTGGAATCCTCTATCCTTTCTATGTGTAGTGTAGCCCTTTATGGGCGTCCCGATAAATCGGGACGGGGACAAGCCCCTACACTACCTACATTGACTTTCTACTTGCCTCTATCTGCTTTTCCATTTCCTCTTCTATCAGGTCAAATTTCTCCTCTTCTTTTTCATCGATGAATTTCATCCGGGATATTCTTTCTTTCACTTTGAGCTTCAAAAGTTTGGAAAACTCCACACCCTCCTCCAATAACTCCTTGGAGAGACGGAAAAGTTTGATTATAACTTTAAGCATTCGATACTGCTTCTTTATTCCCGTATAAGCATCCTGCGGGTCGAAGGCATGCTGATGGAGAAAATCTTCCCTTATCGACTTTGCCGTCTCTAAAATTAATCTATCCTCAGGAGAGAGCGCTTCCAATCCCACCAACCTCACCAGCTCTTCCAGAGATGATTCCTCCTGAAGGATGCGCATCGCTTCTGAGCGCAGCTGAAGATAATCTTTAGCCACTTTTTTAGATAAGTATTCCTCAATATTATCCAGATAAAGCGAATAACTGTTCAGCCAATTGATTGCCGGAAAGTGGCGCTGATAGGCAAGTTTATCTTCCAGACTCCAGAAGACTTTTACCATGCGCAGAGTTGCTTGAACCACAGGGTCAGAAAGGTCACCGCCAGGGGGAGAAACAGCACCGATTATAGAAAGGGAACCTTCTCTCTGATCCTGGCTTTGACAGATAACCCTGCCAGAGCGCTCATAAAACCCGGCTACCCGGGCAGCCAAATAGGCAGGATAGCCTTCCTCTCCAGGCATCTCCTCCAGCCTTCCCGACATCTCCCTCATCGCCTCTGCCCAGCGGGAAGTCGAATCTGCCATAATAGCTACCTTATATCCCATATCACGGAAATATTCCCCAATTGTAGCCCCGGTATAAACAGACGCTTCCCGGGCAGCTACTGGCATATTAGAAGTATTGGCAATCAGGACAGTCCTCTTCATCAGAGACTCTCCCGTACGAGGGTCTTTTAACCTGGGCATTTCCATTAAAACATCACACATCTCATTTCCCCTCTCTCCACAGCCAACATAAATAATGATATCTGCGTCTGCCCACTTAGCCAGCTGGTGGAGAACTACAGTCTTCCCACTTCCGAAGGGACCAGGAATACAGGCAGTACCACCCTTAGCGATAGGGAAGAAGGTATCGATTACCCTTGTTCCTGTGTAAAGAGGGATCGCCGGAGGGAGTTTCTCTTTATAGGGCCTCTCCTGTCTGACAGGCCATTTCTGAAGCATACTCAAAGAAACTGTGGAACGAGAATGGGACGGCCGAATGCGGGCAATGGTCTCCTCTACCCTGAATTCTCCCTTAAGAATCTCCACAACTTCGCCCTCAACTCCCGGAGGCACCATTATCTTGTGTGTTACCAGAGTAGTCTCCTGGACTTCTCCGATTATATCACCTGAGATAACCCTATCTCCCTTCTTAACCAGAGGTTTGAACTTCCATCGCTTTTCCCGGTCAATTCCAGGGATGTAGAATCCTCTGGTAATGTAATCTCCCGCTTTCTCTCTTATTTTGTCCAGAGGCCTTTGAATTCCGTCATAAATAGAGGAAATTAACCCGGGAGCTAACTCCACTGATAGCGGCCCACCTGTGGATACAACGGGTTCCCCAGGACCCAGCCCAGCAGTCTCCTCGTATACCTGGATAGAGACCCTGTTCTCCTTCAACTCAAGCACTTCACCAATCAACCCGGGAGTCCCCACGCGCATCACCTCATACATTTTCACTCCCGGCAGTTCTTCAGCAACCACCAGAGGACCCGATACTTTTACAATTTTACCTTTAATCATCTTTTATCTCCAGGAAATCATCACTCTCAACCCACGCCCTGTGACTCTGAAAATATATCTGCTCCCACCGCCCTAATAGCTATTTTCCTTAACTTCTCCAAACCTAACTTTTTCTCTTGAATCCCAGGGATAATAGTAATATCCACCTTTGCCATTTTTGAGACTTCGTCAATCTTTTCCAGAAAAGCCTTAGCAAAAGTCTCTGTAATATAAACTAATGAATAGTCTCCTTTGCCAATTTCATCGAGCGCTCTGGCTACCTGGGAACTGTCACTCACAGGAAAGATAGAGAAACCCATTCCCTTAAAACCCCATATGAAATCTCTCTCCCCAATTATTGCCAGCTTCATTTCTCTTTCCTCCTGCCACTTAAAGGTCGCGGCTACTGATATAAACCTCCCTCAGTTTTTCCTTGATTATTTCCGGAAACAATCCATTAAACTTACCTACTATGACCGTCCTGAGATTCTTAACTTCCATCTCCTTAGCCACCAAATAGCCAATTAAGGGTTCAATGCCAAAGCTTATATATTTTGCTTTTTTGACGAAGTTTAACAGGTAATCATCGAATAACTTTTCTAAAAAAGAGAAGCTTCCGCTTTTCTTCCAACTTTCAATCCCATCCTTTACTATTCCGTAATAATCCTTGAATCTCAGGCTATCGACAAAGCTCTCCAGGGAACCTGCAAACGATTTTAAGAAATGGCCTCTCTCCAAGAGCCCTCCAGAAATCAAGCGATTCTTTAGAAAGTCTCTCCCCTTATCCATCTCCTTCAGTCTCAAGAAAGTTCTAATATTGGTGAGGTCAATTTGAATTAAAAAGAGTCTCTCCAGAAATTCACACTTTGCCTGCTGTGATACCTGAAGACAGTGAGAAAGGTATATCTCATCGAGAGTAGTGTCGATTAGCTGGATATTTTTTTTAGAATTATTATAGATTCCTTCTATTTCTTGGAGAGCTCCTGCTAAAAGTGGAGGTAATCTAAAAAAATTACCAGTTTCCACCGCTTCTACAAGCTCTTCCCGATTAACTACGGAGGGAGCCAAATAGTATTCCTCCTCCACGGAAGCTCCGCACTTTTTCTTAAAAGCAACCTTTATATTATGGAAGTCATTTCGTAAAATGAATAAATCTGTTAACTGGGAATCGTGTGTCAGTTCAGAAATCAACCCATAAACACTCCCCATATGGAGAGAGAGATGCAAGTCGAAATCCTCCTCCTGTTTAACCAGCGCCAGCCCCTCTCGATAATCTGTATCGCTCAAACCCTTGAGTGCTTCTTCAACATTTTCCGCCTCGAGAATACTTAACAGTTTAGGAAGATCGAGTAGTCTTACTTCTTTTGCTCTTATCTTTCCCACAGCATAAGCATAACGATTATCCATATGAGACCTCAGGACGCAGACTGTAGTTGCAACCTTTAGGTTGCGCCATATGCGCAGGCTGAAGCCTGCGACTACCTTTTTCAAACGCAGGCTGAAGCCTGCGATTACCTTTTGAAAAATTTTATGTAAACAGGAGTTTTATAACTTCCTCTTCTGTCTTCTCCCGTAAAGACCTCAATATGTTTTCCCAGGAGTTACTTATTTCTATCTTTCCCGATTTCAAAATAAATCCATCAGGAATAGACGCTGGCTCAGGAGATAACTTTAGTTTGCCCTTTTTACCAGCTTTCACCAATTCAGCATTTACGCTGTTAATCAATTTCTGATCGATTCTTTTCCTATCATTTTTGCCAACAACTACCAACTCTTCGCCGCTCTGGCAACTCTCCAGCATAATTCTGTTTACCAACTTTCGATAATCTCTGCCGTTCAAATTCCTTATTTTCTTTTCTACTTCCTGATAAACCTCTCCCAAAATTCTCTGCTTCTCTCCTAGTATACGCTTACGTGACTCTAAAGAGGCTAAGGTCACAATTCTTTCCCCACCCTTGCGGGCATTCTCTATCCCTTCCCGGGTGAGCTCACCAACCACCCTTTCTGCTTTTCGTTTGCCCTCTTCGATTATCCGGGAAGCTCGGGATTCTGCTTCGTCGATAATTTTTCTTATCTCTTTGTCATTATCCTGGATAATCTTCTCAAGAATTTTTTCCAGAGGCATCAGATTTCCTTTTTTAATCTTGGTAAATAAACTCCTATACTACCAACTTTGTGCTGCCTAACACTAAAGCTCAGCTGCCAAAAAGCGCAGCTTTTTGGTCAGCTGTAGCGCCTCGTTAGGCTTTTTCATTAATTGGATCTATCAAATATTTAAGTAGTTCGTCTCCGCTATTTGTCGTTCGTTCAGTATACCAAGCAGACTCAGGTAAAATAAGACCATAATGGAGAAGATCCCTTTCAACCTGAAGACGAAATGCTTCCTTTTTTTCAAGTTCTGGAAATACCTTTGAAACTAAATGGGATAAATGATCACCCGATTCTAATTTGATATTTGCTTTTTCTACTTCAGCCTTTGGATTGCTATAGAATTTTAGTATCTTTATGTGCCACGGAGTTGCTATATCCAAGAAGCTCACCAAGACAGATTCAATATGTTCATTTGGGGGCTGAATAGCTATATTCAAAACTGCATCGCGAAGAAACTTGAGTTTTTCTTTTTGGTGATTCCTTATTGCAACTTGAGTAGCTTGCATGAGGAAAGATAAAAAAGTATCGTTACTGACTAATTCGTTTATTTTAAAGCCATCTATTTTTTTCTGTAGCTCATTCAAGGCTTCTGCCAATGAATTCAACCACTCATTTCTTCTTTTTGCTAATGGGGGAATAATTACATTATTAAATAGCTCAGCTGCTGGTCCGCCGAGACCAGGTATAGCCGATAACCCAGCTTTGATTGCAGTATGAAGAGAATCACCAGCAGAAGGTTTTGGGAGTTTTTTCATTTCTTTCTTCATATTATCATTTTTTCTAAATAAATATTCTGCCTAACACACGAAATCAGCCTACCAAAAGCCGCATTTTCGGGTCAGCTGGATTGAGTTGTTATACGTTAAATTCCTTACAGTAATTAACAAATGTTTTTTCTGATTCTCTTTCTAATTGTTTGCCCGATATCATAAAATGTTTCCCTTCCGGATCAAAGTCCGAAAAATAATTATAATTTTTTGCGATCTCAAAACCGAAACGACGATAATATGCAGAATCGCCAAGAACAAATATTTTTTTAAATCCTTTCGATAGCGCCATTTCATTTCCTTTGTTAATGAGATTTGAACCGACACCTTGCTTTTGATATGACGGTAACACCGCTACAGGGGCAAGACCTATTCCAATAATTTCTTCATTTTTATTATATATCGGGCTATACGCTATGTGTCCCACTATTTTTTTGTTGATCTCGGCAATTAATGAAATAGTAAGATTATTATTCTTTCTTAAGTTTTTGACGATTTTTCCTTCATCAGGACCATTAAATGCTTGAGCATGGATGTTAGTTATATCCTCAATATCTGATTCATTTTCATTTCTGATTAACATATTTTTTCTCGTATAACATTAGAGCTCAGCTGCTTTTTTAGCACCCAAAAAGGGCGCGAAAAAAAAGTCTGCTTGAGTGAGTTGTTAGATTTTTTTAAAAATTAACTTTAATATTTTATTTTTTCTTCTTCATGCCAATAATATATGAAAGATAAAAACTAATACCGCCAACAATTATTAAAACATAAAGCATTTCACGATAATCTTGGTGTCTCATATTTCCAAATGTTGCTGCCAAAATTAAAACAAATATTAATATGCAAATAATAAAGAATATAGCCATCAACAACTTTCCTTTTTTGTTATACATGTCTATAAAATCAAATAAATATTTAAATATATTCTTCATATTATTATTTAAATCTAACAATTAATAGACGAACTTCCTGTTTGTATTGATTTTTCTCTATTGTTAATTAATTTTATATTGTGTTTCAAGGATTTGCAACCAATTGATTGTCTATGTTCAGCAAAACATTACCCGAATTTCAGAAGTATTTAGTTTCCCGCAAATTTGTTCCTGAAAAAAAAGTTTCTTACTATGCTTATTGGGTAAGTAAATTTATGGCCTTTTCAACCCAGGCGAATCCCTGTAAGGAGAAAGAAAGAAGTTACCAATCCCAAAAGTGCGTATGTTTCTACTAAAGCTGCATAAATTAATGCTCTCATTTCTGCTCCCGGCTGTTTTGCTGCCACTCCTATTCCAGCAGCACAAACCTTTCCCTGATGAATAGCCGAAATCAACCCGGAAAAAGCAATGGGCATACAAGCACCAAAAATTTGCAGGCCTTGATATAAGCTAATAACAGGAATTTCCCCAACCAGAAGACCCAATTTAATAATAACTAAAAACCCAACCACGAAACCATAAAACCCTTGAGTTCCTGAAAGCGCTACCAGTAGAAACATCCTGCCAAATTTTTCCGGACTCTCAGATAGGACACCATTTGCCGCCTGACCAGCCAACCCTACGCCTATACTGGAACCAATGCCAGCCATAAATACTGCCATCGCTCCGCCAATAATAGCCACTACCAATCCTCCCATCTCTACCCCCTCTACTGTCCCGATAAATCGGGACCTACAGAATTCCGATTCATCTGCACGGTTGAAACCGTGCCTACAAAATCTGAATCTTTTTATCTAATTACCGTATATCTCCTCTCCTCGGCAAAAGGTCTGAATTCCTCCCCTCCGCCCTGGAAAAACTTCATAAAAAACTCGAGATATTGTAACCGTGAAGTGTGAACGTATGCTCCAAATGCATTCATCGCTATGTTAAATAAATGTGCCGGGACAAAGAGAACAATTACTAACAGAAACCCCACATAGGGGATTTCCGAAATGAGAGAGAAAATTTCATTAATCGCAGAAGCCAGAAGACCCGTGGTTAAACCCAAGGCGAAGAGCCTCAGATAAGAAAGTATATCGGCTAACGCATTCCCGGTTACCACCCCGTACCAGCCAAACCAGCACCAGAAGAGTTTAAACAGCACTCCTTTGTTTGTAGTCCACTGATTATAAAATATTGCTAAGCTGCTAAGAGAAAATAGTCCCACACTGATTATCACCAGAACCGGTATGGAAGGTAGAACCTTGAATAGGTAGATGGCTATAAGAAGGGGAAGCGAAACTTGTACCCCCAGGGCGGGCATCTCTCTAAAGAAAGCATTCTGCCAGTCCTTATCCTTTATCTCTCTCAACAATCTTATAGTCACTCCCGTCCACACCTGAATAAAGCCCAGAGCTATCGCCAATCCTAAGAAAAGGAGCGAATTTTCTATGGGGTCGAAAACAACGATTGCCCCCTTCATACTTTTCAGGAAAGTGAAACTCTCCGGTAATCTATCAATCATATTCCCAAACCAGCCACCAGTCACCGCACCCCAAAAAATAGCAGCCAGACCTCCATAACCGATTAAACGGAAAAAACGCTTCCCCATCGGTCCCATCTTCAATTTCTTCAGAGCGAGCCAGGAAAATACCGCCAGAACTATACCATATCCTGCATCAGTAATACAGAGACCGAAGAAGAGTGCAAAGAATGGTGCCATATAGGGGGTGGGATCGATACTTCCATATACGGGGCGACCAAATAGGTCTGTAACAACTTCAAAGGGCTGAACTGCTCTACTATTTTCCAGAACCACAGGCACTTTCTCGCCCTTGCCGGGAGGAGAAACTGTTATTTCTATCTCGGGATATTTCTCTTCTAAAGTTTTCTTTACCCGGCCCACCCTGCTTTCCTGAATCCAACCGGAAAGGAAAAAGGAGACCCTTGTCCGGGCTAAAAAATCTCCTGCTTTCTCCTTCTTCTGGAGATTATAATAGTGGTCGTGTACAGCCATAAGCTGGGCCTTGTAACGCAATAGAGAAGAGGCTTCCCTGTTCAGTTCTTTTTCCCTGTTTTCCGCTTCTCCTATCTCCCTTTCAATCTGGACAAGAAACTCCTCAGGCGAATGGCTCACTTGAGGCAAAAGAGTTTCGTAAAATTCGTACTTCTTTAGAAGAGGAATGATATTATCTCTCTCTTTTTTTAGAAAAATAAGCACCATATATACAGAAGTTTTGTCTCGCCTGACTTCACACCAGTAACTCGTTGATGGACTCTTCTCCAGTTCGCTTGAGAACTTTTTATAATTTTTCACAGGAACGATTCCCGGAACCACTCGAGTCTTATCTGTATCCACAAGGTCAGACAAGTTTAACAATAAATCTCTCCAGGGAATTAAGACGGTCTTCTCCTCGTTAAGTCTTTTCTTTTCCACCTCTAATTCGCGAAATTCTTCTTCCAGATTCTTACACTGGGAGTAGACTTCATCCAATCTGAAAGTCTCTAAAATGTTAGCCAATTCAACTCGGTCCAGAACTAACTTTTCTTGAGTTAACCCTTCCAGAAATGCGGATTTCTCCTGGAAGCTGGCGAGAAACTCGAGGAGGTATTGAATTTTTCTCAATCTGTCTTCAAAAACGGACTCCTGCCTCGATTCCATAAAATAGTCCTGGGTAAGCTCTTTCCGCAGGTCATTAATCTCCATAACTCCCCATTTGTGGAGGAGTGCGAGCACGTTTTCCCGTATTGAATTATGTCCTATTATCTGAATTTTTTTTATCTTAGAAATTGCCATTCTATTTTAGTTGAATTCCCGTCTCCTTTAGTATTCGACTCAGTGACTTATGGAAGCGGGGTTTTACTTTCTCCTTCAGCTTTTTTATCTTCTCTTTTTCTTTATCAGCAATTTTCTTGCTCTCTCCTCGAGCATCTTCCTCCGCTTGCCTAGCCAATTCTTCCATTGTCTTCTGTGTCTCTTTCCTGGCTTGAGCGATTAGTTCTATTTTTCTGTTCAACGCATCCTGAATTATAGCTTCTGTCTGAAGGTGTGCCTGTTCCAGCTTCTTTTGACAATCCTTCTCCACTTCTCTTATTTTCTTAATTGACGGAGTGACCATTTTATTTGATGAAGTTAAAATTAAAAAGACCCTATCCTGCAGGACAGGGAATTAGTAGCTTATAAAAATTGGTAAGTTCTGGATATCTATAATAAAATATAATAAATGACCTTTAAAGTCAAGAATTTTCTTGACATTGATGTTACAATGCTTAAATGTTAGTATTAATTACTAAGCTTAAATGTTAGTTTTTTTGACAGCTTCTTTATTGGTAAAATAACTAGAAAACTA
>JABUBP010000146.1_pt1 | contig 16540 bp, 13 predicted proteins | sample 7240331 | NCBI WGS metagenome assembly JABUBP01 (sample SAMN07256347, study PRJNA390944) | subsurface metagenome | isolation source: Methane hydrate marine sediment | place: Pacific Ocean: Eastern North Pacific, ODP site 1244 | collected 2002 | reverse complement strand
GACAATGAGGAGTGCTACCTGCTAGTCAAGCTAACCCGCGCGCTCGGGATGGTATATATAGAACACTGTGCCCGTATATGACACTCCGCTACTGTAGCGGCTCTGGCAGAGTCGTTTGGAAGGGGAGCAATGACCAACCACTGGATCGACATCAGGAACTCCGATCGTATCATGATTATCGGCTCCAATGCGGCGGAGAACCACCCCATATCATTTAAGTGGGTGAACAGGGCAAAGGAGCGCGGGGCAAAGCTAATCAGCGTCGACCCGCGTTTTACCCGCACCTCATCTAAGGCCGATATTTATGCACCGATGAGGTCAGGCACCGATATTACCTTCATCGGCGGCATGATAAGGTACGTCCTGAATGATATGCAGAGTCTATCACCGGCAGCGCGCGCCGAGAAATACAACATGACCTATGTGACGCAGTACACCAACGCTGCTCTCATCATCAATGATGACTTTAAGGGGCCGGCCGACACCGGTACCGGGCTGTTCAGCGGATATACCCCTAGCAATGGCAGCGGTGCGCACAACCTCGGTAAATACGATAAAGCAACTTGGAAGTACGCCGACACCAAAACCCCAGCGTCAGACCAGGCTCTGGTCAACAATACCTGGACCAATTGGGATGATCTGGACCCCAAGTGCGTGCTCAGGCTGATGTGGGAACACTTCTCACGCTACACGCCAGAAAAGGTTGAGGAAATCACTGGATGCTCCCAGGAGAAGTTCCTCGAGGTCGCTGAGACCTATATCGAGTCGGGGAAACCGGGCAAGGCCGGCACCATAATGTATGCCATGGGCACCACACAGCATACCTACGGTACGCAGAATATCAGGGGCTATGCCATCCTTCAGCTCCTCTTGGGCAACATCGGCGTAGCCGGCGGCGGCATCAATGCCCTGAGGGGAAAATCCAACGTGCAGGGTTCCACCGACATGTGCCTCCTGGAGCACATCCTGCCCGGGTATCTGTCGATGGTGAGCCACACGGACCAGACCCTTGATGACTATATCGCCAGGGCCAAGGGTGCAAAGGATTTCATCAAGCCCCAGGGTCTGGCAGGCGATAAGACAGCCAGTTGGTGGTGGTACAATGATGACGACCCCAACTACAAGAAGTACATGGTCAGCCTGCTTAAGGCGTTTTGGGGAGATAACGCGACAGCGGCCAATAACTTCGCCTTCAACTATATGCCTAAGAAGACGTCAGGTGGCCATAACCTTACTCACATAGGTGCTTTCGAGGCGATGGCTGAGGGGATAGTTAAAGGCGTAATGTGTTGGGGGCAGAACCCGGCGGTGGGTGGCCCCGATGCTGAGGGCGAGCGCAAGGCCCTGGAGAAACTCGACTGGCTGCTGGTCACCGACCTGTTTGAGACGGAGACAGCGGCCTTCTGGTACAGGGACGGGGCCAATCCTGCAAGCATAAATACGGCAGTATTCCTGCTACCTGCAGCCTGCTCCTACGAAAAGCAGGGTAGTATTTCCAACAGCGGTCGCTGGGCGCAATGGCGATGGAAGGCTATCGACCCCGTAGGAGACGCCAAACCTGACCTCGCGATCGTAGATATGCTCAAGCTCAAGGAACTATATGCCAGCGAGGACGGCGCATATCCGGAGCCCATAACCAAGCTTCACTGGGGCTATCACACCACCGGTGAGTATGCCGACGAGGCTGACCCCAATGTGGTGGCCAAAGAGATCAACGGGTACTATTGGGATGACCCAGATAAGAAGGTTGTTAAGAACTTCGTAGGGCTCAAGAGTGATGGGTCCACCTGTTCAGGCAACTGGCTCTACTGCGGCATGTTTAACTTAGACGGCACCAATAAAGCCAAGGAGCATGACCCGGTGGACAAGAGCATTAACCAGATTGGCCTGTACTCCGGGTGGACATGGTGCTGGCCTATCAACCGGCGCATCATCTACAACCGGGCTTCTGTGGACCTCGACGGCCAGCCGTGGGACAGCGAGCACCCGGTTATTTCCTATAATGGCGGGTGGAACGGCGATGTACCTGACGGCGGATGGCCGCCAATAAACGTCGCTGATAAGGGCTCCAAGTTCCTTCCATTCATCATGCACCCTGAAGGCGTGGGCAAGATATGGGGGCCCGGCAGAGCCGAGGGTCCTCTGCCCGAGGCCTACGAGCCGTGGGAGAGCCCGTTGAGCCAGAACCTTATGACAGGTGTTAGCAATAACGGAGGCAGAGGTACGCCGGGATTCAATGATCCCGCCTGCTACGTCGGCGAGCTGAAGATGAACGGCGAGATCTGGAATAAGAGGGGAACACCTAGCGAATACCCCTATGTTGGCATGACCTACAGGCTGACGGAGCACTGGCAGGCAGGTCAGATGACCCGTAACCTCCCCTGGCTCGTCGAGCTCCAGCCCCAGCCTATAGCGGAGCTGGGCGAAGAGCTGGCAGCCGACAAGGGAATCAAGAGCGGCGACATAGTCAGGGTGAGCACGGCCAGAGGCTCCGTCGACGCGGTGGCCATCGTGACGGAGCGGTTCCAGAGATTAACCATCGGAGGAAAGCAAGTTGACCATGTGGGTGTCCCCTGGCACTGGGGCTACACGGGACTTTCCAAAGGCATCAGCCCTAATGGCAGCAGTGGTAACGTTCTTACCCCACACGTAGGAGATGCCAACACCACTATACCGGAATACAAGACATTCCTGTGCAATATAGAGAAAGTATAGCTGAAACGGAAGGAGTAATATGACCGGCAAAGCGATTCTATACGATGCGACCAAGTGCACTGCCTGCCGCGCTTGCCAAGTGGCTTGCAAGCAGTGGAATGAGCTAACAGCTGAGGTCACTACCAACCGCGGAACGTATGAGAACCCCCCTGACCTCTCTTGGGATACCTGGATAAAAATGGAGTTTCGTGAGGTTGGAAATAATGGGAACTTTAGCTGGCTGTTCACCAGGCGAGCCTGCATGCACTGCACCGATGCCGCTTGCGTTACCGTCTGTCCCACCAAAGCTCTTTATTACCATGAGATGGGCTTTGTTGCCTACGATAAGGATAAGTGCAGCGGCTGCGGCTACTGCGTGGAAGCCTGCCCATTCGATGTGCCGCGGAGCAGTAGCGGAGCCATAACCGGCATACGCACAATTAACAAGTGCACCCTCTGCCAGGATCGTGTAACCAATGAGCTGGAGCCGGCCTGCGTCAAGACCTGTCCCACAGGGGCACTGATGTATGGTGATCGCGCCGCGCTGCTGGCGGAGGGGAAGGCAAGGGTAGCCAGCCTGGGTGGCAATGCCACCCTCTATGGGGAGAATCAACTGGGAGGGTTGCATGTACTGTATGTCCTCGATGATGCACCCGCTGTCTATGGACTCCCGGTGGATCCACAGGTGCCTGTCTCCGCAACTGCATGGCAGGATATTCTCCAGCCTGTGGGTTGGGGCGTGGCCGGCCTCGCTGCAATGGGGCTGGGGTTGAACTACGTTATTGCCAAGAGAAAGATAAAGATCGAAAGCGAGGGCAAGTGATATGACAACGGCCAAAGGCAAAGCAAAATCGACTCCTATTTCCCATGCTATCTTCGGGGCTCCACCAGCTCCAGGTGAGGAGCAGGTAGAGCGCTACTCGAGACCGGTTCGCATACTCCACTGGGTGAACGCGGTTGCATGGATAGTGCTTTTCATTACCGGTTTTTTCTTCTTTGTGCCACAGTTTGGAGCCGCTGCTGCCGGTGGGGTGAGCGGGCTATTGCACCGCATCGCCGCTGTGCTCATGGTTGGCTGGGCTGTCCTCTATTTCTTCGGTAGCCCCAAAGCTGCCCTTAGGGGGATAGGAGAGGCCTTCAAGTGGGGGGCGGGTGATATAAAATGGTTGAAGGCAGCCCCTGCCTACTACATGCTGGGTGAGGAGGAAAAGATGCCACCCCAGGATCACATGAACACCGGACAGAAACTGTGGTGGTTGTTTGTTATTGGTGCAGGGTCGTTAATGATTATTACCGGGGCATTGATGTGGTTTTTCAAGGGCATCATCTCCGCCGACGCCTTTATGTGGAGTGCCTTTTTCCACGACGTTGGCTTCATCGCCTTGCTCAGTTTCGCCTTAGTTCACGTTTACCTATCCGTTTTCCACCCCAAAATGCGCGGGGTCTTTTGGGCCATGTGGAGGGGGACGGTCTCTGCCAGATACGCCGAGTCGCACCACAAGAAATGGTATGACAAGATCAAGAAGAGTTAATAAATTCCGCACAGTGTGAAGTAAGGCCAAACCAGATATAAGATGCTAAAAGACTCAACCGCTACCTGCGGTTGAGTCTTTTTATTACTCTGTCAAACGGGCGATATACCCTTGAAAGGTATAGACCAAGCGTGGTATTATAAATAGCCGTATGAGTAGAGAGATCGATAACAAAGTACTCGATAGACTGGACGCATGGGAGAAGGACTCCCCCCCCGGCCCTATTGAACTTTACATCCGATTGATGCGTATTCAGACAGAGGCCAAATCGCATGTCACGATTCAAAAGACTCAACTGTCACCGAAGGTTATCGCTGAGCGGTTGAGCCGCTACACACCGCTGCTGACCTTCGACGACCTGGACCTAGACTGGCCCGAAATCAAGAACCTATTCAGGGAAGCGCTCTCGGTAATCAGCGAGTACTCCGATTCGGTGGATCCACAGCGCGACATCCCATTAAAAGACATTACCAGGGCGTGGTTTGAAGGAAAGCCGTTACCAAAGCTGGGCATAGATGAGGATACATTGCTCGTTGCCCTTCATACCGCTCTGAAGCCCTTCTTAGCCGCACACGTTGATGCGTTCTTGCCAGAAGTTAAGCAGGAGAGATGGCGGCGGGGGTATTGCCCGATATGCGGTAGCAGGCCAAACTTTGCCTTCCTCTCGAAAGAGCAGGAAGGGGCCAGGTGGCTAATCTGTGCTCGCTGTGACGCCGAGTGGCTCTTTCAGCGGTTGAAATGTCCTTTCTGCGGCCTCGAGGAGCAGAAGAGCCTGGCCTACTTTACCGATGATAAGGGGATATATAGGGTCTATGTTTGTGAACAGTGTAAGAGCTATCTTAAGGCTATTGATCTGCGACAGGCAGAACCCGAGGTGCTATTGTCTTTGGAATGGATAGTACCCTGGACTTGGATAGGCAGGCATGCGAGTTGGGGTATACCGCTGGGGATTTAAATCCGGCAAAGCGGACATAGATTTTGGGAATTGGTCTTAGGTCAGTATTGCCGGATTTAATGTCATTACGAGATACGAAGTGCCGAATCAATCTCAGGGATGGAGTATAGGGGAACAACAATGGAAGTGCTTCGATTCACTCGCAATGACAGAGACAGCTTGATCGGATGCAATAGGAATGGGTAAGAGGGCCACCGAAGGCTCTGGAGGAGGGGAGTATGCCATTGCATGGATGGGAGTTCCTTATCATAGTGGTGGTCGTGTTTATCGTCTTCGGGGTGGGGAAGCTGCCCCAGACACTGGGCTCTCTTGGCAAGGGTGTCCGCAGCTTCCGTAAGGCGTCGGCGGGTGAGGATGTGGACACAAACTTGTCGGAACCCAAGAAAGAAAAGGATACATCCGATCTGGCCTCCACCTCAAGCTAAGGCCAGGTTAATTATCTCCGACCAAAGCCTCATTTTTACCAAGGGGTTATTTCTAAGCAGTTGAGCCTTGCCACTCGTCACTGACCTCTGATGAGCTGGGGAAGGCTAGACAGCTTGTGTAAAGAGACGCAATCGATAGCTAGCAAGTGTTACGCCTCAGTGGGTTCACGGAGCCCTTTCCTTTGCAGCAAATGGCCAGAGTATGGTATGATTATTAAGGCAGGGTATTGATAGAGATGCCTGGGCGTTGATGCTAACATTGCATTGAAGCCTTTCTTAGTCAAGCAAGCTGAGGCAGGGGATTTAGATAGGCAAGCATACGAGCTGGGGTATAGCGCTGGGGATTTGACCCCGGCATGAAATAGCAATAGGGGCCACCAAAGGCTCTAGAGGAGGGGAGTATGCCATTACATGGATGGGAGTTCCTTATCATAGTGGTGGTCGTGTTAATCGTCTTCGGGGTGGGGAAGCTGCCCCAGACATTGGGCTCTCTTGGCAAGGGCATCCGTAGCTTCCGTAAGGCGTCGGCAGGCGAGGATGTGGACACGGAATCTTCGGAGTCTAAGTCCAAGAAGGAAGAGCCCGCGAAAGAAAAAGATACCGCCGACGAAGAGAAAAGCTAGCCTCTGGCTTATCCCCCTTGCGTATCCCCTTGTGGTTAAGAATCGAGAGAAAACGGCGTTCCTTCCCTGTAGGGATTGGCTAAGCGGGTGGTGATGGATGGTTGATGGTTTCCTAGGTATAGGTTTCTGGGAGATACTTTTAGTATTCGTTGTTATCATGGCGCTATTGGGGCCAAGGAGGCTGCCTGAGATCGCTGGAAGACTGGGAACGTTATTACGCCGGCTGAAGATGGCTTCCTATGATCTGACATCGGCGCTGACCAAGGAAGTGGAAGGTACCCCGCTGAAGCAAGATGAGAATCCCCTGAGTTCCATTAAGCAGGCAGCCTCTGATCTGAAATCATCGCTGACTAGGGAAGTAAAAGATACCCCTCAGAAGGAAGACGATAGTCCCCGAGACGAGGCCGAGGAGCCGAAGACTGAGGAATAGCACGATTGCTGGCCGACGAGACACCGCATAGCCGATGGAGGAAGAGAAAAAACTCACGGTTTTAAGCCATCTAGAGGAAGTGCGGGGGCGCCTGTTCAAGTCTTTGATAGCTGTCGTTGTCGGCATCGTTATTTGTTTCCCCCTGGCACGGTATATCTACCCCATCTTAATGACCCCCCTCCCCGGCATTGACCTGTATTACACCGAAGTAACCGGGTTACTGGGGAGTTATATGAAAGTCTCTCTCTATGGTGGCCTCGTCCTCGCCGGGCCTTACCTTCTCTACCAGTTTATAATGTTCATCAAGCCAGCGCTTACTCGCAGGGAGAAGGGATATTTTTACACGCTATTGCCCGGAGTGCTCATTCTTTTCTTCGGGGGGGTCATATTTTGCTACTTTATACTCCTGCCCCCCGCCTTAAGATTTTTGTACTACTCCTTTCCAGGTTTCGTCGGCGCTGATATACACCCATGGTGGACAGTGGAAAATTACGTTTCTGTGGTCACCAGACTCCTCTTCTGGCTCGGTGTGGTGTTCGAAATACCGATACTGATGTTCTTCTTGAGCAAGATCGGGGTGATTAGCCCAGCGTGGATTCGCCGGAAGTGGAGGTATGCTGTGGTCATTGCCTTCATCATCGGTGGTGTCATAACCCCCACATTTGACCCGGTCAATCAGAGCCTGGTTGCTGGTCCTATCATTCTCCTCTACGGGCTTGGCTACTTGCTAGCAAAGCTTGCGCGTTTGGGTAGTAAGAGGGCAGAGACTGAAACGATGTAGAGGGTGGCGAAACCAAGGGCAGGTACGAGGAAAATTCCAATGTGACCGAAGCCCTCTTGTCAGGTACACCTCCTTATCAACCAGAAAATACATACGCCTCATCAGAAAGCAAGGCCATTGACCCAACCCTTGAGGTCGGTTATCATTAGACGAAGCCCATCGAAGGAGCATCTCTGTTGCCCCATACCGACCTAGTTTTACTTCACCCGCCTAGCGTCTACGACTTTCGTCAAAAGACCATCCTCTATGGTCCGACCAGCGACCTCATCCCCTCCTCCCCTATTTTTGAGCTCTATCCCATAGGCTTTACCAGCATCGCGGAGTACCTGGAAAGGGCTGGCTACCGTGTGCGTATCGTGAACCTGGCGGTCCGCATGCTCCGAGCCCCCAAATTCGACGCCGAGAAGCTTATCAAGGGCCTGAACGCCACCGTATTCGGCATCGACCTTCACTGGCTGCTCCACGCCCACGGCGCCATCGAGATAAGCCGGATGGTAAAACGGCATCACCCGGAGGCAAAACTGGTCATCGGCGGACTCTCCGCCTCCTACTATCACCAGGAGCTTCTGGATTACCCCGAGATCGATTATGTGCTCCGGGGCGACTCCACCGAGGAGCCCTTCCGCCAGTTGATGGAGTGCATCACAAACAATAGCGAACCGACCGAGGTACCCAATCTTTCCTGGAGAGATAGTAGCGGGGAGATGCACCAGAACCCTCTTTCGCATGTCCCCGATGAGCTCAGCGGGGTGTTCGTTAACCACTACGACCACATGGTGCGCTCGGTAGTCCGTTACCGCGACCTGTCCAGTTATCTCCCTTACCGGCACTGGCTGCGCTATCCCATCACCGCGGTGCTTACCTGTAGGGGCTGCACCCACAACTGCCTCATCTGCGGCGGCTCCGCTGCCGCCTTCCGTCAGTGCTACAACCGGGAGCGTCCCGCCTTCCGCACCCCGGAGGCGGTGGCCCATGATGTGAAACGCATCGGGCGCTTCAGCGGCGGCCCCATATTTATCCTGGGGGACATCCTACAGGCGGGCGAGGATTATGCCTACCGCCTTCTGGAACTTTTAGGCCAGGAGCGGTCGAAAAACCGGCTTATAATGGAGCTTTTCGGCCCCGCCCCTAGAGAGTTGATAAAAAAAATGGGCGAAGCCTGCCCCGGTTTCTGTCTCGAGATCTCCCCGGAGTCCCACGACCCTGAAATAAGAAAGGCCTGTGGCCGGGACTACCCCACTGAGGCCCTGGAGGCTACGATTGAGTCTGCCCTGGCGGCGGGATGCAGCCGAATGGATATCTTCTTCATGTTCGGCTTGCCCAAGCAGACCCCACAGTCGGTAATGGACACCGTAGACTACTGCGACACTTTGATGGGCAAATTTCAGGACAAGCGAGTCTTCACCTTCACCGCGCCACTAGCCCCTTTCCTCGACCCGGCGAGCCTCGCCTTCGAGAACCCGGAGCGCTATGGCTATCGCCTGCTGATGCGGAGCCTGGAGGAGCATCGCCAGGCGCTGGTGGCACCGAGCTGGAAGTATCACCTGAATTACGAAACGGAGTGGATGAGCCGCCAGCAGCTCGTTGCCAGCGCCTACAAGGCGGAACTTGCCCTTAACCGTATCAAGGCAAGGCACGGAATCATCTCAAAGGGGATGGCTAAAGCGACAGCGCAGCGCCTCTACACTTCCCTCGAGATGCTGGACCGCATCGATGACATAATTGCTTCGGGCCAATTGGAGCAGTTGTCCCAGCTTAAGGACACGGTGGACCGGGTGAACATGTCGAGCGTGGGGGGCAAGCGGGAGCTTGAACTGCCCATTTCCCCTATCAAGATAAGGCTGCCGAGCGCCGTCTGGTCTCTGCTGAGGGGACGATAGCCTTTATTGACCTCATCACCACAGGCGATTAGTATAGATAATGGCTTTCTCGCCAGTATTGGAGTCGATAATGACCAAGCTAAAGAGCCTGTTCCAACCGATCGCGATGGGAGAACTGGAGCTGAAGAACCGAATAGTGATGACATGTGCCAATGCCAGCGGCGGCGGGGGTAAGCACGTAATAAGCTATTATGCTGAAAGGGCGCGCGGCGGCGCTGGATTGCTTATCGTAGGCGGCATGTATACTTTCGATACTGGCCCGGTAAAAACTGTTTATGGGGGGCGCAAGGATGTGACCGAAGAGGAGGCACGTGCCATCCGTGAATTCGCCCTCTATGGCGAGGAGTTCCTCCCCGGTTTACGCGAGTTCACCAAGACCATGCATGACAACGGCGCTAAGGTGGCGGCCCAGCTACTGATGACCTATGAATGGAAAAGGGACTGGAAGATGAATAGAGAAGGCCTCACCGAGCTGGTAAGCCCATCGGGTGGACCTTCAGGCGCTCGCCTGGGAGACACCAGGGCAGTGACCGTCGACGAGATCCATCAGATCGTTGAAGAGTACGGCGATGCGGCAATGATAGCCCAGCAAGCCGGATTCGATGCGATAGAGATCCACGCCGGCATAGGCTACTTCCTAAATCAGTTCCTTTCGCCTCACACCAACAGGCGAACCGATGAGTATGGAGGGAGCCTGGAGAACAGGATGCGTATGCTGCTTGAGATCGTGGATTCGTGTCAGAAAAAGACAGGAAAAGACTTCCCCATTATCGCCCGCATATCGGCCGAAGATTTCATTGAGGGGGGCAACACCCTCGAGGATACTAAGCCTATAATTATGGCCCTCGAGCGAGCGGGCATCGTTGCGATCGATGTGGAGACAGGATGGCATGAATCCCCCGTACCCATGGTCCAGCAGTGGGTAAAGCCCGGGGCCTTCGTTTACCTCGCCGAAGAGGTCAAAAAGGTGGTAAGCATACCGGTCCTGACCGCCTACCGTATATGGGATCCCATTCTGGCAGACAGGATCATCGCCGAGGGGAGAGCTGACCTCGTGGGCATGGCGCGGGCTCTCGTCGCCGATCCCGAACTGCCAGATAAAGCCAGGGAGGGGAGGTTTGACGATATCAATTATTGCATAGCCTGCTGCCGCTGCCTGGATACGGCTATAGCGGGCGAATGCCCGTCCTGCGCGGTCAACGCCAGGGTGGGGAGGGAGGCGGTATATATCATCGAACCCGCTGCCGAGAGCAAGAATGTGCTCATCATCGGCGGTGGCCCCGCAGGCATGGAGGCAGCCAGGGTGGCAGCGTTAAGGGGCCATAAAGTGACGCTCTGCGATAGGGGTCGAAGGCTGGGTGGGTCACTGCTATTGGCGGGCATTATGAATCCGGAACTCCCCAAATTCCTCAAATACCAGACGCGCCAGGTGCGAAAGCTCCCTATCGAGGTCAGGCTGAATACGGAGGTGGATGCCTCCTTTGTCGAGAGGATGAAGCCAGACGTAGTCATTGTAGCTGCGGGGGGCATACCCCCCACCTCCGAAATACCCGGGATCCATAGGGAGAATGTGCTCAGCAGCCACGATATGCTTATGGCAATGATCCGCGCGCCCAGGAAAGATGGAGCTTTACAAAGGTTTATGTGGCGCTTAGGCTCCCTCGCCCTGAGATATCTGGATCAGCCAGCAATCATCAGATGGGCGCTGAGGTTCAGATTCCCGTTCAAAAAGAGGGTCGTCATCATTGGCGGCGGGTTTGCTGGCTGCGAACTGGCGGATGTGCTAGCGGAGAGGGGAAAGGAACTAACACTTCTGGAGGAATCCAAACGGCTGGGTTTCGATATCGGGATCACCACCAGATGGGTGGTCTTGATGAGGCTATGGAAATCCGGCGTTAGAATGGAGAGGAGTGCTAAGGTGGTGGAGATAACCGAAAAGGGGGTAAAGGCGATAGTGGGAGATACCGAGGCGTTCTTTGAAGCAGATACAGTAGCGCTGACCCTGCCACTAGAAACGAATGATAAGCTTGCGGGGGAACTGGAGGAGAGAGGTTGGACCGTCCACAGCGTTGGTGACTGCGCCGCTACTGGTGGCAGGATTATGGAAGCTATGGCGGCCGGATTCCGCACTGGCTATGAAATCTAAACGCCAGCCAACTCAACTCACTAACAAGTAGGAGAGTGTAATGACCGAGCTCAAGCATCTGTTCCAACCGATCCAAATAGGCACGTTGGAGCTGAAGAACCGGATAGTGTTCCTGGCAGCCGACACCGGCTATGGCGATGATTGCATGGTGACCGACCGCCAGAAGGACTACTACGCCGCGCGGGCCAGGGGTGGGACGGGCCTCTTAATAACGGGCATGGTTTGGCCCTCCAGTATGGGAAAGCCCATTCCCGGTCGGATGGGGATCTATCACGATAGGTTTATCACCGGGCTTCGCCAGCTTGTCGATGTGGTGCACGCTGCAGGAGCCAGGATAGCGATCCAGCTAAGCCTCCAGTACTTCTGGGCCAGGGGCGAGGGCGCTCCCCTTGAGGAGGTTGGTCCCTCGGCGATCGCCACACGCCGCAATTCCCAACCGCGCGAGCTAAACCTGGATGAGATCAAACAGATTATTAACGAATACAGCGAGGGAGCACGCCGGGCGCGGGAGGCAGGCTTTGACGGGGTAGAGCTTCACTGCGGTATCGGCTATCTGATTAGCCGCTTTCTATCCCCCTGCACTAATAAGCGCACTGACGAGTATGGAGGCTCTCTGGAAAACAGAATGAGGTTTCTTCTCGAAATCATCGCCTCATCGAAAAGGAAGGCCGGCAGCGATTACCCCCTGATATGTAGAATCTCCGCAGACGAGTTTATGGAAGGGGGGCATACCCTGGAGGATACCAAAAAACTGATCCCCATCCTGGAGGGAGAGGGGGTTCATTGCTTCGATATAGGGGCAGGGTGGCATGAATGCCGGACGCCCCTGGTTCACATGTCGGTACCGCGGGGCGCCTTTGTCTACCTCGCTGAAGAGATTAAAAAGGTAGCCAAGATCCCGGTAGTCGCCGCCTACCGGATCAACGACCCCATCCTGGCAGACAAGATTATAGCCGAGGGAAGGGCTGACCTCATCGGCATGGGGCGTGCACTCATCGCCGACCCGGAGCTCCCCAACAAGGCCAGGGAGGGGAGTCTTGAGGAGATCAGGCCCTGTATTGCTTGTGGGCACTGTCTGGACGTGGTCATGTTGGGCGCGCCGCTCGCCTGCGCGGTGAATCCACAGGTAGGCAAGGAGGCAGAATATACCAGCGTGCCGGCGAAAACGCCGAAGAAGGTATTTGTCATCGGCGGCGGCCCTGCAGGCATGGAGGCTGCCACGGGGGCGGCAGAACGGGGACACCAGGTCACCCTCTTTGAAAAGAGGGACCGGCTGGGCGGGAACCTTCTCCTGGCGGCGGTTCCCTCATATAAATGGGAGCTCAGCAATTTGACCAATTATCTAGAGACCCGGCTTAAAAAGAGCGGTGCTCAAATTAGGCTTAACCAGGAAGTGAGCCAAAAGACTATCACCGAGGGGAAGCCGGGGGTAGTCATCGTCGCTACCGGAGCCACGCCGCTCATCCCCGACATCCCCGGTGTGAACGGGGGAAATGTGGTTACCGCTCTGCAGGTGCTCGGAGGTGAGGGGGAGGTTGGGGAGCGGGTAGTGATTGTTGGGGGTGGGATGATCGGCTGTGAAACCGCCGAGTACCTTGCCGATAAGGGCAAACGGGTAACCATTCTGGAGATGCTGGAGCGCATCGGGGCCGATATAGGGATGACCACCCGATGGGTGATTATGCAGCGGCTGAGAAGCGCTAGAATCGCTATGGAGACAAAGGCGAAGGTAGAGGAGATCACCGATAAAGGAGTTGCGGTAAGCCGTGACGGGTTCGCGGAGTTCTTCGCTGCGGACAGCGTAGTGCTTGCGGTGGGGCTGGTGCCCCAAAATGAGCTTGCCCCAAGGCTGGAGGGAAAGGGCACGGAGTGCTACTCTATTGGTGACTGCACTGAGCCTCAGAGAATTGTCCAGGCTATCGAGGGTGGGTTCCGCATTGCCAGAGAGATCTAAACACTAGACAACCTAATACTATCCAAAAGTTTGAAATATGCTCATCGACCTGCATACGCATACCCTACCCCTGTCCGATGACAGCGAGTTGACACCAGACGAGCTGATCGCACACGCTAAGCGCGCCGGCCTCGATGCCATTTGCCTCACTGAGCACGACGCTTTCTGGAACGATGATGACATCGCGGCATTGTGCCACAAACACGATTTCCTCATCCTGCCCGGAGTGGAGATAAACACCGAGGAGGAGCACCTGCTTGTCTTCGGGCTTAAAAAGTGGATCCTGGGCATGAGCCGCGCCGCATTCGTCAAGGAGATAGTGGATAAGGCAGGCGGTGCTGTAATCGTGGCACACCCCTTCCGCCGCAAGATACTCAAAAGTGAAGACCCTGAGAACAAACGATACTATAGAGAGCTCAACCGCGCCTGCCAAAACCCAATTTACCGGATGGTGGACGCCGTAGAGGTGTTCAACACCCGGGGTACGGAGAGGCAGAACGCCTTCTCCGCGGAGCTCGCTGAGCGATTAAAGCTGAGGGGCATCGCCGGCAGCGACGCTCACGAGGCCAGAGACATCGGTCGCGCCGCCACCTTTTTCGAGCGGAATCTTACCACCCTTCAGGAGCTAATCGCAGAGCTTAAAGCGGGGAGGTTCAGGGTGGCAGACCCCAGCGAAATCCAGGAGAATCTGATCTCGTTCAGATAGATAGGTGACAGTCCGCCGTCATTGCGAGCCGCTATTTAACTTGTCATTGCGAGCGGAGCGAAGCAATCTCACCGTCGTATACCTGCCCACCCAACACCCCTGAGATTGCTTCGGCACTTCGTGCCTCGCAATGACAGCAACCATGGACTAGCGGTGATGTGTCACTAAGATGACGCCAGGCTTCTCGTTCACGCGGTTTGAATATCTTTTTCAGAAAACTCACACCAATCCTCCCACCCCAGATATTCCGTATAACAGCCCTGCTCTGTGCCTTGCCCCCCTCCAAATCCGCCTGGCTGGGCTCTCTACCACGGCTCTTTTAACGTTGCTACTGCCGACCTGTATCCTCAATGAATCTGGTGAGCAGGTCGACGAACCTCTTTGGGTTCTCTATATGCAGAACATGTCCGCTATCCTCGAATACCTTAAGGCGGCATCCCTTGATTCCATTGGCGGTGCGCCCGATGGCATCCAACGATATCGTGTCCTTCCCACCAGCGATGATGAGGGTAGGGACACTGATCTCCCCCCAAGGCGTGGCTCCAGGCCGGGCGACATTAGCCAAGCCCAGCATCCATCTACCGCCTTCGGGTCCATTGCCAGGCTATAATCAAGCAATTCGTTCAGGCGTTCCTCGGTTGGTGGCATGGCAAACATAGTCGCCATAAAAAAACGTGTCATCTCCGGTGAGCTAAACATTGATTTCACTGCAGTTGTAACGTCGGTGAACCCCATGGATTGCATCATAGCCATCGCATCGGGAGTCAACTCCACGCCGTGTGCAGGACTAGGTGCGACTAGAACCAAGGCCTTGAGCACTTCAGGGTGATCTAGAGCTAGCCTCATCCCGATCGGCCCACCCATCGAGTGCCCCACATAGGTGAACTTTTCTATCCCCAGCTTACGGCTGAAAGCGTAGATATCACCGGCAAACTGAGCCAGATCGTAGCCACCCGGTTTCTCCGACTCCCCATGGCCACGATGATCCAGCGCATAAGCGTGATACTCTTTAGGGAGTAGCTCCAGGACCTCGCGCCATACCCCGCTGGCATGAGACCACCCGTGGGCAAGGACGATCATCTCATCCCCCATCCCTTGTTCCACATAGTTAAGCCTCACACCTTCAACATTGACCAATGGCATCGTAATCCCTCCTTCTTTCAGAGTGACTTCTTCAGGAAATCCGCACTCGAGTCTCGTGTGTGAACATAATACATCGGAGTTATACGTTCGTCAAGCTGCGGTGCGTTGGGGGCTGGGGATAGAGCGGGTGGTGATAAAACATGTGACAATTTATATGAGTGACGGCCATAGCACAGCCGGCCTACCCTTGGAGCAAGAGATGGAAGACAGAGAGGTCAAGATGCTCCACAATAGGGAGGCTGAGCGCTAAACTAAGGAACGGGCAGGCTCAGGGCGAAATTAGGCGCATAGATCGGCGACGAGGAGGTCGAGGGCCAGCTCGCCCCTCCATAACCCCCTCTTTATCGATAGGTCGGTCTCCAGGAGCTTGCGGTAAACCTGTTCCAGCCGCTCCATGGAATACCGCCGGCCCTGTTCCAGCGCCTTATTCAGGACGTAATCCGATGTCAGGGCCAACCGAGCTTTAACCTCAGCAGCAGAAGAACCCTGCAGGCTAAGCTCCTTTGACTGAACCAACAGGCGAAGCTGCCTGGTTATCATGACCAAAAGATAGGGCGCGGTGTCTCCCTCCTGAAGCAACTGGTGCAACAGTGGCGCTGCCCTTGCCGCCCGGCCCTCGATAAGAGCATCTACCATTGTGAAAACATTGGCCTCCCGAGCGTAGCTCACCACCTCCTTAACATCCCCCTCATCGATGCGTCGCCCCGCGGTGTAGAGGAGCAGCTTCTCAATTTCGCTGGCCAACACCCACAGGTTCTCCCCCACCAGCGATGCAAGCATCCTCACCGCCTCGGGGGAGATCGTGCCATTACCCTCCTTCACTCGCCCCCGGATCCATCCCCCTAGCGCTGCCCCCTTGAGGAGCGGGAACTCCTTAACCGAGGCCAAAGGCGCCAGCCGCTTGAGCAGCGCGTTACCCTTCTTTATCTGCCCATCGACCAGGATGAGCGCCGTGCTCGGGGGCATATTGCCGACCCTCTTTTCGAACTCCCCCCACTCCCCCTTATCCCTCTTGAGTGCCTGCCCTTCCCCTGCCTCGTCCGCATATTTTGCACCTTTCGAGAAGTTCGAAAAACGCGCCAGCAGCCCTTCTACGATGATGAGACGGTGGGAGCCCAGAAAGGGCAGCGCTATGCAGGCATCCATGAGCTGATTCAAGCTCACCTGTTTCCCCTCGAAAGTGGTGGTATTGGATGCCAGAGACTCCCGGTCACCCAGGCCGTCCTTGATCAGCTCCAATTCCTCCCGGAGCGAGAACTCATCAGGGCGAA
>JABUBP010000145.1_pt1 | contig 16541 bp, 13 predicted proteins | sample 7240331 | NCBI WGS metagenome assembly JABUBP01 (sample SAMN07256347, study PRJNA390944) | subsurface metagenome | isolation source: Methane hydrate marine sediment | place: Pacific Ocean: Eastern North Pacific, ODP site 1244 | collected 2002 | reverse complement strand
CTCGGAAGGCCAGTTGATCGCCACGGTCCGCAACATGGTGGTTGCGATCGTCGACGCCGACGGCTCCGAGCGCGCGACGCACCGCATCCAGTACGGTTCGAAGATGCTCGTCGACGAAGGCGACATGGTCAAGCGCGGCACCCGTATCGCCGAATGGGATCCGTTCACCCGTCCGGTGCTGACGGAGGCCGAGGGCACGATCGGCTTCGAGGATCTGGTCGAAGGCCAGTCGATCTCGGAGACGCTCGACGAGTCCACCGGTATCGCCAAGCGCGTGGTCATCGACTGGCGCTCGACGCGCGGTGGCGCGGACCTGCGTCCGGCGATCGTGATCAAGGGCAAGGACGGCAAGGTGCTGAAGCTGGCGCGTGGCGGCGACGCCCGTTACATGCTGTCGGTCGACGCGATCCTCTCGGTCGACGTCGGCGCCAAGGTCAAGCCGGGCGACATTCTCGCCCGTATCTCGACCGAAAGCGCCAAGACCCGCGACATCACCGGCGGTCTGCCGCGCGTGGCGGAACTGTTCGAGGCCCGCAAGCCGAAGGACGCGGCGATCATCGCCGAGATCTCCGGCACGATCCGCTTCGGCCGCGACTACAAGAACAAGCGCCGCATCTCGATCGAGCCTGCCGACAAGACAGAGGAGGCGCGCGAGTACCTGATCCCGAAGGGCAAGCACATCCACTTGCAGGACGGCGACGTCGTCGAAAAGGGCGACTTCATCGTCGAGGGCAATCCGGCACCGCACGACATCCTGGCGATCAAGGGCATCGAGGAACTCGCTGCCTACCTGGTCAACGAAATCCAGGAGGTCTACCGGCTGCAGGGCGTGCTGATCAACGACAAGCACATCGAAGTGATCGTGCGTCAGATGCTGCAGAAGGTGGAGATCACCGACCAGGGCGAGACCGACATGATCGCGGGCGAACAGGTCGACAAGATCGAGTTCGACCAGGTCAACGAGAAGGCCAAGGAAGAGGGCAAGAAGCCCGCCACGGGAACGCCGGTTCTGCTCGGCATCACCAAGGCGAGCCTGCAGACCCGCTCCTTCTTCTCGGCGGCCTCGTTCCAGGAGACCACGCGCGTCCTCACGGAAGCCGCGGTCAACGGCAAGGTCGATCCGCTCGAGGGCCTCAAGGAGAACGTCATTGTCGGCCGGTTGATCCCGGCGGGCACCGGCGCCTCGATGGCCAAGATCCGCGAAGTCGCTGTCAAGCGCGACAAGATGATCCTCGACGAGCGCGAGAAGCAGGCTGCGGCGATCGTGCCGAGCGCGCCGGAAGCCGAGCCGCTGGCGCTGCCGCCCGCGGAATAAGCTCCCCGGTAAGTTACGGAAATATATGCTGCGAAAAGGCCGGCCCTGCGCCGGCCTTTTTGTTTTTCTTCATTGTTGCGGTGCAGGAACCCGCTTTGTTCATCTTTCTTTCAGGATGAAAAGCGCTTTTGCTAATATGGATTTACACCGCGCGCTTTCCGGGCAGGGGGGCGGCGGAAGCGGCGGAAAAAACGATGTTGGACCTCGCGATTGTCGGTGGCGGGCCGGGCGGGCTGATGAGCGCCTGGTATCTGAAGAAGAAACTCGGCGATCTCTGCCGGGTCACCATCTATGAGGCGTCCGACCGACTCGGCGGCAAGATCGTCACCCGCACATTCGATTCCGCACCCGCCATGTACGAGGCGGGCGTCGCCGAAATCTACGATTACTCGATGACCGGCCCCGATCCGTTGCGCGAACTGATCCAGCATTTCGGCCTGCAGACGATCCCGATGGACGCCGAGCAGGTGCAGCTCGACGGCGTGCTGCTCAACGACGTGCCGGGCATGCGCCGCAAGTTCGGCGAGAAGACCGCGGCAGCCATCGAAGGCTTTCGCAAGCGCTGCAGCGGCATGATGAGCCCGCTACAATATTACGAAGGCGTCGGCGCACACGACAACGAGCACCCCTGGGCCTACAAGACCTGCGAGCAGGTGCTGGACGAAGAAGTTTCCGATCCGACCGCCAAGCGCTTCTTCAAGGTGATGGCGCGCTCCGACCTCGCGACCGAGGCGCACAACACCAACGGCCTCAACGCGCTGAAGAACTTCGTGATGGATATCGACGGCTATATCGGCCTCTATTCGATCCAGAACGGCAACGAGCAGCTGATCGAATGCCTGCGCTCCGAAGTGAATGCCGACATCCAGTTCAATCATCGTGTGCTCAAGGTCGGCAAGACCTCGTCCGGCCGCTATCGCCTCAACATGATGAACGGCAAGGGGCCGGAGACCCGCGACTTCGATCTCGTGCTGATGTGTCTGCCGCACTCCTGGCTGTCGACCATGGGCTGGGAAGGCGAACAGTTGCGCGCCTCGATGGTCAAGCACATCTCCTATTTCGACCGGCCGGCGCATTATCTGCGCGTCTCCATCCTGTTCGACGAACCGTTCTGGGGCGAGAAGATCCCGGGCTCCTGGTTCATGTCGGAAGCCTTCGGCGGCTGCTGCGTCTACAACGAGGGCTCGCGCCACGACGTCGGCAAGCATGGCGTGCTGAACTGGCTGATCGCCGGCTCCGATGCGCTGGCCTTTGCCAACCTGTCTGATCAGGAGCTGATCGACGCGGCGCTGAAATCGCTGCCGGCCTCGCTTGGGAACGCGCGCGAGCATTTCCTCGAAGGCAAGATCCATCGCTGGCTGTCGTCGGTGAACGCGCTGCCCGGCGGCCTGCCGGTGCGTAATGTGCTCACCAACCACCGGCCGGAGCCGAAGGATCATCCGGGCATCGTGGTCGTCGGCGACTATCTGTTCGACTCCACGCTCAACGGGCTGCTCGATTCCTCCGACGCTGCGACTGACCTCATCCTCACCGAGATGATGCGGCTGCGCCGCGCCCGCGCCCAGACTGAGAAGCCGCTGTCCGACAAGATCGACCGCGACTATTTCGACAATTACCGCGGCGTCGGCCCCTACAACCAGGTGTGGAGCCAGTTCACCGACCCGGACTATCTGATGCAGTTGATCAAGATCGTCTGGGGCAGGGCGAAGGGTTACAAGCTGCTGGTCGCCGGCTCCGCCAGCGGCGAACTGGTCGGTGCGCTGCGCGAGCGCGGCATCGATGCCTGGGGCATCGAGAACAATCGCTACGCCCATGGCAAGACGCAGAAGGCGCTGAAGAAATACAACAAGCTCGGCTCCATCACCGACATGCCGTTCAAGGCCGGTTCGTTCGACTTCGTGTTCGAGACCAGCCTCTGTCACATTTCCGAAAAACAAGTGGCGCGCGCGGTGCGCGAGTTCAACCGCGTGGTCAAGACCGGCGTGCTGTTCGCTTCCGTCACTTCGGACATGGCGCCGGCACTGATCGATCGTTACGACCTGCTGCGCGGGGTGAAAAAGCTCGCCACCTGGTGGGAATGGTCGGAATTGTTCTTCGGCAGCGGCTTTGACCTCTCGACCCACCGCCGCGACTGCATGGATGCGGTATGGGCGGCGACGCTCGCGGCCAACAGAGGACCGGGGCAGTGGTACGCCGACGCCGACAGCCTGCGCTATTCCTTCTTCGACAAGGTTGCTGAAGACGACGAATAGTCGCGTTTGGCGGCTGTTCCAATTGCTTTGCCCAACGCCCATCGATCGCATAAGGTCGGGGCGGTAGCGATTTGCCGCTATCGCCTGCGCGTTGCGGTCATGCCGGCCGTGCAGCATCGGTTGGATTCATGGCGCCCAAGCCTCCTTCGGACAAGCCTCCTTCACCGGACGACCCGACACATGCCCCGCCGGATGAATCCGAGCTGAAGAAGCTTGCCGCTGACCCGGATGCGCCGCCGCTTGCGACCGACGAGGCGGAGGAGGAAGAGGACGACGAAATCGAGCTCGATGACGACGAGGAGGACGAGGACCTCGTCGTCTTTACCGCGCGGGAAGCCGCCGGCGCCTTTGCCACTATCTACGGTTTTGTCCGGCCCTATTTCGGCAACTACAAGAAGCTGATCGGCTTCGTCAGCTTCGGCGTCATCGTCGAAACGCTGTTCAATGTCATCATGCCGCTGAGCCTGAAATTCCTGATCGACGACGCGCTCGGCGAGGAAGACTTCCAGGCCCTTTACAAGATCCTCGGCGTGCTGGCGGCGGCCGGCATCTTCACCTCGATCGTCGCGGTCTGGTACGAGCGCTGGGATGCGCGCCTCGCGGCAGGCCTGATCTCGGACGTGCGCACCCGCATCTTCGAGCACGTGCAGAATTTGCCGGCCTCTTATTTCGCCAAGACCAAGCGCGGCGAGATCCTGTCGCGCTTCTCGATCGACCTCACCGCATTCGAAGGATCGGTCAAGAGTTTCGCCAACAGCGCCGCGCTGCCGTTCCTCGAACTGATCGCGGGCATCCTGCTGATGGTGTTCCTGAACTGGCAGCTTGCCGCCATCGCGCTGCTGGTATTCCCGATCACCCTGATCGGGCCGCGCATCCTCACCCCCAAGGCGGTGCAGGCCAATTACGAGCAGAAGCTCAACGAGGCGGCGCTGCTCGGCACCGTGCAGGAGACTGTCGCGGCGCAGGCGGTGGTGAAGGCGTTCAGCCTGCAGCGCCGGGTGTTCGGCTGGTTCTCGCTGCGCAACCAGGATGTCCGCATCAAGACGGCGTCCGCCGTGTTCCTGTCCACCATGGTGGAGCGCACCGTCACCATCTCGGTGCTGCTGCTGCACCTCGTGGTGCTGGCGATCGGCGCCTATCTCGCCACCAAGGGCCAGATCACCGTCGGCACCTTCGTCACCTTCGAAAGCGCGTTCTGGGAGGTGTCCTACAACATCGCCCATCTCATGCACTTCATCCCGGTGTCGATCCAGTCCGCGGCTGCGGTGCGTCACATCCAGGAGCTGCTGGACGAGCCGACCCGCGGCGCCGACCGTGCCGGCGCGCCGGACCTGCCGCGCATCGAGCACGACATCACCTTCGAGCGCGTCACCTTCCAGTATGAAGGCGCGACCACACCGGTGCTCGACAACCTCACGCTCAAGCTCGACGCCGGCAAGAGCATTGCGATCGTCGGCCCGTCGGGCTCGGGCAAGAGCACGCTGCTCAACCTGATCCTGCGGCTCTACACGCCGGATGAGGGCAGGGTCACCATCGACGGCGTCGACATCCGCCGCGTCACCCTGGAATCGCTGCGCGCGCGCATGGCGGTCGTGTTCCAGGAGAACATGCTGTTCAACATGACGATTCGCGAAAATATCCGTCTCGGCAAGGAAGGCGCGAGCGATGAGGAGGTTGAGGAGGCCGCGCGCAAGGCGGAGATCCACAGCCACATCATGAGCCTGCCGGAGGGCTACGATACCCAGGTCGGCGAGCGCGGCGACACGCTGTCGGGCGGCCAGCGCCAGCGCATGGCGATCGCGCGCGCGCTGATCCGCAATCCCGCGATCCTGCTGCTGGACGAGGCCACGTCAGCGCTCGACCAGACCACGGAAGCCGCGATCAACCGCACGCTGCTGTCCGTCGCCGAGGGACGAACCATGATCTGGTCGACCCACAGGCTGACTTCAGTCGTCGAGATGGACGAGATCATCGTGATCTCAGGCGGCCGGGCGATCGAGCGCGGCTCGCATGCGCAACTGCTGGCGCTGGGCGGAGTCTACCGGAAACTCTGGGACGACCAGAGCCATGCCTCGCATCATGCCGCGCAGGCCGACGACAACAATGAAGACGACGATGAGGATGAGGACGAGGAATAATCGCGCTCAGGCGATCCGGCCCTTCGGGTAGCCTGACGGCGGAGGGTTCGTCGGTCCCTCCGAAAATTGCTTGCGGATCGAGCGCGAGACGCCATCCGACAGCCGTAGCGCAAACCGCGCCCAGCGCTGCATGCGCCAGGACAATCCATCGTCGATCGAGAGCGAGCGCAGGTGGTAGGCTTTTGCCACGCAGGCCTCTTCGCACGCGATCTTGTCGGGATCAGCATAGAAGCCGGCGATCTTGTCGGCGCCCATGCCGTCGCCGGCCAGCCACTGCGGGATGTAGCGGTTGCCGAGCAATTGGATATCGTTGAACACCTTGGTGGTGCCGGTGCCCGCCGCCGGGCATGAGGTGGAGAAGGCATCGCCCGCGAGAACGACGCCGGGCTGCAGATAATTCTCGTTGATGCAGAGATCGGCAGGGCGGACCTTGACCTGTCCGCTCACCCTGAACTCGCCACCCATCAGGTGTTTGAGGCGGGGCATGATTTCGCACATGGCGGCTTCCGGCGCCTTGCGGAACGCCGGCAGCCAGGGATCGTCCATCTCGCGGTACACCATCATGTTGGCGCGCATCGCGTTGCCGATTGGAAACAGCGTCAGATAGGCCAGGCGGGAGCTGGTGCGGCCGGACCAGTAGGTCAGCGCCGGAAATTCGAATGCAGGGCGGCCGACCGGCTCGACATCGAAGCCGAAGGTGACGGAATGGCAGTGGCTGATCACCCGCCGCGTGATGCCAAGCATGTGGCGCAAGCCGAGATTGAGGCCGGTGGCGAGCAGGATCAGCCGCGCCGAAATTTCCTCGTCGTTGGATAGCTTAAGCTTCTGGCGCTCGGCGCTGGTGGTGAGGCCTATGACCTTGGATTGGATGGTTTCGACGCTGGGTGGGATCTGCGCGCGCATGGTGTTGACCAGCGTGTCGTACATGATGCCGTGCTGGTCGCTCGGCTTCCTGGTGACGAGATAGCCAAAGCGCGCCTCCCAGACTTCGCCGTCAAGCGTCGTGGCGCGCAGCGTCGTGTCGGCAAGACCGGTCTTGCGCAGGAGCGTAAGCTGATTGCCGCCGATCTTTTCGCAGCGCAGCTCAGGCGGATAGACGACGTGGGGATCGATCATGACGGCCGAAACGCCGGCGCGGCCGAGCATCGCCGCCGCCGTTGAACCGGCGAGGCCGCCACCGACGATGGCAACATCCGTGTAACGCATGGGCTCACCCTGGTCCCCTGCGACATCTTTGCACCCGCAAACGCAAACAAAGCCTGAAAGGACGCGCTGAAACGCCGGCCACTGCGGCGACTTAACCTAAAAACAAGGGCGCGCGACCATGATCGCCGCGGCGCGCTATGATTCAAACCCAATGATTACGGTAACGATTGATTCACCAAACCCCGGCCTCGGCCCGCATTGGGACGATCTGGCCGTGCGTGCGTCGTCGAACGCGTTCATGAATCCGGCGGCGCTCGATGCGGTGCGCGAGACCGGCTTTGCCTCGCTGCGCGTGTTGTCGGCGTGGGACGGAGATGGAGCAGGGCGCAAGCTCGTCGGCGTCTGGGCGTTGCGCCTGCGCCGCGTTGCACCGCTCTGGCCCGCCGTGGTGGAAGCGTTGCCGTACGAATACGCGTTCCTGTCGAGCCCTGTTGTCGATCCTGCTTATGCGGATGACGTCATCGCCGCGTTTTTCTCCGCGATCGAGCAGGGCGCGCTGCCGAAGGTTGTCAATCTTCGGCAGTTCGATGCCGAGGGTCCCGTCTATTCCGCCATCCTCAAGGAGCTTGGCAAGCGCGGCATCGAACCGCTTGTGGTGTCGCACTTTTCGCGGCCCTACGTGACCCGCGAGGCCGGGGTGAAACGCTCGGGCTCGACGCGCAAGAAGCTGCGGCAGGACTGGAACAGGCTTTCCGCGCTCGGCAGCGTCGAAGTCGTCAACGACCGCTCGCCGGCCGGCGTGCGGGAAGCCTTCGAGGCGTTTCTCGTCCTTGAAAAAGCATCGTGGAAGGGCGCGCGCGGCACCGCGCTGCTGTCCGATGCCGCGGACGCCGCCTTCGTCCGCAAGCTCGTGCATAACCTTGCCGCGAGGCAGGCAGCCTCAGTGGCGCAGCTTCGCGTCAATGGCGAGGTGATCGCAGCCCAAGTGCTGATGTATGGCGGGGATACGGCCTACACCTGGAAGACCGCCTTCGACGTCGCCTACAGCAAATTCTCGCCGGGCGCGCTGCTGGTCGACAAGATCACCGACGAGCTGCTCGCCACCCCCGAAATAAAGGCGATCAATTCCTGCGCGGCCGAATCGAGCTTCATGGGCCAACTGTGGTCCGGGCGCCGGGCCATGGTCGACATGCTGGTCGATGTCGGGCCGGGCAGGTCGCTCGGCTTCCGAATCGAAGCGCTGTGGCTGACCGCCTATCAGCGCCTGCGCGAGCTGCGGGACCGCTTGCGCCATGGACCGGCGATGCCGGTCAAGGCCCCGAAGGCAGCGTAACGCTACTATTTTACCGATTTTGTAGGATCGTTCGCGTGGCAGCTGCCGGCTGGGATGGCCGGGCAAGATGATGTTCGGGAATCCGTATCTCGCTTGCTGTTTGTTGCTCTGCAGCACGTCTTGAAACAGGCCGCATCGAACCCCAGATTTTGCAGGCGCCAGAAGCCCTTCCACGGCTGTGTTTCGCCTTGACTTGACTATGTCGGGCTTATACAAGGCGGCCACTTAACGACAGGCGGTGAGCAACGCCAGCGTCGGAACGGAGCACCCGGAGCGGCTTTTTTGGCCGGGACGGGCACCAACCTCGACGAATGCCGCTCAAACGCTGTCGATCATAGCTAGGCAATGCCAGTGCGACTTCAGTTCTCTTGAGAAAATTCTCTTGAGATCGATTTCGGATGCATGACCTCGGTGCCGGACTGAAGGGCGAACGCTCCGAGGTCTTTATCCGCGGTCCTCTGTGGCGTCGAAGCGCTATCCACTCAGGGAATGAGTGGTTGGCGTGTTTTCGTTTTGCGTGGGTGTATTCCGCGCGAGGCGGCCGGACAGGGCGGCTAGTCCCGAACAAGAATTTGTGCAGCCGGCTCGTCGGTTGCGCGCGAATAAGAGGGTGAAGGCTACATGCCGACGATCAACCAGCTGATCGCAAAGCCGCGCGAAGTGCAGAAGTCGCGCAAGAAGGTGCCGGCGCTGCAACAGTCGCCGCAGAAGCGCGGCGTTTGCACGCGCGTCTACACGACGACCCCGAAGAAGCCGAACTCGGCGCTCCGCAAGGTCGCCAAGGTGCGCCTGACCAACGGCTTCGAGGTGATCGGCTACATCCCGGGTGAAGGCCATAACCTTCAGGAGCACTCGGTGGTGATGATCCGCGGCGGCCGCGTCAAGGACTTGCCCGGCGTGCGCTACCACATCCTCCGCGGCGTGCTGGATACCCAGGGCGTCAAGAACCGTAAGCAGCGCCGTTCGAAGTACGGCGCCAAGCGTCCGAAATAAGCGGGAACAGAACAGATGTCTCGTCGCCATTCTGCCGAAAAGCGTGAAGTGCTTCCCGATCCGAAGTTCGGGAACATCGTCATCACGAAGTTCATGAATTCGATCATGTACGACGGCAAGAAGTCTGCCGCCGAAAACATCGTCTACGGCGCGCTGTCCATGATCGAGACCAAGACCAAGCAGGGCCCGCTGCCCGTGTTCGAGCAGGCGCTGGAAAACGTGATGCCGACCATCGAGGTCCGCTCCCGCCGCGTCGGTGGCGCCACCTATCAGGTGCCGGTGGAAGTCCGCACGGTGCGCCGTCAGGCGCTCGGTATTCGCTGGATCATTGCTGCCGCTCGCGAGCGCAACGAAAAGACGATGACGGAGCGGCTCTCGGCCGAACTGCTCGACGCGTCGAATAACCGGGGGAATGCGGTCAAGAAGCGCGAAGACGTGCACCGGATGGCGGAAGCCAACCGTGCCTTCTCGCACTATCGCTGGTAACGGCGACTCACGGAATCAAGGAACAGCCACATGCCCCGCCAACATGCCATCGAGGACTACCGTAACTTCGGTATCATGGCGCATATCGACGCCGGCAAGACCACGACCACCGAGCGCATCCTTTACTACACCGGCAAGAGCCACAAGATCGGCGAAGTGCACGAAGGTGCCGCGACGATGGACTGGATGGAGCAGGAGCAGGAGCGTGGCATCACGATTACCTCGGCTGCGACCACCGCGTTCTGGAACGGCAAGCGCCTGAACATCATCGACACCCCCGGCCACGTCGACTTCACCATCGAAGTCGAGCGTTCGCTTCGCGTGCTCGACGGCGCCGTGTGCGTGCTCGACAGCAACCAGGGTGTCGAGCCGCAGACCGAGACGGTCTGGCGCCAGGGCGACAAGTACAAGGTTCCGCGCATCGTCTTCGCCAACAAGATGGACAAGACCGGCGCCGACTTCTTCAAGTGCCTTGCCGACATCGTTGACCGCCTCGGCGCCAAGCCGATCGCGATCCAGCTTCCGATCGGTGCCGAGAACAACTTCAAGGGTCTCGTCGACCTCGTGAAGATGAAGGGCATCATCTGGAACGACGAATCGCTCGGCGCGAAGTTCGACTATGTCGACATCCCGGCCGACCTCGTCGACCAGGCCAAGGAATATCGCGAGAAGATGGTGGAAGCCGCCGTCGAACTCGACGACGACGCGCTGGCTGCTTTCCTCGACGGAAACGAGCCCGATGAAGCGACGCTGAAGCGGCTGATCCGCAAGGCGGTGCTGACCGGCGCCTTCTATCCCGTGCTGTGCGGCTCGGCCTTCAAGAACAAGGGCGTGCAGCCGCTGCTCGACGCCGTGGTCGACTATCTGCCGTCGCCGATCGACGTACCCGCGATCAAGGGCGTCGACGACAAGGGCAACGAAGTCATCCGCAAGGCCGACGACAAGGAGCCGCTGGCTCTGCTCGCGTTCAAGATCATGGACGACCCGTACGTCGGCACCATCACCTTCTGCCGCATCTATTCCGGCGTGCTGGTGAGCGGCACTGGCGTCGTGAACTCGACCCGCGAGAAGAAAGAGCGGATCGGGCGCATGCTGCTGATGCATGCCAACAACCGCGAAGACATCAAGGAAGCCTATGCGGGCGACATCGTCGCGCTGGCGGGCCTCAAGGAAGCGCGCACCGGTGACACGCTGTGCGATCCGAACAACGAGGTCATCCTCGAAAAGATGGAATTCCCGGAGCCGGTGATCGAGATCGCGATCGAGCCGAAGACCAAGGCCGACCAGGAAAAGCTCGGCATTGCGCTCGCCAAGCTCGCCGCGGAGGATCCGTCCTTCCGCGTGTCGACCGATCACGAGTCCGGCCAGACCATCCTCAAGGGCATGGGCGAACTCCATCTCGACATCAAGGTCGACATCCTCAAGCGCACCTACAAGGTGGAAGCCAACATCGGCGCGCCGCAGGTGGCGTTCCGTGAGCGCATCACCAAGAAGGTCGAGAACTCCTACACCCACAAGAAGCAGACCGGCGGTACCGGCCAGTTTGCGGCCGTCACCCTGGTCGTCGAGCCGAACGAGCCCGGCAAGGGCTACGAGTTCGAGTCGAAGATCATCGGCGGCGCGGTGCCGAAGGAATACATCCCCGGCGTCGAAAAGGGCATCGAGAGCGTGCTGACCTCGGGCGTGGTCGCGGGCTTCCCGATCGTGGACGTCAAGGTCCAGCTGATCGACGGCAAGTACCACGACGTCGACTCGTCGGCGCTGGCCTTCGAAATCGCGACGCGCGCCTGCTTCCGCGAAGCGCTGCAGAAGGGCAAATCGGTCCTGCTCGAGCCGATCATGAAGGTCGAGGTCGTGACCCCGGAAGACTACACCGGCTCGGTCATCGGCGACCTCAACTCGCGGCGCGGCCAGATCCAGGGCCAGGACATGCGCGGCAACGCCAACGTCATCAACGCGATGGTGCCGCTCATGAACATGTTCGGCTACGTGAATAACCTGCGCTCGATGAGCCAGGGACGCGCCACCTTCACGATGCAGTTCGACCACTACGCAGAAGCCCCCGCCAACGTGTCGGCGGAAGTCCAGAAGAAATTTGCTTGATTGTCGTTGTTACCAGTCAACGACTGAACGGAGAGTCAAATGGCCAAGGCAAAGTTTGAACGTAACAAACCCCACTGCAACATCGGCACCATCGGTCACGTCGACCATGGCAAGACGTCGCTGACGGCGGCGATCACCAAGATCCTGGCCGAGACCGGCGGTGCGACGTTCACGGCATACGACCAGATCGACAAGGCGCCGGAAGAGAAGGCGCGCGGCATCACGATCTCGACCGCTCACGTCGAATACGAGACCAAGAACCGCCACTATGCCCACGTCGACTGCCCCGGCCACGCCGACTACGTGAAGAACATGATCACCGGCGCTGCCCAGATGGACGGCGCGATCCTGGTCGTGTCGGCTGCTGACGGCCCGATGCCGCAGACCCGCGAGCACATCCTGCTCGCCCGCCAGGTCGGCGTGCCCGCGCTGGTCGTGTTCCTCAACAAGTGCGACATGGTCGACGATCCGGAACTGCTCGAGCTCGTCGAGCTCGAAGTCCGCGAGCTGCTTTCCAAGTACGAATTCCCGGGCGACAAGATCCCGATCATCAAGGGCTCGGCGCTCGCCGCCCTCGAAGATTCCGACAAGAAGCTCGGCCATGACGCCATCCTCGAGCTGATGAAGAATGTCGACGAATACATTCCGCAGCCCGAGCGTCCGATCGACCAGCCCTTCCTGATGCCGGTTGAAGACGTGTTCTCGATCTCCGGCCGCGGCACCGTCGTGACCGGCCGTGTCGAGCGTGGCATCATCAAGGTCGGCGAGGAAATCGAGATCGTCGGTCTGCGTCCGACGCAGAAGACCACCGTCACCGGCGTCGAAATGTTCCGCAAGCTGCTCGATCAGGGCCAGGCCGGCGACAACATCGGTGCGCTGCTCCGCGGCACCAAGCGCGAGGAAGTCGAGCGTGGCCAGGTGCTGTGCAAGCCCGGTTCGGTCAAGCCGCACACCAAGTTCAAGGCTGAGGCTTACATCCTCACCAAGGAAGAGGGCGGCCGTCACACGCCGTTCTTCACCAACTACCGTCCGCAGTTCTACTTCCGCACCACCGACGTGACCGGTGTCGTGCATCTGCCGGAAGGCACCGAGATGGTGATGCCGGGCGACAACATCGCCATGGAAGTTCACCTGATCGTGCCGATCGCGATGGAAGAGAAGCTGCGCTTCGCGATCCGCGAAGGCGGCCGCACCGTCGGCGCCGGCGTCGTCGCCTCCATCATCGAGTAAGGGTGGAATAGGGAAGCAGCGGGTGGCACTACCACCCGCTGTTCTCCACTCGCTATTCGCAAATAAGCGACGAAGAAAGAGATACGGCAATGAACGGCCAGAATATCCGCATCCGTCTCAAGGCGTTCGACCATCGAATTCTCGATACGTCGACCCGCGAGATCGTGAACACGGCGAAACGTACCGGTGCACAGGTGCGCGGACCCATTCCGCTGCCGACCCGTATCGAGAAGTTCACCGTCAACCGTTCGCCGCACGTTGACAAGAAGAGCCGCGAGCAATTCGAGATGCGCACCCACAAGCGCCTCCTCGACATTGTCGACCCGACCCCGCAGACCGTCGATGCTTTGATGAAGCTCGATTTGGCCGCCGGTGTCGACGTCGAGATCAAGCTCTAAGTTTTTGGATCAAGTTCGCTTTTCGCGGACAGAAGGACAGGAAGCACGACGATGCGCTCCGGAGTGATCGCACAGAAGGTCGGGATGACGCGGGTCTTTACGGAGACCGGCGAGCATATCCCTGTGACCGTGCTGAAGCTGGGTAACTGCCAGGTGCTGGGACATCGCACGACCGAGAAGAACGGTTACGTTGCGCTGCAGCTCGGCTCCGGCTCCCGCAAGACCGTCTACATGCCGAAGGCCGAGCGCGGCCAGTTCGCCGCGTCCAAGGTCGAGCCCAAGCGCAAGCTCGCGGAATTCCGCGTCTCGCAGGAAAGCCTGATCCCGGTCGGCGCCGAAATCCAGGCCGATCATTTCGTGCCCGGCCAGTTCGTCGACGTCACCGGCACCTCGGTCGGTAAGGGCTTTGCCGGCGGCATGAAGCGCTGGAACTTCGGCGGTCTGCGCGCCACGCACGGCGTGTCGGTGTCGCACCGCTCGATCGGTTCGACCGGCGGCCGTCAGGACCCCGGCAAGACCTTCAAGAACAAGAAGATGCCCGGTCACATGGGCGTCGATCGCATCACCACGCTGAACCTGCGCGTGGTGTCGACCGATGTCGAGCGCGGCCTGATCCTCGTCGAAGGCGCCGTTCCCGGCTCCAAGGGCGGCTGGATCCGCGTGCGCGACGCCGTCAAGAAGCCGCTGCCGAAGGAAGCGCCGAAGCCCGGCAAGTTCAAGGTCGCGGGTGAGGCTGCGGAAGCGCCGGCCGAGAAGGAGGGCGCGTGAGATGGAACTGAAAGTCACAACGCTTGAGGGCAAGGACGCCGGCTCCGTGCAGCTGTCCGACGCCATCTTCGGTCTCGAGCCGCGCGCCGACATCATCCAGCGCTGCGTGCAGTGGCAGCTCAACAAGCGCCAGGCCGGCACGCACAAGACGCAAGGCCGCGCCGACGTCTGGCGCACCGGCAAGAAGATGTACAAGCAGAAGGGCACCGGCGGCGCCCGTCACGGCTCGGCACGCGTGCCGCAGTTCCGCGGCGGCGGACGTGCGTTCGGCCCGGTGGTGCGTTCGCACGAAACCGGCCTGCCGAAGAAGGTCCGTGCGCTCGCGCTCAAGCATGCGCTGTCCGCCAAGGCGAAGGACGGCGGGCTCGTCGTGATCGACAGTGCCCAGCTCAAGGAAGCCAAGACCAAGGCCCTGATCGGCAACTTCTCGGGTCTTGGGCTCACCAATGCGCTGATCATCGACGGCGCCGAGCTCAATGCGGGCTTTGCGACCGCTGCGCGCAACATCCCGAATATCGACGTGCTGCCGATCCAGGGCATCAACGTCTACGACATTCTTCGCCGTCAGAAGCTCGTGCTGACCAAGGCGGCGGTCGATGCGCTGGAGGCGCGCTTCAAATGAAGAACATCGATCCGCGCCATTACGACGTCATCGTGTCTCCCGTGATCACGGAAAAGGCGACGCTTGCCTCCGAGCACAACAAGGTGCTGTTCAAGGTGGCGGCCAAGGCCACCAAGCCGCAGATCAAGGAAGCCGTCGAGAAGCTGTTCGACGTCAAGGTCAAGAGCGTGAACACGCTGGTCCGCAAGGGCAAGAACAAGATGTTCCGCGGCAATTTCGGTTCGCAGTCGGATGTGAAGCGGGCGATCGTGACCCTCGAAGAGGGCCACCGCATCGACGTCACCACCGGTCTATAAGGCGTAACGTCAATGGCACTTAAGACATTCAATCCCACGACGCCCGGCCAGCGCCAGCTGGTGATGGTCGATCGTTCGGCGCTCTACAAAGGCAAGCCGGTCAAGGCGCTGACCGAGGGCAAGAACTCGACCGGCGGCCGCAACAACAACGGACGCATCACGGTGCGCTTCCGCGGCGGCGGCCACAAGAAGGCCTACCGCATGGTGGACTTCAAGCGCGACAAGGTGGACGTTGCCGCCACCGTCGAGCGCCTGGAGTACGATCCGAACCGCACCGCGTTCATCGCGCTGGTGAAGTATGCCGACGGCGAGCAGGCCTATATCCTCGCGCCGCAGCGTCTCGCCGTGGGCGACAGCGTGATCGCCGGCAGCCACGTCGACGTGAAGCCGGGCAACGTCATGCCGCTCGGCAACATGCCGGTCGGTACCATCGTGCACAACATCGAGCTGAAGCTCGGCAAGGGCGGCCAGCTGGCGCGCTCCGCCGGCACCTACGCCCAGCTCGTCGGCCGCGACCAGGATTACGTCATTATCCGCCTGAATTCGGGTGAACAGCGTCTCGTGCACGGCCGTTGCCGCGGCACCATCGGCGCAGTGTCGAACCCCGATCACATGAACATCTCGATCGGCAAGGCCGGTCGTACCCGCTGGATGGGCTGGCGTCCGCATAACCGCGGCGTCGTCATGAACCCGATCGACCATCCGCACGGCGGCGGCGAAGGCCGCACCTCGGGCGGCCGTCACCCGGTCACTCCCTGGGGCAAGCCGACCAAGGGCAAGAAGACCCGGTCCAACAAGTCGACCGACAAATTCATTCTCCTAAGCCGCCACAAGCGGAAGAAGTAAGGAACGCCGGACATGGTTCGTTCAGTCTGGAAAGGCCCGTTCGTCGAAGCTTCGCTGCTGAAGAAGGCAGATGCTGCGCGCGCATCCGGCCGTCACGACGTGATCAAGATCTGGAGCCGCCGCTCGACCATCCTGCCGCAGTTCGTCGGCCTGGTGTTCGGCGTCTACAACGGCCAGAAGCACGTGCCGGTGTCGATCAACGAGGAAATGGTCGGTCACAAGTTCGGCGAGTTCTCGCCGACCCGGACCTTCCACGGCCATTCGGGCGACAAGAAAGCCAAGAAGGCTTGAGGATTAGACGATGAGCAAACCAAAGCGCGAACGGAGCCTCGCCGATAACGAGGCCAAAGCAGTCGCCAGGATGCTGCGGGTTTCCCCGCAGAAGCTCAATCTTGTCGCGCAGCTGATCCGCGGCCGCAAGGCTTCGGCCGCGCTCGCCGACCTCCAGTTCTCGCGCAAGCGGATCGCGGGCGACGTCAAGAAGTGCCTGGAATCCGCGATTGCCAACGCCGAGAACAACCATGACCTCGATGTCGACGATCTCGTCGTTGCCGAGGCCCATGTCGGCAACGGCATCGTGATGAAGCGTTTCGCCCCGCGCGGCCGTGGCCGTTC
>JABUBP010000144.1_pt1 | contig 16560 bp, 19 predicted proteins | sample 7240331 | NCBI WGS metagenome assembly JABUBP01 (sample SAMN07256347, study PRJNA390944) | subsurface metagenome | isolation source: Methane hydrate marine sediment | place: Pacific Ocean: Eastern North Pacific, ODP site 1244 | collected 2002 | reverse complement strand
TGCTGGCGCCTGATGGCCGCATGGCGAAGGTCAGCTGGGACTGGATGATCCTGGCGATCGTTCCGTATTACCTGATGTGGGTGCTGATCGGCATGGTGGGCGATATCCGGTAAAGGAGACATGCGACAATGTCGAAGACGAACAGCACCCAGAGGAACCAGATCGGCCCGCTCGGCCACGGGCCTTTCGTGACCGTCGTCCACCAGAACTGGGAAAAGCCGATCTCGGGGTTTTGCCGCAGCGAGATGGCGTAATAGGCGAGCGGAATGACCGTAAGAGCGCAGATCAGGAAGGGCAGGCCGAGCCGCAGCAGGCGGTCGGACAGATAGTTCGCCGCGCCCTTGCGGGCGATGCCCGGCCACACGAACAGGCCCGACAGGAAGAAGAACATCGCCATGAAGAAGCTGTCGGTGGCGAGCACGATCATGTCGAAGCCGAAGAACTCCTTCGGGTCGGTGTGACCGTAATAAGTGTAGGGGATCACGGCGTGGTGCAGGATCACCACCAGCGTCAGGAAGGTGCGGGCGCGGTCAAGCGAAAGGTTGCGCGTCTTGGCCCTTGGCTCGGTGTGAGCGGGTGCGTCCGCCACGGTGGTTGTAACAGTCATTTGGCCCCCCGGCAGGTGATGGCTGCGCAAATCTCGCAGCGGGAACCGCATTGGGCAAGGGCGTTCTGTGCCTCTGGCCGGCGGCCGGCTGGACGAAATTTCCGTGGCCAGAACCAGCCGTGCAATTGGATGTTGGTCCAACGGATGCAAAGCCGGAGCAAGCTGGATTGCTTCGCTCCGCTCGTAACGACGGGAAAGGAGCCTCGCGCTGCCGCTACGCCACTTCCTCGATCTTCACCTTGTCCGGATAGAACGCGAGATGCCCCGCGATCTCCGCCATCGCGGGGAACGGGCTCTCATAGGTCCAGATCGAATTTTCCAGCGTAGTACCATTGGCCTTGATGCTGAAATAGTTCGCGTCCCCCTTGTAGGGACAGTGCGTGGTCCGCTCGGTGCGCTCCAGCAGCGCCATGTTGGCATCCGCCCGCGGCACATACTGCACCGCCGGATAGCGTGCCTCCTTCAGGGTGAGCGCATGGGTGGTGTCGGCAATGACAACGCCGCCGGCGGATACGCGGATGCGCTTGGGATTGGGGGTGATCGTGATCGGATGGTCCGGACCGGGGAGTTTCATGGATTTTGTGCCTTTTTTGATCAGCCCGTCGTGATCGAAGCGGGACAATTGGGCAGATTCCAAACCTTGTGTGATCGCAATATAGTGCCTGGAAGCGTGACCCAGAAGGCCGTCCGCGCTAGGTTTGCCCATCACGGGCGTGCGATCCGGCCCTGATTCGAAGCCCCCAAAGGAGGTCTCCTGGAATGCCGATGGACGCCCGCGATATCGAATCGATGATCAAGGCCGCGATTCCCGACGCCGAGGTGACGATTCGGGACCTGGCCGGCGATGGCGACCACTATGCGGCGACCGTGATCTCGGAATCCTTCCGCGGCAAGTCCCGTGTGCAGCAGCACCAGATCGTCTACCAGTCGCTGAAGGGCCAGATGGGCGGCGTGCTGCATGCGTTGGCGCTGCAGACCGGCGTGCCCGAGGGTTAGCGGCCGAAAAGCGAGGGCCGGGGGCAGGGTTCATGACGGCGGACAATCCGCGTGGCGCGATGTTTCGCGTGCTGGTGCCGGACCGGCACGCGCGCGTCACCAATGCCGAGCTGTTCTTCGACCTCGTCTTCGTCTTTGCCGTCACGCAGCTCTCGCACACGCTGCTGCATCACTTCACGCCGCTGGGCGCCGTGCAGGTCACGCTGCTGTTTCTCGCGGTGTGGTGGGTCTGGGTCTACACCACCTGGGTCACCAACTGGCTCGATCCGGACCAGACGCCGGTCCGCATCCTGCTGTTCCTGCTGATGCTCGGCGGCCTCGTGCTGTCGATGAGCATTCCCAAGGCCTTCGAGGAGCGCGGGCTCTGGTTTGCCGGCGCCTATGCGGCGATGCAGGTCGGCCGCACTGCGTTCTGGCTGCTGTCGACGCCGCGGCACCGGACGCTCGTGCGTCACAATGCGATCCGCATCCTGTCTTGGCTTTGCCTCTCTGCCCTGTTCTGGATCGCGGGCGGCCTCGCCGAAGGGCAGATGCGACTCTATCTGTGGATTGTGGCGCTCGGCATCGAATATGTCTCCGCGGCGGTGCGGTTCTGGACCCCGGGCCTCGGCGTTTCCGCCATGGAGTCCTGGACCGTCGAGGGCGGCCATATGGCGGAGCGGTGCGCCGGCTTCATCATCATCGCGCTTGGCGAGGCCATCGTGGTGCAGGGCGCGACCTTCGCCGAACTCGCCTGGACGTCAGAGAATGCCGCCGCCTTCCTGTCGTCGCTGGTCGGCAGCGTCGCGATGTGGTGGATCTACTTCCACAAGGGCGCGGAAGCGGGTTCGGAGAAACTTTCCGCGTCGGTTGAGTCAGGACGTCTGGCCCGGCTCGCTTACACCTATCTGCACATGCCGATTGTCGGCGGCATCATCCTTGCCGCCGTTGCCGATGAACTCGTATTGAAGCATCCGGGCGGCCATTCCGACCTCAAGACAGTGCTGGCCGCCGTCGGCGGCCCGCTGCTGTTCCTGGTCGGGACCATCCTGTTCAAGCACGCGATCCGCGGCTTCCTGCAGCTTTCCCATGGCGTCGGCATCATCGCGTTCGCAGCCACAGGCTGGTTCGGACACGATCTGTCGCCGTTATGGCTGTCGATCCTCACCACCGCGATAATGGTCGTGGTCGCGGTCTGGGAATCGCTGTCGCTGCGGTCAAAGCCGGAAGCGTAGCGCTATTTCTGGTCGACCACGCTCTTCAGCACGAGATCGGAAAGCCGCACCACGAGGGCGCGAAGCCGTGCATTTTCCTCGAGCAGCGACACCACGTCGTGCTCCATGCCGGCATCCCAGTCGGAATCTTCGTCGCGCTGAAATGAAGCTGATGATCTGGAAATTGGCTCAATATTTTGCGGAAACGCGTTGCTCATAACTGTACTTCCCCTGGCACGAACTCACCCCAGCCAAGCCGCGCGCGGAAAATCATCTGAGTCGGCGTCAAAATTTCGACCACAAAAGGGTATTCGCTGGCCATAAGGCCTTCCTGAGTCCTTAAAAAGTTCAGAAAGGCTTAATAAGTTGCTGTCACTTTCGTTAACGACGAAGATGTCACTATGGCGCGGCGGCGCTGACATCTTCTCGCCATAACCCCGGCCAGCGCGACAACTCCAACCCGCACGGCACTTCCGTGATTGGGAACGCGCGACCATGAAACAACATGAAGCAAGGGCGCTGATCCTCGAGGAGTGGGACCGCTGGATCGCCGGGCAGGCGATCGATGAGGGGGGCCCCACGGGCAAGGACTCGCTTAAGTTCTTTTTCGGATTAGAAGATACGAAATCGCCGCTGTTGGAATTCCAGTCCCGCGGTCACGACAAATGGCGGATCATCCACGCTTGGCTGCTTAGCGCCGAGCGCGTCAACGACGTCTGGGTGCCGGCGCCACGGATCGTGCCATCGCGCCGCCCGCGGGTGGTGCGCGACAGGTTTCGTGCCAAAACCTGAGAAGAATACTTGAGGCCGCGTTGCCTCAGGTGACCAGCAGCCCCGCTGCGAGCGCGAGCCCGCAGATATAGGTGAACAGCGCGCCGAACATTCGCGCGGGGTTCGCACGATTCAACGACGGACCGAGCAGCAGCGCGCCGGCGATCGCGAAGCGCGCCACCGTGGCCAGCACGATGGTGGCGATGATCCAGGTCGGCGCAGGCCGCGTCGCGTACCACAGGAACAGCACGGCAAAGAACGGCGCGTATTCGGCGGTGTTGGCATGCGCGCGCACCGCGCGATGCAATGGATCGGTCGGACTAGCCTCATAGCCGACGCTGCGGCGGTTCTGCCGGCGCTGCAGCGACACGTTGAGGCCGAGCCCGAACAACAGAAGTCCGAGCAGCGCGGTGCAGACGATGGCGATATTCATGGCTTCCCCCCAGATCCAATCGGTAGGGAAGCTAACAAGGCGAGGCGCGGTCCCGCAACTGCGCCCGGGCCTCGACGCCGCTATCGGCCTCGCTCCGGGGAGCCAAAGCGCAGCGTTGCCACATTGTAGCCGTTCCGTACCACGGGGAGCGCCGACAGCAGCAGGCCGATCGGCGTCGGCAAGGGCAGGCGGCGCATGGCAACTGCAACTGCGAACAGGGGAACGATGGTCTCGGAGCGGTAGTTCTGGCTGGTGAAATAGCCGAGCGGATCCGGCTCGAGGCTGCTGAACGCCGTGCCGATCGATGCGAGCACGCGGCTCATGCCCTTGGTGAAGGTGCGGCCGAAGGCACGGCTCATCAAGTCGGCGCAAAGCCAGTGGTTAGGAAAACTGGCCTGTAACGCCTGGGCCATTTCCAGAAGCTGTGGCCGTTCGAGATACATCGTGACGCCTTCGCAAATAACCAACGTCGGAGCCTCCGTCGCCAGCGGCGCCAGCACATCCGCCAGGCGCTGCTCGCCGAAGCGCACCGCGATACGCTGCAAGCGGTTAGGGCAGGACGCTGCCGGCCCAACCCGTTCCTTGCGATCGATGACGGGCGGCTCGTCAATCTCCACCCAGCGCCCGCCCGGAAGACGAAACGCGCGGGAGTCGAAACCGGCGCCGACGAGGACGATCAATAACTCCGGTTTGCGACTGATCCTGTCGATGGCAATTTGATCGATCAGATGGCAGCGGACCTGGTGGGCGCCGATCGGGATGCCAAGATGCCGGAATTTTTCGAAGGTCGCCTTGCCGTCGTCCCCCATGAACGCGGCGGCATAGGTGTCGTGGAGCAGGGAGTCCGGCCGCTGCGCATCGAGCATCCGCGTGCCCGCGCAGTAGAACGCCGTCGCCGATACCGGGTTTGACATCGCTCCCCCAGCGAAAACCGATTAGCGGGGGAGCTATGACATACTAGTCGCCGGAGGCCGTCAATGCGTGGACCGAGAACATGTGCCCCTGATCGGTCCAGCTTTCCTTGACCTGCCAGCCGGAAGTCTGCGCCAGCGCCGTGAAGCGGTCGAAACTGTATTTGTAGCTGCTCTCGGTGTGGATGCTCTCGCCGGGGCGGAACGAGAAATGGTGGCCCAGCACGCGCACCTTCTGCGCCTTGCGGCTGATCAGGTGCATCTCGATGCGATGGCGGTCGCGGTTGTAGATCGAGCGGTGCACGAAGCCGGAGAGGTCAAAATTGCCGCCGAGCTCGCGGTTGATGCGCTCCAGCACATTGAGATTGAATTTAGCGGTGACGCCGGCCGCGTCGTTATAGGCATCGTAGAGCGTGCGCTCGTCCTTTTCCAGATCGACGCCGATAATCATCTGCGCGCGGCTACCCAGGATCTGCCGGGCGCTGCGCAGGAAGGCGAGCGCCTCCTGCGGCTCGAAATTGCCGAGCGTCGAGCCCGGGAAGAAGCCGACTTTCGGCATGTTGGCCACGGCCTCGGGCAGCGCAAACGGCGCGGTGAAATCGGCCGCGACCGGATAAACCTCCAGCGCAGGGAAATCGCGCCGCAGGCCGTCTGCCTGAGCTTTCAGGAAGTCGCCGGATATGTCGACGGGAACATAGGCGGAAAAGCGCGAGTGCTCGAGCAGCAGGCGCACCTTGGTGGTCGCACCGGCGCCGAATTCGACCAGCGCCGCGCCTTGCGGGATCAGCCTTGCGATATCGCCGGCGTGCTCGCGCAGGATCGAGAGTTCGGTGCGGGTCGGATAATATTCCGGCAGCACGGTGATCTGTTCGAACAGCTCCGAGCCCTTCGCATCGTAGAAATATTTCGGCGACAGCTTCTTGGGAAATTTCGACAGATCCCCGATCACGTCGCCGGCGAATGCCGATGCCGCTTCGTCGAGGTGGTGCTCTTTGGCCAAAGCGGGGGCATGGACGTTCATGATACTCTCCCCAACGCGCTTTCCCGCGCGTGATCTGTAGTGAATCAGGCGTAGTCGGCGAGGCGCAGTCCGGTGAATTGCCAGCGGTGGTGCGGATAGAAGAAGTTGCGGTAGGTGATACGGCTGTGGCCGTCGGGGGTCGCAAGCGACGAGCCGCGCAGCACGAGCTGGTTGACCATGAACTTGCCATTATACTCGCCGAGGGCGCCCTCGATGGCGCGATAGCCGGGGTAGGGCGAGTAGGAGCTGCGGGTCCATTGCCAGACGATGCCGAAGGCATCGTTGAGCAGGCCCGCGCGGGCCGCGACTTCCCATTCCATCTCGGTCGGCAGGTGTTTTCCGGCCCAGCGTGCGAACGCGTCCGCCTCGTAATAGCTGACATGGCAAACCGGCGCGTCAGGGTCGATCGGCTGCAGACCGCCGAGCGTCATGATCCGCCATTCGCCGTCGATGTTTCGCCAGTGGCCGGGCGTTTCCCAGCCCTCGGCGCTCGCAGCGGCAAAGCCGTCCATCAGCCACAGTGTTGCCGTGCGGTAGCCGCCATCGGCCATGAAGGCGAGCCACTCGCGATTAGTCACGAGATGGCGCGCCAGCTTCACGGGACCGACCAGCGCGCGATGCGCCGGCTTCTCATTGTCGAAATGAAAGCTGTCATCGGCGTGGCCAACGGTGTGGATGCCTTCGTTCAGCGTCGCCCATTGCTCGCCGCCGCGGCTTGAGGCGGGGAACGTCCAGGCAGGATCGTAGGCCGGCGGAATCGGATTCTGCGCAAAGGCATGCAGGATGTCGGTGTACATCAGCTCCTGATGCTGCTGCTCGTGATTGAGGCCGACTTCGACCAGCGGCACCAGCTGCTGCAGCGCGGATTCATCGGCGGTCTGGAAGAATTTGACCATGGCGGCATCGACATGCCGGCGATAGGTCGTGACCTCCTCGGCGCCGGGGCGGGTCAGGTGGCCGCGCTGGTGGCGGGCATGCCGCGGGCCGGCGGTGACGTAATAGGAGTTGAAGAGATAGGCGTAGTCGGGATGGAACGGCCGGTAGCCAGCGCAATGCTCGCCGAGCAGGAATTGCTCGAAGAACCAGGTGGTATGGGCGCGGTGCCATTTCGCCGGGCTCGCATCCGGCATGGACTGGATCAGCTGGTCCTCGGGCGACAGGGGCGCGGCGCGCCGTTCGGTCTCGTTTCGGACCGCCAGATAGGCGTCCACCAGCCTCTGGGAAAGTGTCCCCGGATCGGAAAACAGCGACGGGGCGGGGGCGCTGAGGGAGGCCGCGGCGGAGGCTGTTTTCGGCACGATGATCTCCAATCAGGGAGAGAACGTTACTCTGGCGGGCAGGTTCCCAAGGCACAGTTCGTCCTAGATAAGGCGTCCGTTTCAGGAAAAAAGCCTTTTGCCGCTATCATATTGTTGCCGTCAGGCTATGGCGGCTGCTGGCAGGATCAGCCCGGCCGGGCTCCAGCCTTGCCCCGCATGCCAGCTCCCCGCCATTTTACTTTGGACGAACAAGGGTTTGGGGTTACATATAGGGCAATCGCGGGTTACATGGGCTTTACCGGATCCGCCCCAGAGGAAGCTGATATGAGCATCGAGCAATTCATCGACAGCGAAGTGAAGTCGAACGACGTCGTGCTTTTTATGAAAGGTACGCCGCAATTTCCGCAGTGCGGCTTTTCCGGCCAGGTGGTGCAGATCCTCGACCACATCGGCGTCGGCTATAAAGGGCTGAACGTCCTGGAGTCGGCCGAGCTGCGCAACGGCATCAAGGGCTATTCGAACTGGCCGACCATTCCGCAGCTCTACGTCAAGGGCGAGTTCGTCGGCGGTTGCGACATCGTGCGCGAGATGTTCCAGGCCGGCGAATTGCAGCAGCTGTTTGCCGACAAGGGCATCGCGGTCAACGCCGCGGCCTAACGGCCTTGTCTGCGCGCCTGATCGGCAAGGCGCGGCTCGAAGTCATCGTTGCCGACATCACCACACTCGGCGTTGACGTTATCGTCAACGCCGCCAACACGTCGCTCCTCGGCGGCGGAGGCGTCGATGGCGCGATCCATCGCGCGGCCGGACCCGAGCTGCTGGCCGAGTGCCGCACACTCCATGGCTGCGATACCGGCGACGCCAAGATCACCAGAGGCTATCGGCTCAAGGCCCGTCATGTGATCCATGCGGTCGGCCCCGTGTGGAACGGCGGCAGAAGCGGCGAAGACGAATTACTCGCTTGCTGCTATCGCCGTGCCATTGCGCTTTGTCAGGCCCCCAGCCTTCGATCCATTGCCTTTCCCGCCATCTCGACCGGGGTTTACCGCTTTCCCGCCGACCGTGCGGCAACCATTGCGGTTGCGACCACGGCAAATGCGCTGAAAAGCACGCCATCGGTCAATCGTGTCATCTTTTGTTGTTTTTCCCGTGACAGCGCGACGCTGCATGAACAGGCGCTTGCCGCCCTGCAGCCCTTGCCCTGACAGACCTCTCCGCTAAACTCCCCCGCGCTGAATGCAGGAGGGGTTGATGCGTTTCAGGAATTGCGTGCGTGCGCCCGTTGTCGGTGCGCTGTTGGCTCTGCTTGCGGTGTCGCCCGTTGCCGCCCAGCCCTTTGCCAGTGAGGGAACCTATGAAATCCCGGCTGGTGCTAAATTCAATCCAGAGAAGCTCGCGAAGATCACCGCATTCTTCAAGAACGAGGTGGACACCGGCAAGATTTCCGGCGCCGATATCCTGATCCGCCAGCGCGGCAAGGACGTCTATCACGAGATCTTCGGCGTGCAGGATACGATTTCCAAGGCGCCGATCACCGACAAGACCATCTTCCGCCTGTCGTCGCTGACCAAGGCGATCACCTCGGTCGTTGCGATGCAATTGATCCAGGACGGGAAGATGAAGCTGGACGACCCCGTCTCGAAATACATTCCCTCTTTCGCGAACGTAAAGGTCGGCGTCGAGAAGAAAGCCGAGGACGGCTCCAAGACGCTCGAGCTCGTGGACCCCGTCCGCCCGATGACCATTCTCGACCTGATGCGTCACACGTCCGGGATCACTTACGGCTTCTATGGCGACAGCCTGGTGCGCAAGGCCTACAAGGACGCCAACATCTATTCCGGTGAATTCGACCTTGCTGAATTTGTCGAGCGCATCGCCAAGCTGCCGCTGCACAACCAGCCGGGCGCGCTCTGGCAGTACGGCCACTCCACCGACATCCTGGCGCGGATCATGGAGATCGTGTCCGGGAAATCATTGCTCGAGATCGAGAAGGAAAAACTGCTCGATCCCATGGGCATGGTCGACACCAACTTCTTCGTCACCGAGCCGGAGCGGCTGAAGCGCCTGGCGCAGCCGGTGCCGAACGACAGCGATTTCCGCGTCGGGCGTCTGTATCGGACCGAGGTTCGCCAGAAGTGGGAATCCGCCAGCGGCGGCATGGTCTCTACCATGGACGATTTCTCGAAGTTCGCGCAGATGCTGGCCAACGGCGGAACCTTCGACGGCAAGACTTACTTGACGCCGGAGACGTTCAAGATGATGTCGACCGACACCATCGGTCCGGGCTCCGGCGTGGAACGCGACCATTTCTATTTCCCGGGTGACGGTTTCGGCATGGGGCTTGGCCTTGCCGTGCGCACCGACCCCGGCAACGCCAAGCCGCCGCCGCCGGGATCGCTGGGCGAATTGAAGTGGGACGGCGCCAGCGGCTGCTACATGGTGATCGACCGCAAGCAGGAGATGTTCTTCGTGCTGCTCGAGCAGACGCCTTCGGAACGCCAGCGCATCCAGCGCACCCTGAAGCTGCTGGTCTATGAAGCTCTGGCGAACTAGAGACGCCGCAGGGCGGTGTGTTGCCGCGGCAGCGCTCGCGACACTTCTGTTCGCCTGCGCAACAGGTGAGGTGGCTGCCGGGACGAAGACAACGGTGGAAGCGACCATTCCGCCTGAAGCCATCAAGCGGCTTGGCGACGCCGTTCGCGCGGAGATCGCGGACCGCAAGATTCCTGGCGCGATCCTCCTGATCCGGCAGCACGGCAAGCTCGTGCATTTCGAATGTTTCGGCATACGCGACCCCGACACGGGGCTGGCGATGACGCCGGATACGATTTTCCAGATCTATTCGATGTCGAAGGCCGTGACGTCAGTGGCGGCGATGATGCTGGTCGACGAAGGCAAGCTCGGTCTCGATGATCCCGTGTCGAAATACATTGAGTCCTTTGCCGGCGTCAGGGTCGGCGTCGATTTTTCCGATGAAGCGGGAAAGCGTCCGCTCGAGCTCGAGCCGCTGAAACGTCCGATGACGATCCGCGACCTGTTGCGGCACACATCGGGCATCACCTACGGCTTCTTCGGCGAAACCCAGGTGAACCGGCTCTATGCCAATCCACTGCTGTACGAGGGGGATTACGACAACGCCGATTTCGCCGACCGCATCGCGGTGCTGCCGCTGGCCGATCAGCCCGCGACGCGATGGATCTACAGCCATTCAACCGACGTGCTCGGCCGCGTCGTCGAGGTGGCCTCGGGCCAGACATTGTATCAGTTCGAAAAACAAAGGTTGTTCGATCCGCTCGGCATGTCGGAGACGGCGTATTATGTCGCGGACAAGACGAAGTGGCCGCTGGTCGCCCGGGGGTTCCCTGTCGATCGCTTTCGTGTTGCCGGGATCAAGGACCCGACGGTGGCGCGGCGCTGGGAGTCCGGCGGCGCGGGCCTGGTGTCGACCGTGGACGACTATGCGCGCTTCCTGCAGATGCTGCTCAATGGCGGCGAGCTCGACGGCAGACGATATCTCAAGCGCGAGACGGTCGCGCTGATGACGTCGGATCAGATCGGGCCGGAGACCGGCATCCTTCATGATCCCTTCTATTTTCCGGGTCCCACCAGCGGCTTCGGCCTGGGCTTTGCCATTCGTACATCGGCTCCCCCTGGCACCAACTGGCCGCTGGGCGAGTATCGCTGGGACGGCGCCGGCGGCAGTTTCTATTTCGTCGATCCCGTCGATGATCTCTTGGGCGTCTTCATGGTGATGGCCCCGACGCAAGGCGGACGGATCCAGCTGAACCTGAAGACCATGATCTATGAGGCAATGGGGAAGGGCCGGCCCAAGGATTGACGAGGACTGATCAGGCCACCGCGTTTCGTACGATGGTCTCGCGGTAGAACGCCGCGCTGAGCTTGGGCGTGCGCTTCAGGCTCTCGAAGTCGACATGGTACAGGCCGAAGCGCTGCTCGAATCCGTCGCCCCACTCGAAATTGTCCATCAGGCTCCACAGGAAATAGCCGCGCACCGGCACGCCCTCGGCGGTCGCGCGCTGCAACTGTGTCAGATAATTTCGCAAGTACATGACGCGATCGAGATCATAGATGCTGCCGTCGGCAGCCGGTTGATCGGTCGAGGACGTGCCGTTCTCGGTAATGTAGATCGACTTCACCTTCCACAGTTTGGCGACATGACGCGGCGCCCAGTAGATCGCTTCGGGCCCGGGCTTCAGCCAGCCCGCCTTCATGTGCGGGAACGATTTGGGAAACGGCGCCAGCGTGAAGCCGCGCTCATTGCCGGCGGCGACGACGTAATGATCCGGCGTGTAGACGTTCACTCCCAGGAAATCGATCGGTGATGAGATGATGCGCAAGTCTTCAGCCGTGAATTTCGGCGTGTCGGCACTGGCCGCGTAGGCGTCGGTGTATTTGCCTTCCATCATCACGGTGAGATAACCGGCGTTGAGCTCGCGCGTCGCAATCTCGGCGGCGCGGATATTCTCGGGCGTCTCGACGGCGGGGATGCAACTGACGGCATTCTCGGCCGGGCCGACCTTGGTGCCGGCCTTCGCATGAGCCCGGATCGCCTGCACGGCGAGACCATGACCGAGCGCGATGTGGTGACGGACCTGGTTTTGCTCCTGCTTGGACAGTTTGAGGCCGGGCGCATCGGCGCCTTCGCCGTGACCGAGGTGAACGTGCCGGGAGCACTCGTTGATGGTGAAGAAATATCTGACGCGGTCGCTAAGGCGCTTCGCGACATGGGCCGAATAATCCGCAAAGGCTTTTGATGTGTCGCGCGATGTCCAGCCGCCAAAGCGATCCTGCAGCGCCTGCGGCAGATCCCAATGATACAGCGTCACATAGGGCTCGATGCCGGCCTTCGACAGTTCGTCGAGCAGCCGGTCGTAGAAATCGAGGCCCTTCGGATTTGGCGTGCCGGTCCCATCAGGGAAGACGCGCGGCCAGGCGATCGAAAAGCGATACGCCTTGGTGCCCAGCGCCTTCATCAGCTGAACGTCTTCCTTGTAGCGGTGAAAGTGATCGCACGCGGTGTCGCCGGTGCTGCGATCGGAAATCATCCCGGGAAGCTGCACGAAGCGATCCCAGATCGATGCGCCGCGGCCGTCTTCGTTCACGGCGCCCTCGACCTGGTAGGAAGAGGTCGCAGTCCCCCATACAAACCCCTTCGGGAACGTCCGATTTGGGCCAGTTTGACCGGCCCGGCTGGCCTGTCCCCATGCCACCGAAGGCGCCGACAGGCCGAGCGCGGACCACGCCGCGATTCCGGCGAAACGGCGACGGGAAAATTGATTGGATGCCATCACTTCACGTATTTGCGGCCGGGCTGCCATTCGCGCCCCGCCTTGCTGCGGATTGGAGGCGGATGCTACAAACTCCGGTAAATCAGCGCAAACCTTACAGGATTCATCACCTTGCGCACGCCGCTGGCGTTCTTCCTCGTCTCCCTTGGCATGGTCGCGTCGGTCTGGTGGTGGCTCGCCACGCCGGTCGTCCTGGCGCGCGCTCCGATCGACCCCGCCGCGAAGCTCGAATGCGTGTCCTACTCACCCTTCAGGGGCGAGCAGACCCCGCATGACCAGAGCCTGATCGTCAGCCCCGACCAGATTGCCGAGGACCTGGCCGGGCTCGCCAAGGTAACGAAGTGCATTCGCACTTATTCCATCGACAATGGCCTGGACAAGGTGCCCGGCCTTGCGTCCAAGGTCGGGTTGAAGGTGCTGCTCGGGGTCTGGCTTGGACGCGATCACGCCAAGAATGCGTTGCTCGCCGATAGCGCGATCGCGCTGGCCCGCCAGCATCTCGGAACGGTCGCCGCCATCATCGTCGGCAGCGAGGTTCTGCTGCGCGGCGACATGATCGTGTCCGACCTGCGCGACATCATCCGCTCGGTCAAACGGCGCACCGACGTGCCGGTCACCTATGCCGATGTCTGGGAGTTCTGGCTGCGCTACAAGGAAGTCGGCGCCGATGTCGATTTCGTCACCGTGCACTTCCTGCCCTACTGGGAAGATGTCCCTGTTCATGCCGAGGATGCCGCCGCCCATGTCGATCAGGTCCGTCTGCAGATCGTATCGGCCTTTCCCGGCAAGGAGATCCTGATTGGCGAAACCGGCTGGCCCAGCCACGGGCGGATGCGTGATGGCGCGTTGCCCTCGCGCATCAATCAGGCGCGCTTCATTTCCGAGATCCTCGATCGCGCCGCGCGGGACAAGTTTCGCGTCAACCTGTTCGAGGCCTATGACGAGCCGTGGAAGCGCAAGTGGGAAGGCAGCGTCGGCGGCTATTGGGGCTCGTTCGACGCGACGGAGCGCAAGCCGAAATATCGCGCCGGCGCGGAGATCAGCAACTACCCGTTCTGGAAACTGCAGATGGGAGGGGGGCTCGCATTCTGCGCTCTGGTATTCGGCGCGGCCTTGTTGCCGCTGAGGCGCCGGTCATCGTTGCCGTCAACGGCGGCGTGGGTTGCGGTGGCGATCTGCGCGACCACCGGCGGAATCCTGCTCGGCATTGGCGTTGAGAGAATGGTGCTCGAGGCCTTCGGGATCGGCGGCTGGCTGCTGCGCGCCTTGATGCTGGCTGCGGGCATGGTTGCGCCGCTGCTGGCGGCCAACGCGTTGATCACAGGGTCTTCGCTGCCCACGTTTGCTGAGGTGCTGGGTCCGCAGGAGGACGCTGGCCTGCCGTGGGTAACGCGGATTCTGGGCGTTACCCTGATCGTGACCACTGTGCTGGCCACCGAGACCGCGCTCGGCCTCATCTTCGACGGGCGCTGGCGCGACTTCCCGTTTGCAAGCCTCACCATGGCGGTGGTGCCGTTCTTCGCGGTGGCGATGTCCAACACGGCAGAATCAGGCAAACGGCCGCTGGCCGAGGCGGTGTTCGCGGGATTGTTTGCACTGGCCGCGGTCTGGATCGCCTTCAACGAAGGCCCGCAGAACTGGCAGTCGCTGTGGACCTGCGCGGCCTACATTGTGCTGGGCGTCACGCTGTTGCGGCCGCGCGCGGTTGCCTTTGCCGAAGCGGTCGACGCCGCCCCGGCCGTCGCGATGGACCCCCGGATTTAGCTACGCCGCGCGCACGATCTCCCTGACGTGGCCGACCATCTCCTCGATCATGGCGGCCGTGACATCCAGATGCGTGCACGCCCGTATGCGGCCGTCCATCACCGCGATCAACACGCCGCGCGGGCGAAGCGCGGCGACCATCTTATCGGCGGAGACGCCGGCGCCATCCGGCTTGAAGAACACGAGATTGGTCTCGGGCTGCTGCACCTCGATGCCGTTGATCTGCGACAGCCCGCGGGCCAGCGCCCGCGCATTGGCATGGTCGTCGGCCAGGCGATCGACATTGTGGTCGAGCGCGTAGATGCAGGCGGCGGCGCAGACCCCGGCTTGCCGCATCGAGCCGCCGAGCCGCTGTTTCCACCGCCAGACCTCGTCGATGAAGGCGCGCGAGCCGGCGATGACGCCGCCGATCGGCGCGCCCAGACCCTTGGAGAAATCGATCCATGCAGAATCCCAGCCCGCCGTCATGTCGCGCGGGGAGATGCCGGTCGCGACGGTGGCATTGAGCAGCCGCGCGCCGTCCATGTGCGTGGCCATGCCGTTTGCCTTGGCGATCTTCACCACCTCGTCCAGTGCGGCTTTCTTCCAGATCGTGCCGCCGCCGATATTGGCGGTCTGTTCGGCGCTGACCAGCACCTGAGGCGGCTGGTAGCGCGAGCGCGGATGCAGCGCGGCTTTGAACGTTTCGGGCGAAAATTGTCCGTCCTCGCCCCTGAGCGGCGTAATCTGGAATCCGCCGAGCGCGGCATGCGCGCCGCCTTCGCGGGCGATGATGTGCGCGCTCTCATGCGCGAGAATCTCGTCACCCGGCCGGCAATGCACCAGCGTCGCCGCGACATTGCACATCGTGCCCGAGGGCATGAACACCGCGGCTTCCTTGCCGAGCAGGTCCGCCACGCGTTCGCACAACGCATTGACGGTCGGATCGTCACCGATCTGCTCGTCGCCGACCTCCGCCTTCGCCATCGCCTCGCGCATAGCAGGCGTTGGGCGCGTCTGCGTGTCCGACAGCAAATTGACGCGCACCGGCGGCGCCTTGGGATCGCGCGGGGGAGGGGTGTAGTGCATGTATGATCCTCGTTGTTCTGGCGGCCGTTCTGTCGACAGCAACCGCTATTCGAAGAGTTGTGGCCGGATATCTTTTGCGCTGTGAACGATCGCGCGGATTTCGACAAGATTCGGCTGCTCGCTATAGAAGATGAGGTGAGCCTGGAAACGGAAGCGCCGATAGCCAGCGGCGAGTTCGTCAACTGGTTGACCGATGAGCGGAAAGTCCGCGAGAAGCTCAAATGTCCGGATCAAGCCGGCATAGTAAGCCTCGGCCTGATATGAGCCAAACTTGTCCTCGGTGAAATCGTAGATATCGACGAGATCGGTTCGCGCGCGATCAGTCAGTCGATACTTAGCCATGGCGACGCGCAGCGACTCGCTTTCGCGCGGCGGCCAAGATGTCATCTGGCGTGTCGGTGGTGAAGGTATTGCAATCGGGATGTTTGAACATCTCCCGATACCTGCGCACTTGCTCGTCGCGCGGCAGTGCGACCCAAGCCTCGATTTCGGCTTCGGTCGGTGCTGCCGAGGGCATTACTCGGGTCAGGTTGTCTTTGGTCTGAGACATGCGGGCAATTATACCACAACAAAAAGGCCCCGGCAAAACCGGGGCCTTTTGATCTCGCAATCCGCAGAAAACCGATCAGCGCGAATAGAATTCGACGATCAGATGCGGCTCCATCTGCACCGGGAACGGCACGTCTGACAGAGCCGGGATGCGGACGAATTTCGCGGTCATCTTGCCATGGTCGACTTCAAGGAAGTCCGGCACGTCGCGCTCGGGGAGCTGGGCGGCTTCCAGCACCGGCGTCAGCTGCTTGGAGGATTCCTTCACCTCGATGGCATCGCCCACCTTCAGCTTGTAGCTGCCGATGTTGACCTTGCGGCCGTTCACCTTGACGTGGCCGTGGTTGATGAACTGGCGCGCGGCGAACATCGTCGAGACGAACTTGGCGCGATAGACCACGGTGTCGAGACGGCGCTCGAGCAGGCCGATCAGGTTCTCGCCGGTGTCGCCCTTCATGCGGCCGGCCTCGACATAGATGCCGTGGAACTGGCGCTCTGAGATGTTGGCGTAGTAGCCCTTCAGCTTCTGCTTGGCGCGCAGCTGCACGCCGAAGTCCGAAAGCTTGCCCTTGCGGCGCTGGCCGTGCTGGCCGGGGCCGTACTCGCGGCGGTTCACGGGGCTCTTCGGGCGGCCCCAGATATTCTGGCCCATACGGCGATCGATCTTGTACTTCGCCTC
>JABUBP010000143.1_pt1 | contig 16574 bp, 14 predicted proteins | sample 7240331 | NCBI WGS metagenome assembly JABUBP01 (sample SAMN07256347, study PRJNA390944) | subsurface metagenome | isolation source: Methane hydrate marine sediment | place: Pacific Ocean: Eastern North Pacific, ODP site 1244 | collected 2002 | reverse complement strand
CGACCGCGAAGCGCCCCTCATGGCGGCACGGGCTGACTGGCTTTGTACCGTAAATCGGAATTCCGGTAAAGCGAAATCTTTTCAAATTCGGTCTGGACAGGTCAAATCGGCATGAAATCACTCAGGAAATTAGTTAGCAGGCGCTGGTGATGGGATTTGGCGACACCTTTGCGGTGGTCGGCATCGTGCTGGTGCTGGCCGGCATCGCGCTTCTCTTGACCGGCAAGCCGAAGAGTGCCGCGGCAGGCGGCGGCGGGCACTAGCCCGCCCGCGCGCCTCAGGCCGCGCGTACCGCCTCCAGGAAGTTCTTCACCTCGTCCTTCAGGCGCGTACTATCGTTCGCCAGCGACTTGGCGGCCGACAGAACCTCGTTCGAGGCCGAGCCGGTGTCGACCGCGCCGCGCTGCACGTCGGTGATGTTTTCGGAAACCTGCTGCGTGCCTTGCGAGGCCTGCTGCACGTTGCGCGAAATCTCCTGCGTGGCGGCGCCCTGCTCCTCGACGGCCGCGGCGATCGCCGACGACACTTCCGAAAGCCTTCCGATCGCTCCGCTGATTTCCTCGATCGCGCTCACGGAATCATGGGTGGCCGACTGAATGCCGGACACCTGCTGTCCGATCTCGCCGGTGGCCTTTGCGGTCTGCTCGGCCAGCGCCTTGACCTCCTGCGCCACGACAGCGAAACCACGGCCCGCCTCGCCGGCGCGCGCGGCCTCGATGGTGGCATTGAGCGCCAGCAGGTTGGTCTGCCCGGCAATCGTGTTGATGAGTTCGACGACGTCACCGATGCGGGCTGCCGCCAGCGACAGTTCGTTGACGCGCTCGTTGGTCCGGCGCGCCTGGTCGACGGCCTCCGCCGCCATCCGCGCGGAGTCCTGCACCTGCCGGCTGATTTCGGTGATGGAGGACGACAGCTCTTCCGTAGCCGATGCGACGGAACTCACGTTGGCCGAAGCCTCCTCCGAGGCGGATGCGACCACGGTGGCAAGCTCCTGCCCACGCGTCGCCGTGCCCGTGAGCGTGGCGGCCGAGGCTTCCAGCTCCGTCGAGGCGGAAGAAACCGTATCGACGATCATGGCCTCGAAGTTGCGCGTGATGGTATCGACACGGCGGCCGCGCTCGATCTTGATCTCGGCCTCGCGCGCGGCGGCCTCGTCGGCCGCCCGCTTGGCGATGAGCGCTTCCTTGAATATCTGCAGCGTATCCGCCATCGCGCCGATCTCGGTCTTCTCGCCGCGGTGGGTGACTTCCGCCGACAGGTCGCCGTCGCCCAGCGACTGCATCGGCCGGATGATCGAGGCAATGCCCTGCGAGACGTCACGCACCAGAAGGTATGCGGCAACGATCGCGATCAGCACGGACACGACGATGATGCCGGCGAGCACGGCAAAGATGGTGCGGTAGCTCTCGGCCGCCTGCTTCGTCGAGCCCTCAGCGCCCTGGTTGTTGAGCTCGATCTGCTTCTGCAACAGCGGATCGGCGGCCTGGGCCATCTTGGCCGTCTTGGTCTGCAGCATCTCGTTGGCTTCGACCGGAAAACGGCCGGTGTCCTTGCGCGACAACGCCAGCACTTCGTCGACGCTGCTCATGTAGTCCTTCCAACCCTTCGACCATTGCTCGTAAATGGAGCGTTCCTCGGCCGTAGAGATGAGTTGCTCGTACTGCTTGCGTGTCTTTTCAACGCGCTCGATCAGACCCGCCATCCGCTTCTCCGCCGCCTGCTTGCTCTCTGCGGTCTGCTGCATCAGGTGCAGTCGGATAACGATGCGGATTTCATTGATGTCGGCGCGTAGCGAGCCCAGAGCGCGGACGCTGGGCAGCCAGTTTTCTGCGATTTCGACCGTGTGGCTGTTGATGTTGCGCATCGCCCCGACCGCCATGATGCCGACGCCGGCCAGCGCCACCACCAGCACAATCAGCACCGACATGATCTTGAAGCGGATCGACAGTTTCGACATGGCAATATTCCGAGGCAACGGGCGACCGACCGCCTGCGCACACAGCACGGGACAGCGAGCGTCTGGTGAAAGGAGGCTAGGCTAGATCGCACCGACAAAGAGCCGGCGGTCTAGTCTGATTCTTCCGCCGATTGTAGAACGCAAAACTTCACGCGTCCGTTAACCCAGCTCAGTAGTTCTACGGTGGAAATACGTTGTCGCGGCACCGCTTGAAAGGGTTACCAGAGCGTGGCCCGCGCCCGCTCGGGCCATTCCTCGTCGTACTTCTCACCACCGACGGTGTTGTCACTCATCCCGGCGAGGATTTCGCCCGGGGTCGGCAGCGACTTCGGATCGACGCGTTTCTCGGGATTCCAGAGATCGGAGCGCACGATGGCACGGGCACACTGGAAATAGAGTTCGTCGATCGTCATCACGATGACGCTGCGCGGCGCCTTGCCGCCCATGACGAAGGAAGCAAGCAGATCCGGATCGGCTGAAAGATAGGCGCGGCCGTTGACGCGCAGCGTGGTGCCGGAGCCCGGAATCAGGAACAGCAGCGCGACGCGGGGATCGCGCACGATGTTGCGCAGGGAGTCGACGCGATTGTTGCCGCGGCGGTCCGGCATCATCAGCGTCTTGTCGTCGTGGATGCGGACAAAGCCGGCGAGGTCGCCGCGCGGCGAGCAATCGAGGCCTTCCGGACCTGAAGTGGCCAGTGCGGCGAAGGGCGACTTTTCGATCAGCACGCGATATGGCGGCGTGACGCGGTCGGCGACCTTCACCGTGGAGGCATCGTTGGGAAAACCGTAGATCGCCTCGAGCTGCTCAATGGTCGAGATGACAGTCATCCGCGTTCTCCAGAGCCAGTCCGACCAGCCGCCGTCGACGAATCCACGATACGAGGCTGTTGATGCGCGCGTCATACGCTGCGGCCTGCACGTTGACAATGCTGGGATTGTACCGCCCTCGGTGCAATGAACGGGTGCAAGAGGATGCGAACGCTACGCGCGCTGACGCTACGCGCCCTCGGCTGTGCCGACGCGCCGGCCGGCATAGAGCCGATGTGGCAACTGGCCGAGCGGGCGGCGCGCATAATAGAGAAACCCGCCGATCCTCGCTCCGGCAATCCGCCAAATCTACTTCTTCTTTACAGAATCATCGAGCGAATTTCGGTCAGTTAGAAAAACGCGCATCAGGCGCGCTTTTAGGCAGATGGTGCGACTGGGGAATTTCAGTTTGTCCGGACCGCGTGTGCGCCAAGGGTTCATGACAATAACGTTGCAGTTCGGTAATGTAATCGGAAAGGAACCCGACGAACTCGGTAGTTCGTCCCGAACGCGCATAAGCGCAATTTCGCGAACCAAAGTTGTGCAAACACGCAACAAACGTCCCATACCCGCGAAGAAGCGCCGTGAGATCAAATTCGAAATGCGACGGTCGCAGCGGGCCGCCATCTGCAAAGATCGGGCAGTTCGTGACGCGACGTTGATCACCGTGCAGTTGGTGTGACCGCATTTTTTGTGACGACCGTCCGCTATTGTCATTCCATAGGGAGCAATTCCTTGCCAAGCCCTCGAGACACCGCCGGTCGCATGGCAGATCGGAAAGTACTGGAAACTTTTCGGTCTTCGCGCACAGACGCGAAAAGGCGTGTAAAATCAATCCTCAAGGAGTTTCCGCCTGAGCGATATCTGACCCATATTGTGTCGCGGAAGGATGGGACCGAAGCGGTCGAAGTTGGAATGGAGCGCCGTTTATCACCGGTGGAGACCGCCGATGAGTTGGCCGACTACGGCGACTGAATTGTTCGCCATTGAACCGAAGTGAAGTTCTACTATTATCGAAATCATCATGAAGAGAACGGACGTGATTTGCCCGGACTGTTCGGCCGGCTATCGTCGAATTGAACTGGTTTCAGGGTCTGCCAAGTCCGGGAGCTATCGGTGCGTGGTGTGCGATCGCGTTCTAGAAGTCTTCGACGGCTCTAAAGAAGTCGCCTACAGGCTCACGATTCAGCCGCTATTGGCCAAACGCTAATCGCCCAACTTTTTTGCTCAGGGGCCCCCTTGATGAGCACACGCGGCGGCGTGCAGACCCCTTGCCGGTTCCGTTCCGAGGATGATTGCTGCTCCTGGGCGCGCAGCCTCGCTTCCAGGACCAGGAAAAATTTTTCGGCCAACATGATTGAACTCCCTTGTTCAACGCGTCGACAGTGCGCCTGATTTGTTACACTTCTTTTTCACCGCTCACGAAAACTGTTGATGCGCTGCATGATCTGCGCAAGGCAGCCTGAATCGAGAGTGCAAAAGCCGGATCCTTCTGCTCGTGCAGGTAGCGTGGGCGTAGAGGATCCGGGCCCGCTTCGTGGTCCAGCGAAACGGTTTCTTTACGCTGGCCTTTGCCGGCCAAGACACCCAGCAGAAATCGCCCCGGTCAGTCCGCTTGGGTCTCCCGCCTCTGTGCCGCTCCAAGCGCTGGACTGCGCATTCATCGCGCATATCGAGTTAATCATTCCGACGGCAAATTTCCGGTAGGGACGCCTCCGCTTGAGCTTGACCGAGCCGATCCAGCAAATTTGAGGCAATTGCTTAGCGTGATCTCGAGGTTTGTCTGCCACTCTTCCTGAAAAGCGCAAGGGAGAGACGGACTTCATGTCGCCGGCTTCGAAGATGATGGCAGCATTGCTGGCTGGCGCCTTGCTGCTTGCTTCTGCTCCGGCGCACAGTTTTCTGGCTCGTCCCGTCATATTCGCCGCGCTCGGCAGCGCTACAATCGCGCCAAGCGGTTGGCTGCAGTTCTGTGCCAGGGATCCGGGAGAGTGCAAACCGGCCGCCGATGCGCCTCGCGACGTCATCCTCACCCCTGATCTACTTCAGCAGCTTTTCTCGATCAATGGATACGTCAACGATCGGGTGAAATGGGCCAGCGATGCCGAACTCTACGGGAAGGCGGAGCACTGGGCCTATCCGCTCGATCGCGGCGATTGCGACGATATCGTCCTGCTCAAGCGGCGGCTGCTTGCCCGGGCGGGCTGGCCGACGAGCACCCTGCTGATCACGACAGTTGACGATCCGAACTCGGGGCGGCATGCGGTGCTGACCGTCCGGACCGACCGGGGCGAAATGATTCTCGACAATCAGACGCCGGAGATCCTGTTCTGGTACGAGACCGGTTACCGATACCTGGCGCGGCAAAGCGCAACCGATCCGAATCTCTGGGTGTCGTTCGCGGCGCAGCCCATGCGGCCGTCTTCCTCAACTCGCTAGCTCAAGGTGCCAATGTCGTCGGCATAAGAGCTGGTCGAACTCGAGCGCACCTGCTCACCGGAAGCGGCCACACGCGCAAGACCTCGATGCCAGTTCCAGGCAGAGCCGACAATGGAATTGAGATCGTGTCGGGGCTTCCAATCCAGTCTGCTCACGGCCTGGCGAATGTCTGCGATCAGTTCCGCGGGATCACCCTCACGCCTGGTTACGAATTCGATCGGCAATCGCCTCTCTGCGATTGCTTCGATCACGGCTACAAGCTCCTTGATGCTGGTACCCCGACCGCTGCCGACATTCAGGGCCACGCTCTCCCCTCCGGACAACAGATAGTCAATGCTGCGAACGTGAGCCTCCGCAAGATCGGATACGTGTATGTAATCCCGGATGCAGGTGCCGTCATGGGTCGGATAATCCGATCCATTGATCTTGAAAGACGCACGCTGGCCAAGCGCGACCTGGATTGCGATGGGTATTACATGACTCTCCGGGTCGTGCCACTCACCGATCCGGCCCTCCAAATCCGCTCCTGCCGCATTGAAATAGCGCAGCACAACAGAACGAAGATTCTTGTATGCACCAAGATCGCTCAAGATCCGCTCGACAAGCAACTTGCTCGTTCCATACGGATTGATCGGCACCTGCGGGTGGGTTTCCGGTATCGGAATCTGCCGTGGGATACCGTAGGTCGCGGCGGTTGACGAGAATACGATCTTGTCGACGCCAGCGCCAAGCGCCGCTGCCAGAAGCGATACCGAGCCCGACACGTTGTTGTCGAAAAAAGCCACCGGGTTCGCGATGGATTCCGGTACTTCTATCAGGCCCGCGAAATGGATGATCGCGGCAGGCCGGTAGGCCAGAAGCACCTCGTCCAGCCTGTCTCGGTCCCGGATATCGCCTTGCTCGAACGGTCCCCACTGCACGAATTCGCGGTGGCCATTGCCAAGATTATCGAAGGCGACCGGCGTATGACCACTTTGCGCGAGAGCAAGGCACGTGTGCGAACCGATGTAGCCCGCGCCGCCGGTGACCAGTATGTTCGACATGAAATCGATATCCGCCCAACCATTTCAGAGTCAGAGATCGGCCTGACAACGAGCAATGGCAACCCACACCATACGGCAAACATTGTTAGCATAGACGATCCGGACCTTCTACCGTTACGGCCCGACGCTACAGCAACGGCACTGCTGAGCCGCCCGGCGACAGGTCAAACAAGCCGAGAATAACTGTCGCGATAACGCATTGAGACTGTCATCCAATTGGTGTTTGAGAAGTCCCCTGGCTCCAGGTTTTTTTTGCGAAAGGTGCCTCCTGGACGTCGACAACAGCGCGGTTGAATTATTGCTGAGGAAGCATGATAAGTTTGTTCTTGAGGGCGCGTACAAGCGATTATTTCAAGGCGCGTTCCGTTGCGCGAGACCTCAAGACAGACCAGTCGAGGGTCGAGGCGGTCGCAGCTGCAATCGGCGATGCACTAAGTTCGTGCGAAGCAGAGTACAGCGGTCTCAGCCGGCGCATGGAAGATGTCGGTGCACGCGCGACGATTGCCGTCGGCAACGACGTCGACGAATATCTGAGCCGAGAGCCGGCCGATCGCCAAAACCTCGCCTTGCTCGAAACGGAGATGATCAATGGCAACCTCCGGCTCAAGGAGCTCGCGCTGGCAATCGGCCACTTCAAGTTTCTGAAAACCGTGCTGCTGTCGAGGTTTCCCGATGCGAAGCTCCCGGTAACGCGTTCCGAACGCGGAGCTTCAAAACAAGGGACCTGAAAGAAAGCACGCCTTCACACTGGAAGGCGCGCGTTTTGCTCGAGATGCAGGAAGCCCTCCACATCAGGAGCAGACCTCGGCCAGGGCGGGGACATCGCAAGCACTCAGCGGCTGGGCGCAGTCCCCGATTTGGGCTCCAGTACCCTGGAAAGCGCTATCTCGTTGACGACTGCCGGATTCTGCTTGAGCAGTTCGGCCAGATAAGCCCGACGGTTAACCTCCGCACGTTCGGCTCTTATGCGCTCAACCAGCAAATCCCGGACTTCCGCCAGTGATCGCGTACGGGAGGCCTCGGTGTCCAGCAGCTTGAGGATATGCCAACCGTCATCGAGCCGTACCGGTTCGGTCACGCCCGTCTTCGACAGGCCGGCAACCTGGGCGCGGATTTCGGGCCGCAGATCGGTTTCGGCAACCCAACCCATCTCGCCGTCCCGCTCGGCGCTGGCCTTGTCCTCGGATGAGGCACGCGCGACGGCGCCAAAGTCCGCGCCCGGCTGCTTGAGCTTCTTGCCCACCTCGTCGAGCTTCTTGCGCGCATCATCCTCTGCCGTCTTTTCGGCATCCTTCGCCACCTGGATGACGATCTGCGACAGTTGAAACCGGCGCGGGACCACGAACGCACTTACGTTTGCTTCGTATACCGCCTTGACCTCGGTGTCGCTCGGGTAGTTGTCCGGGGGTGCGGTCACCGACTGGAGAAAGCTCTCGACGATAAGGTTCTCCCTGCTGCGCGCCAGCTGTGCCGCCACGGCGGGCTGCTGCTCCCACTTCTTCGCAATCGCCTCCTTCAGCACGAGCCGATTGGCAAGGAGCGACCGCACGGTCTGGCTCAGCAGGGCCGGGTCCTGGGCCAGCGCTGCCTGCTGACGCGTGGCCATCAGAGCAATGGCCGCCCGCACCTCTTCCGCAGTGATGTCGTTCTTCCCGGCGCGCGCGACGATCTCTCCCGATTTCACCTCGGCCTCGCCGGCGCGTTCTTCGGCAGGGGTAGCCGATTTAGGGCCCGCTACGGGTTGCGCCGGCCGCGCCGGCTGAGCAGGTGTTCGCGTCTGCGCATAGGCGCTAGCCGTCAGCGCCGACACCAGCACGATCGCAATCGATATCCCGCTCTTGAGCGCTACAGTTCTTTTCATGGTTTGGCCTTTTGGGAGATGATCCTGTCGTCGTAGTCCTGCACCTGGTTCTGATGTTCGACCCGCTTCAGTCCGAACACCGGCTCGTGGTCGAGCATCTTCTCGAACGGACTCATCTCCTTGTATCGCGCCACGATGCTCTCACTCAGCTTGACCAGTTCGGCATTCTTGGACTCGCAAGATTTGTTGCTCGCCTTGAAACTTGCGGCTTCGGCAGTGGCCTTCGCCAGTGCCGCCTCCTTCGTGCGGACAACGGTCGCGGCTTCACCGTACTGGGTCTTCCACTGATCGAGGACCTGGTCGCGCTCGCTGATCCGGTCGTTGAAATCCTTCACCGCCTGTCGGTAGGCTTGCTCCGCCTCCTTCACCTGCGCGCGCAGATTCTGGTTCTGCGTTTTCAGCCGTTCGCGGTCGCGATCGGCCTCCACCTGCTTGGCCTGCATGACGGCACGCTGGTCTTCGAGGGCGCGTACCTGAGCGGTCGCGCTGCGCAGTGCCTCGCGCAGTCGATCGCTCTCGGACTGTGCGAAGGCCGGCACTGACGCCAGAACCACCGGCGCGACGAGAAGGCAGCACAAATAGCGGATCATTTTCAGAACTTCGCGTTGAGATCGGCCTGGAAGATGTCGACCGCATAGGGGGCCCCGGCAATCTGGTTGGCGCTCAAGTAACGAGCGGAGAGCCAGACATAGGGACTGAGCGCGACCCTCCCGCCGACGAACCAGCCCTTGAGGTTGGTGCCACCCAAGCCGAAATCGGAATCGGTGAACGCATCGATGACGGCGTCGGATTCGAGCCACTTATATCCGCCGAAGACGTTCCAATCGCCCAGTTGTTTGAGCTCGCGGTAACCGACCGTAATGCGCCCCAGATAACCCTCGTTGCCGCCGGCATAGGTCCGCTCTGCAGGACATGTCGTAACTCCGGCGACCACCGTACAGCCCGCAACGGCTGCGACCGGAAGCGGGTTGTTCCGCACTTTCGCAGCGATATCGGTGTAGTTCCAAGCCATGTTGCGGACATAGTCGGCGTCGATCACGACGTGAGCAGGATGGAAATGTCCGAGATCAAGGCGTGCGCTCAGCACCAAATTCTCGAACTTGGAAGCAAGGCCGAAATACTGGTACCGCGGTTCAAATGGATTGGCCGGATTGAACGAAACGATGTCGCGCAGAGCCATGTAAGTATTGCCCTTCTGCGCAAACGACGGCCGTCTCAGATCGGTATCGCACGTCAGCGTCGCAATGTCCGCGTTGCATGGATTCGAGAGTTTGCCTTGAACCTGCCAGAAGTCGAAATAGCCGGCGCCGAAGGTAAACTCGACGTCCGGCACCGTGCGCAGATTGAAACCGACCTGCACCCCTCCCATCCATTTGTCGGTGCTGGTGAACTTGGTGCCATCGAAGGATGACCCGGCATTCAGATCGGTATTGAAAACCGGAAACGCGCCGCCCACCAGGAACGGCGTGAGCCCGGGTGCGATCTCGTAGCGCGCCTGCATCGCAAAGCCGTCAAATCCGAGATCCTGGTGCCACATGAGATCTGTGGGGGTAAAGAACGGGTTGTCGAAACGACCAAGGCTAAGAGTCAATTCGGTCCATGGACTGTACTTGATGAACGCGCGGTCCAGCCAGATCGCGTACTTGCTGAAGTTGCCGCCTGAGCCGCCAAGCGACTGGTTGAATGAGACCGGCGAATTGGTGTCACCGGTCGCAACCCGCAGTCCACCCCAGAAGCCCTCATAAAGATCGACATCCAGACCCAGACGGGCGCGCAGGCGGGCACGATCGCGGTCCTGAGTGGTATTGTAGGTCGGCCAGAGCGTGCTGGTGTTGAACAAGTTGGCGAAGTTGGTGTCGTAAGGCGGTCCCGTATTGATCGCGTTGTAGTTGACGGCGCGCAGCGTATCGTTTCCTTTCGGGAAACCAATGTGCTCGTAGCGCACCCGCACGTCGCCGGTGAAGCGTATCCGCTGCGTCCACTCGGGCAAGGTGCCAGGCGCGGCCCAGTGCTCCTTTTCCGCCTTCGCCATCACCTCCTGCTTGATTTCCTCGCGCAGCTGCTTCTTGACGATTTCCGGTACGTAGGTGACGCGCTTCGTGCCGGGGGGCGAGGCCGCCTCCGCCGCGGTAGTGGCTGTCTTCTGCGCGTTGTCGGCCCGTGTGCCGGCATCGCGCACTGCCTGACGGGCGATATAGGCCTCGTCGTCGGCCTGCTTGATGAGGTTGGCCGCCTGTTCATCCGTGAGCACGCCCTGCTTCACCAGAAGGTTGATGAGATTGACCGTGGAGTTCGGCGACGGCGCCGTGGAGCGCGTGACGGTCGGACGTTTCACCGATGCGGCAGGATCCTCCTCGGCCGCCCATGCAGGTGCCGCGAGCGTGAGCCCGATCACAGCCGGAATGAGTCGAACCAGCAAGCTCTCCCACTTCTCAGGACGCGACATAACCCAAATCCTCCAACTCACTACTTCACTTCCACTTCCACGGTCGATCGATCGGCATCAACTCGGCTTTTGCGCAGTCAACCGCATGATGATGGGCATCGGCATATCTCTGGGCGGCGGTTCACGCAGCGTCAGCGCGCTCAGAACCTGATCCCGCACGACGGCGTCGAGCTCGGCATTCCCTGTTGAAGACATCAGTTGCACGCGCGTCACCCGGCCGGAGCCATCTGCCCACAAGCGGATCTGCGTTCGCATGGTTGCGTGCCGCGTTCGGTCGTTCGCCTTCAGCGCGGCTTCGATCTGCGACTGAACGATGCTCGCATACCAGCCCCAGCGCGATGCCCCGCCGCCGCCTCCACCGCCGCCGCCGATGAATCCGCGGCCGCCCGGCTTGCCGGCCAGATCGCCGGGACCCTTGCCGGCGTCATCGAGCGCGGGCGGGCCAGGTAGCGGCTCGCTATCCTCCGGGGGTGCGTCCTTGGGAATATCGACCGGCTTCTCCTCGATCATCTCCTGTTTAACGGGAGTTTGATCGATGACCTTCTCTTCCTGTTTCTTCTCCGGCGGCGGGGGTGGAGGCGGCGGTGGCGGCGGCGGAACGATGGCGACGATCTGCAGCTCCTGCACCCTGCGCGGCGGATCCTTGTCCCCGCTCAGCAGGAAGACGACGCCGACGCCGAGCAGTCCGATAGCGGCTGCGCCGCCGCCGAACGTGAGCAGATAGTGGCGCACCGACCACTGCCCGCTGTCCTCCCCGCTCCTCAGTTCATCCTGCCGCGACATGATGCGTTCTCTTCGCCCTCGCCCTAGCCGCTCATCTGACCAGCGGTTTCGTCGCCATCCCGACCTGCGTGAAATTGAGCCGGCCGAGCAGATCGAGTACGTCGATGACGCTTTGATATTGCGTCTGGCTGTCGCCCCGCAGGACGATCGGAAACTCCGGCGTAATGGTTCGCTGCTGGACGAGACGCTGCTCAAGCTCGGAGAGCGTCACCGGAATGGTGTCGAGAAAGATCTTGCCGTCGCTGGTGACCGTGATCGCCTTGGTCGTCTGCTGCGCCAGACTTGGAGCCGCGCTCGCCTTCGGCAGGTTGACCTTCATCCCCTGCACGGTCGCAGTCGTCATGATGATGAAGATCACCAGAAGAACATAGGCGAGATCGAGCATCGGCGTGATGTTGATGTCGTCGTAGGCCTTGCCTTCGGATTGCAACTGCATGGCTCACTCCGCTGCCATCTTGAGCGGCTCTTCCGGCCGCGGGTGATAGGATTCAGCCATCTTCGCGATGAACTCGTCTAGGAAGACCTGCATCTCGCTGGTCATGTCCTTGATGCGAGTGATCAGGTAGTTGTATCCGAACAGCGCCGGTATCGCGACGCCGAGGCCTGCGACGGTTGCGACCAGCGCGGCGGCGATGCCGGGAGCGATCGCGTTGACGTTGACATCACCTGTCGCGGCGATAGCTGCGAAAGTGATCATCACACCTACCACGGTACCGAGCAGTCCAAGGAACGGGCCGCCGGAGATTGCGATGGTCAGCATAACCATCATCTTGTTGAGGCGCTGCACTTCCTGCACGAAGCCGCTGTCGAGCGCCGCCCGGATTGCCTCGATCGACTGCGGCGACAACGTGCGGTGCCCGCCGCTACCGGAAAAACGACGCCGGATTTCCTCCGCGCCGACATCGAACATCCGATAGAGGGGCGAAGCGTGCATGATCTTGCGCGCCTTTTGTTCGAGGCGCGCGCCGAGGGTTGCCGTCGACTCGTCCGCATCCACTTGCAAGATGCTATCGAGGTCGCTCCCCGCCTCGCGGAAGTGCTTGAGGAACAGCTTGTTCCCCTTCGCCGTCCGGTTCAGCAACGACACCTTTTCGACCATCACGACCCAGCTGATCACGGCCATGATGGCCAGGAGCCCAATGACGACCCATCCGTCGAGAGTCACCGATTTGAGGATCACCGCGAAATAGCCGCTCAGCCAACTGGCGGTCTCCTCATCGACGCTGAACGAGATGAGCTTGCCGTTGTCCGGTCCCTGCCCGATTGCAGCCAGCTTGATGAAGCCCGCTGGACGCGCCACCTTGGCGATCTGCATTTCGTCAATGTCGCCGACGAAGCCAGCCGAGCCGGCGGCCGGCACCGTACTCGCACTCGGGGTTGCCGCATCTGCAGACGGCGGCTGCGGAGACGACGAATCCGCCGGCGCGCTCGGAGAAGACGTACCTGCGGCGTCCTGGGAAGCCGACGCCGGTGCACCTCCATCGCGCCCGACGCTTGCAAGACCGGTCATGGTCGGCAGCGCTGCCGCCAGAGTCGAAAACTGGTTGCCGTCGAGATAGAGAGTGATCTGGCCTGCCTTTGCGATCACCGCGAGATGGTGCCAGGTCGCCGGAGGGACCGTAGCGCCCTCGCCACTGCGTTGCACGTTGCCAGCATTGGTGACTTCGACGAACGGCACGCCGTTGTCGAGGCCCACCAGCAATGCGTTGGCGCCTTCACGCCTGCTGTACAACACGGACCTTGGCTGTGGTGAAGCCATCTTGAACCAGACGGACCAGGTCAGTTCTCCCGCCTCAGCAACCACCAGAGAGGGTGAGTTTGGCAGCGTGGCTGCATTCTGTCCGTCGAGCCGAGCACCCTGGCCGATGATGGCGCCGTCCGCGCCGGGCAACGCGGTCTGGGCACCGTTCGCCCAAGCCGAAGCGTCCTGCGCCGGAGCGCCACGGTCGTTGAAGTGATACACCAGCACGGTGTCCGGATCGTACGTGCCCTTGGCGTCGACCGCGGCCGGTACCTTCGGATTGCCGTAGTAGAGAAAGATGTCGGTCTTCGCGCCGGGCTTGAGATCCGGCACGCCGACCCAGATCAACGCCTCGCCAAGCAGGGAGTCGTACTTTTCAACGTGGTGTTTGAGCGGCGTCTTGTCATCCGAGGCGATGAATCGCAGATCACCGCCATCCTCTTTGGCTGAGCCGAAGCGGAAGTTACCGACGTGCAGTCGCACCAACAGCGCCGACGCGCCAATCGGATCGCTGATGGAAGCTCCCGACGCACTGGTATCGAGCGTGATCTTCTTGCGCATCGTCCATTGATCGTTCCACCAGGCCGACGCCGGCTGTGACCACAACGCGGCAGTGCCGACAGCAAGGACAAGCGCGGCCGCACGGAAGAGGCGCGCGCCAAGAGAGCGGGATGCTGCGATCGGCATCAGAATTCTCCCCACACTCGGAACTTGACGTGCGGATCATGGGCGTGGGTCTGGTTCTGACTGATCACGGGAATGCCGACCAGCACCAGGCCGTTGAAGTATTTCAGAAATTTTATGCGCGTCCCGGCGCCATAGCTGGCGAGGTCGAACTGCGCCTGCTGCTCGGGCAGCGGGTTGAATATCCGGGTGCGCCCGCCGTCGGCGAAGATGAAAAACCGCCAATCGTTGAACGCATTGAACTTGATCGGCTCTCCCAGCGGATTCGGCAGCTTCTGCTCGAGATACTGACCAAGGTTCTGCGAACGCAACTCCACAGTACCGGCGAACCCGTAGTCGCCCAGGACCTCCGATTCCGCGTAGCCACGCACGGTGTCGAGACCGCCAATGCTGTACTGCTCGCTGGAGACCAGCGGCTGATCGGCAGCCTGGCCTTGCACCTTGACGAAGAACTGTCCGCCGCCTGGTATTTCCTGAGTGTGGGACAGGTCGAGGCGCGCCGTAACGAAGTTGGCTGTCGCTTTGAAACGACGATTGTCGAACACGTCGGGCGCGCTGCCGGGCCCACGGAGGCCCGCCGTAAACGTCGCGTCGAAGACGGTCTGCCGCCCCTCGCCGACGAATGACGCGTTGTAGCTGGTGACCAGGGGCACGTACTCGACCGGCGCCGAGACAAAGCTGTCCGGCGTGCCGAAATTGATCACCTGTCCGAAACTCTTGTAGTCGGCGCCGAAAGACAGGGTATGGAACAGTTCGCCCCTGGTGGGCAGCGTGACGATGGCGCGCGTGCCTATCTGGTGCCCGGGACCGATGACGTTGGCACCCCCAACGGTGGCCACGTCGCTGTCGGTCATGAGCCCGTAAACCAGGACGTTCAACCACTCTATCGGAGTCCGCGCCACATAGGATGCGGAGAAAACCCGAGAGTCCTTTGGCCTCAGCGGCGCCTCCTGATATGTCGCGCTGATCGAGTGCCCGGCCTGCCACAGATTGTCGTAGCGCAGCGTGACCGACGCGCGCAGCGGTGTGGTTGCGGGACTAAAACGATTGTTGACCTCGAACGATCCGTGCAGCGGATAAGTATCTTCGACATTGAGATCGACATCCACTGTGCCCGGTGTAACGCCCGCTCGCAAAGCCGGGGTAACTCGCCGATCCGGCCACCGGTTGAGCGTGACGATGTCCTTTGTCACTTCCTTGAAATTTGGCAGCGTGCCTTTGCGGAGCGAGGGCGCGGTTTCCTTTATCCTGTCGAGATCGAAAAAGCGGGAACCCTTGACGCGCAGCTGTCCCACCTTGTTCTCGGTGACCTTGAGGATGACGAAGCCCCGCAATGCATTCTGTGGCGGGACGGACACGGAAACCGTCTGCAGGCCCTTGTCGTGATAAGCCTTTTCGAGCGCGGCGCGAGCCTTCTCGACGTCGGCCTCGGTGCGGTTCGGACCGAGGAAAGGGTACACTGCCTCTTCGACTTCGATCTGCGGCAAAGCGTCGGAGCCTTCCACGCGATATTCGTCGATGTCGAAACGCTGTGTCGCCTTGGCGGTTTTCTCATCAGCCGGTTTTGTCCCCTTTAAGGCTGGCCCGGATTTCTCTGCGCCGGGTTTGCTCGACGTCTCTGCACCGGATTTGGCCGGCGTCTCGCCATCGCGTGGCTCGATCTGCGCACCATTCGCGCCGTCATCCGGCTTTGCGTGGGCATCAGATGCCGCAAGAACCACCAGAGCAGTGCTCAGCAAGGCGCACGATCGCAATCCGGCTCGACCAGACCGAAGGCTGACCCAAAACCGCGAGGGCTGCGCGTTCAGAACCGCGCATGGACCTCGGGTATCTCGCAACTGTCCGACCGTCATTGCCCCTACTCGACGCTACCCCAAACGGAATTTCACGAAGATGCATCGTGTATTCCGCCAACATTCTTCCTGCCGATCTCTATCGAGGCCGGCTGCTCAAGTTTTCTTCGCGGCGCCAGTGTACGACCCTGTCGACTTGCGGATGAACCCGCTGTCAGAAAACGGTTCTCGTGCCGCCAGATCTGGTCATCGTCGACACAAACAACTGAAGTGCCGCACCACGTGCCATGGCACGGCCCCAACGCGCGGTGACACTGCCCAATTTTTGTGAAGGACTCATGTCAGATTCTCTTCAGGCAGCGCGACGAAGTGACAGTGTAATAAGTTGGCTACGCGCGGCAGCGATCGAAGCTCAAACTGAGTCGCGCATTTTGACAAATAAGCGACAGAAACTTTGCATCGCTTGCGCGACATACGAGGCAGCGCTTACGCCTCTTCCGGCGAGCTCATCACCTTGCCCGCAGCACAATCCGATCAGCCGTCTGGCGCAGTTGCGCGTTCAACTGCTTGAAATCAAGTTGAGCAATGCTGTGCCCGACCGCGGAACGACCCCGCGGGGCATCCGGTTGACCGAACGTCGGCTGTGGAACGCTGCCGGTGACCGGGAATCCGAGAGCTGCAAGTTCGGCGCGCACGCGTATGCAGTATTCGACCGATCGAAACGAAAACCGGCCCTCTCCGTGACCTGCCCGATACTTCATCGCGGCCGTGCAAATGTCTTGATTGGCGAGCCGCCAAGCGCCAGCCAGATAGGCCGTCCCATACGCGATGTTTATCTCTGCGTCGGCGAGTTCGGCAAGCGAGCCGGAGAATCCCAGCATGCGCGCCGTTCCAGGCATGATTTGCATCAGCCCGATCTCACCGTCAGCTCCGACCGCAGTCGGGTCGAACCGGCTCTCGACCGCCATTACTGCCTGAACAAGTTCGCGCGGGACGCCGGCCGAAGCCGCCTCTCGCG
>JABUBP010000142.1_pt1 | contig 16588 bp, 16 predicted proteins | sample 7240331 | NCBI WGS metagenome assembly JABUBP01 (sample SAMN07256347, study PRJNA390944) | subsurface metagenome | isolation source: Methane hydrate marine sediment | place: Pacific Ocean: Eastern North Pacific, ODP site 1244 | collected 2002 | reverse complement strand
TACCACCAAAGCTGTGAGCAAATACTGTCTGAGCATTGGCAAGAGCTTGACCCATTTCCCATCCCTCTATGAACCCATACTTGGCTGTGCCTGCCGCCATTAGACGTCGAGATTGTTCAACCAGTTCATTCCAGGTTGAAGGAGGATCTGCAATTCCTGCCTCTTTCAGCATTCTGGCGTTATACATAAAGAATCTCATATCGTTGTTCCAGGTTACCCCGTACAAATGGCCCTTGGCAGAAAAGAGACTATTTAGAGCCGGAAGCATATCTTCTATATATTCGGTTCCTGCGTAGTTTTCTAAAGGGAGAAGCCATTCTGTTTCTGCAAACTGGGCCACCCAACAATTATCAAACTCAACCACGTCATAGGCAGAGCTACCCGCAGCCAAGGCAGGCAGAAGCTTGTCGGCTACCCTATCCCAACTTGCACTTACTATAGTTACTTTGGTCCCTGTCTTTTGCTCAAATTCTACCGCCTTCTGTTCAAAATAACCCAATATATCCGCCTCGTGATCGGGCATAATCACTGTTATCTCGACCCCAGCCAAAGCTACAGAACCAAGTAAGCTAACTATTAAACCTGCCACCAAGATACTCAGAACTTTCCTCATTTTAAAATCTCCTTTCTATTTTTGATTCTTTGTCCCTGAAACTACTTTCCACCACCTCCTTTTGGACAAATTTTTTAACTTCTCTTGCGGCAAATAAAATACTATATTTTTAATAGCTCTTAAAAGGGCTTATCCTTTGATCGCCCCTCCAGTTAACCCCTTTATTATATACTTCTGGAAGGTCAGGGCTAGTATTACCGGAGGAAGGCTGGCCAATACGCCACCAGTGCTCATCATAACATAATCTGCTCCAAATTTAGTGCTGAATTCCGATACTAAAACAGGCAATGTCTTGGCTGCCGCTTGAGTGAGAATCAAAGCAAGAAAAAATTCATTCCAGGCCACTATGAAAGCAAATATACCGGTAGCAGCTAATCCTGGTGCAGCTAAAGGTAAAACAATTCTAACCAATGTACCTAACCGGGAACACCCATCTATCCTGGCCGCGTCTTCTATATCGATGGGTATTGTCTGGAAATACCCCATCATTATCCAAATCGTAAGAGGTAATACAAAAGAGGAATAAGTAATAAATAAACCCAGATGCGTATCCAAAAGACGAAGAGTCATCATAACTACATAAATAGGAATTATAATTGCTACTGCTGGAATCATCTGGGTAGCCAAAATCATTAAAAGAAGAGAGTGCCTGCCTCGAAATCGAAGTCTGGTAAATGAGTAAGACGCAATAGATCCGATGACCAAACATAAAACCGTTGCACTTCCAGCAACGATAATGCTATTCCCCACCGCTTGTTTAAAGTAACGAGCTGCCCTGGTGGTCCTGGTTCCCCCAAATAATATCTCCTTGTAGCTTCTTAAAGTTGGATTCTTCGGTATCCAGTGGGGGGGAACGGAGAGCAGTTCGGTTTTTATGGAGATACTGGAGATGATTAACCAACAAAATGGAACTATGGTAAACAGAAAAATTAGTACAACCAGTGTATATATTAAGACCTGATATGCTGGCAAGTGCTTGAGAAAACCGGTAATTTTCATTTCTACTTTTCTCATCAAATTGTCTCAGCGTATAAGGTTTCGGTGTAAACGAGCCTCATATAGACTACAGCAAACACCAGAATGATCAGAGTTATCAGATAAGATATAGCGGCTCCATATCCAAAACGAAGGAACTTGAAAGTGGTCAGATAGGCATAAAATGTTACTACCTGGGTACTTTCAGCAGGGCCACCCCTAGTTATCATATAGACTATATCAAAGCTGTCTCTTATGGCCCATACTGATTTAAGGACAATCAAAAGTAGTATTATCGGCTTCAGCAGGGGTAGGGTTATATATCTAAAACGACGCCAGGGACTGGCCCCATCCACCTTGGCTGCCTCATATAAAGAGGAGGGAATAGTTTGAAGAAAGGCAAGAATAAAAATAACACCCACCGGGGTCTCCTTCCATATCTCCGCCATTACAACAAAATTCATGGCTACTCCGGGATCCGCCAGCCACACCTTATAAGAATCAATCCACCCTAACTGTAGTAGAAACCCATTGAGTGCACCGTAGCTACCATCGTATATCCACTTCCACATCATTCCATTCACCACAGAAGAAAGTGCCCAGGGAAGTATTATTAATCCTCTCACAAAGGCCCTACCCTTAAAGTCTTGATTTAACACCAGAGCTATCCCGAGACCGAGAATTATCGATACTCCTACGCTGACTCCCGTAAAGTAGAAGGTACGTCCTGCAGCAGCCCAAAAAACTGGGCTGCGCGATATCTTGATATAATTTTCCAACCCGACAAAGGGAAACTCTCCCGGACGCACTAAATATAACTTATGGAAACTTATATAAACTGAGTAAAATATTGGCCAGATTATGATACTGAAGATAACTACCAGACTGGGCAAAATTAATAGATAGCCGATCCCTGACGATGAAGTTAGCCATCTTTTCATCTTTTCACTCACATCTATTTATTCAAAAGACTTATTCGCCATAGTGATATACTCTGGCGTCAAGCGCTTCTGCCTATAATGCCTTCTGAGCTCAAAACATTTTCCTCGTCCTTTCTCGCAGCAGCCATCAAATTGCGGATATGCGCCGTTGCCCAGAGGAAAGCCACCGCCGCTCCAACGGTGTTGCCCGCCGCTATGCCCAACCAGACTCCCAGAAGACCCCTGTCCAGGATGAAAGCAAACACCACCGAGAATAGAGGCGTCAATACCAGGGTACGGATAATGGTTGCTATGAGGGCGTTCATTCCCTTGCCCGTACCTTGGAACACAGCAGAAGACAATATTCCGAAGGCTGCCGTCGGATAGAACAGACACATTATTCTCAAGAAAACTACCAGATCATCGGCGATCCGAGCCGAACCCTCGGCCTGGGTGAACATCGCCGTGATCTGGAAAGAAAGTAACAAGGTGGCAATCGCTATCAAGATCTCGATGACAACACCTATCTTCAAAGCGTACATAAAGGCCACCTTAAGCTTCTTGAAGGCGTGTTGCCCGAAGGTAGCGCCGGTAACCGATACTACGGCAGTGGCCATTCCAAGAAGAGGCAGTATGGCAATGGTGGCTACTCTCCATCCGGTGGTGTAAACTGCCACCCCGTCGGTGCCGCCAACACGCACGAGAATGAGATTTATGATCAACATGGTAAATGACATGGAGAGTTGCTGGGCCGAGGCGGGTAAACCGACCTTAAAGATATCTGCTACGATTTCTTTTTTGAATCGAAAGCCACGGAAGCTGAATGAGATGTAGGTGTCTTTCTTGAGGAAGAGCCAATTAAACAGGATCACGGATGTAACGAGTAACGATACAATGGTAGCCCAGGCAGCCCCGGCAACGCCAAGCCTGAGCGTATAAATGAAGATAGGATCCAGTACCATGTTGATGCCGGAGCCCAATATCATGGCGAACATAGCTCTCCTGGCATCTCCTTCACTGCGCAGTATGGCAGCTGCGATGTTGACAAAGAATACAATTGTGGTACCGGCGAACATTATCTTAGCATAGGATACGGCCATACCAATCGTTCTTCCGGCGCCCAACCGAAGGAAGACGTTCTCAGCGAAGATGAACAGCGGAATCGTGAAAACCACTGCCACCAAGAGCATTATGATGATTGTATGGGCCGCAACGGCGTCTGCGCCCTTCTTATCTCTGGCCCCTATCCTGCGGGATATGGCAGATCCACCCCCTAGTCCTAGCCCCGTGGCTATGGCCAGGGCCATGAAGAAAAAGGGGAAAAAGAACCCCACCGCCGAAAGGGCATCAGCACCCAGCCCAGAGACCCAAATAGCATCGACAAGATTGTATATTGTGTGCACTGACATTGCTGCGATCATAGGCAAGGCAAGCTTGATGATGGCTTTTTTGGGGTCACCCAACAGAGTCTTGACGCCCTCAGTTTCGATTTTGGGAGAGGGCGTATCTGACAGGGGCTGCCCGGGGGATTGCTCAGTCATGAAAGTTTACTTCGTCCTTTATTGAACTGGTTAAAAACAAACTATGGATCCTTATTTCCCAGTTGCTGCTTCTTTCAAACCCTTGGCTAGTTCAAACATTGAACCTATATTCCAAATCTATTCGCCAAGATGTCGGATAAGGCCGTATTTCCTGGAAATTACAAGATCTGCCTTTCTGGCTGGTTGGTCTTCTTTCATTCTGTAATCAACGTCCATGATTTCTATAAACTCTGCTGTATAGTCCTTTAACACACCTGGATATTCAAATATTTTATCACCTCTGGTTAACTCAAGTACAACTTTCTTGCCTATATGTCTTTCTAATAAAGGTTCAAAAGAAGTTGCCATAGGACCTACCAATTCTTTTTTTAATTGCGAGACATATTTATCTTGAGAGGTCAGTACCGCACCACCAGGAGCTGCCCTTTTGGCCTGACCGATTAACAGATTCACTACATCCATCACTGAATCTCTTACGGTCTTGAAGAAATTTTGTATTTTTCTTTTAAGCCTTCTTAAGGCTCGAGGATGATAGGTTCTTTTTAGTTCCTTCTCCCTTTCTTTTCTTCTATGTTCATTTAATTCATTGTGGTAGCGAATCAAGGCTTGAATATTAGGATACTCGTGTTTATAGAGAATGTAGCTCGTCTCATCGTGTCCACTTTTATCTTTGTGTTTGGTTGGATAAATTAATTCGAAGCCAGTATTTTCCACGCTCAGTTTACCCCAAATTATTTTGCCAGTTGTTTCTTCCAGGGTTACCAGGTCCTCTGAAAAAGCCTTCAAGCATTTATCCTTAACTCTTCCTCTGATAAAAGCAGCAACGACTGTAACTATGATAATAGAAACTATAGTTATGGCGAATGTATCAGGCATAATAAATTCCTTTTAAAACCCATCGAAAATTTTGGATAACTGACCATAAACCAACTTACCACTTATTCAAGAATTCTCTGATGACATCTTCTGGAGATAGATTAAGATAAATTTGACTGGTTGTCAATTTTATGTCTTTTTTTCCTCCTCCTAAGTTTGAGAATTCACCTTCAGCCTCTTCAATCTCTGCTCACGACGAACTTTTGCTTCTTCACATTTTTTTCTCTCTTCCTGGGTTTGAAGAATGAGCTGAGGAACAGGGGTAGATCGTCCTTTTTCATCAAGAGCTACCATGGTTAGAAAAGCGGTGGCTACCGGGAGAACCTGGCCGGTTTTTATCTTTTCGGTGTCCACATGAACCTCAATCTCCATACTGGTTTTTCCCACAAAGGTGAGCTCTGCTCTCAAGGAAACTACATTGCCAATATGAACCGGATTCTCAAAATCTAATGAGTCTATGGAAGCGGTGACTACGTTAGAGCGAGCATGACGAGAGGCAGCCACATAGGCCACCTCATCTACCAGTCTCATGATGATGCCTCCATGAACATTACCATAATGACTGGCGTGGTGGGGCATCATAACCTGCGAAAGAGTAGCGATTGACTCTGTTGCTTTTTTCCCTATCAGCATTTGGTACATCTCCTTGGTTCTTTTATCATCTTTCAATAGAAACATGTCGACAAGGTAATCGGATTATCCTTATATCTAGAAGAGTGATATGGGAACGTGATTATTTTTACCTCCATGGGTCAATCAGTTTTCCTTGAAATGACTTTTGGTAGAAGGTGGCAACAAAAACCTGAATCTCTTTCTCATCCGTGGTCGCCTGGTAGCCACTTTTTTCTAGTTCTTTTTTTGATGAGGCCAGATACTGATGAAAGGCATTGTAGGGGTAGCCCCAATAATTTGAGGTTCTTTTGGTATCTCGGCAATCGGGATGGTGACGTTCAAATTTGGTAAGAGGATAGAGAATATACTTTCCGGCATAATAGTCTAAAGCTATGGGATCTTGGCCTGCAAGAACCAGGTCAGCTTTGTAGGCGCTCTCATAGCTTGAAGCTGGTCCTCGGGAGCTGACACCAATGTAGCTGGCATCAATCAGGTTGAGATCGGGATAGATAACCTCGGCTATCATTCTTCCCATAAGTCCGTGCTCGACCATCCCCTGGTGTTGGTCAAAACCGTCATTACAAAGAGAGGTACTGAGAACGCCCATGTAGTGCTTGGTTGCTGCAGTTACCCCCATCAGTGAATGACTTTTGAGGACCGGCATATTGATGAATTTGAGCTGCGAGTTATCATATCTACCTTCCTTCCAGATTCCGTCTTTCAAGCTGATTCGGGTACCAAATTTGGTGGTAAATATTGGATAGGAGACTCCTCCAGGCAGGTCCACATAGCCATCCCTTTCTCTTTCATTCTCTTTGATGATGATAATTTCTCCGGCAGTTCCCCCGATCTCTGTCCAGTCGTATAAGGAGACCTGGTATCCCTGGTTTTCAAAGTAGTTTACCACCTTTTGAAAACTCTGACCTTTCTCTTCAGCGTTACTGCGGTCTGAGTCAAGATATATGGCCCACTGCCCATTCTCCACCACTACTACCTCCCCTTTGAAACCTTCCGGATGATCGATGACTTTCTGAATAAAGGCTTTGAGAAGGTCGGTGTTGGTTCCACCTCGCTCTTGCCACTCCCCATTGATCTTTATGAGAACCGTGTCTTCTTTTCCTATGATCCCTTCTCTCTGGGAAGTTTGGTGAATTGAGAGGCCCTTTTCCTCCATGAGGGAGAAGAGCAAGTCGAGGCTATGGGAAGGGTCTTTCCCTTGGGCTACATACAGAGTTGAGACCGGGTGATCAGAGTGAAGTTCGGTAATGGTTAAATCTTTATTTTGGACATAACTCGTCTCAAGGTTCACAGTTGCATAAAGTAGGCTGAAGACAAAAGAGTTTGAGGCAACCAGCACCCCCATACCCACCAGCAAAATTCCTGATACGACAAAGGCAATTCTTTTTTTGCTCCACTTTCGGTTCTTGGCCTTATTTCCCACTACTAAAGAGATGAGAAGGGGGATTCCCAGAAAAACCAGGTTCAGGCTGGCCTTCTGGCAGGGATACCTGATACGATCGACACGAGTGCCAGTTCTCAAAAGAAGCCAGGCTAAAGCGGCGAGAGTTATGCCGACAATACCGAAAAGACTATGTTTTTTCCTTATCCTCACCATATCAACAAAATCCTTGGTTATGGCGTTGGAATCCAGTAACTTTCTGTGGGAGATGGACTAATAAGTTTCAAAAGATAAAGATGCTAATTGCCTGTGTTTAGCTACAATCTCTAATCTCCAGGTTCCAATCCGCCCATGTAGATTTTTGAAGGCATAGGTTCGCCATCCTCTTGCAGCTAGATTGAATCCAACCTCCTGAGTATAACTGCGGATAAGCTTTCCGTTGTAGTACCATAAATAAGTGATTTCTGTCTTTTTGCCTTTTTCATATCCTGGTCGGCCAAAGACTCTTACAAAACACCAGATTGTGTCGATATCTACTGGGATTCGGGGGGCTTCTTCTTCAAATCTATTCACTGGCATACGATCATCAACTCTTTCACAGAGGCAAGCTTCCACTTTTATATGGGGATTTTCTAAAATTAAAGGTTCACTTACCTTTACCGTTTTTCTGGTTACATTATTGGTGGTAACTTCCTCAACAGTCTCCGTATCGCTCCTAATTTCGATACGCCGGGAGCATAGTTCTTCCCCATGATGAGCTTCAAGAATCACATAGTCACGATCGGGCACATTTGAGAACTGAAATCGACCTTTTTCATCGGTGACACTCTGCTTATCTATCTCTTTTATAATGACTATTACGTCTTTTCTGGGATTATCAAACATATCCCTAACCTCACCTTCGATTTTTAGCTGGGTCTCAGGTGTCGGCGAAGACTGTCCCTGAGAAGGTTTTGTTGGCTCAGGCGGAGTGGGAGTTTCTGGAATATTTTTTGCTCCTGTAGATATAGTTAACCCCAGTAAAAGAAATCCTACTCCTACCCCGGCTCTAAAATACTTTAGCTTCTGCCATTTTGGATTAATAGTTTTCTCCTTCATATTTTTCACCTCCTTGAGATCACACTCTCCCACATCGCTCCTGTTTTAATTGACTATTCTTCAAGAATTTGCTCTTAGTTGAACTGAAAGACTGGGATCGAAGATTTGCGATCAGGTTGGGCTCGATAGGAATTATTTTTGTTTTTTAGGTCGAAGGGCACCTCCAATCGCTCCACCGATAAGACCGAGAAAGGCTGCGTACAGGGAAAGGATCACTAGAATCGACCACACCTAGTCGGGGGTTTCCCGTGATGTTTACGGTCTGCGTACCGCCAAGTAGATCATGAGAGCCGCTATCACTAACACTACTATACCCCCAACGAGAAGTCCCATGCTGACCCCCCAGAGTATAGGGGGTATCTGCACGCCGACTAATGTGCTCAGATTAAGGCCGCGAGACCCATCGTCATTCATCAGCACGAAGGAATAGCTGCCCGGCTCAATTCCCCACTCCAAAATCTGGGTTCCGGCACCATGGGCTGAGGCGGTCCAGAATGTTTGGGTGATGGGAGCTGCAGGTTCGGAGGTTCCTGGATGATTGGTATAACCCAGTCCCCGGCGACGGATTCTGAAGCGGGTGATCTCATCATACTCGACATCCTTGAGGTAGGTTTTCAAATCCGATACCTCGGCTACCCCGATAAAGATTTGTTTCGAGGGATCGTTGCTGGAGCCTTCTATCTTGAGAGTAAGGAAATCGCGCGGATCGCAACGTCCTCCCCAAAATGGCCATTCCCAATCCCCCTTTAAATCTATATCGGCAGGTTTGGTAACGATGGCGTGGGAGTCTTTTTCCAGCTGGATGGTCTTGGTACTATAGAACCCTTCGCTATCTTTGATGGCTCTCTCCGCCCACATCAAGGCCCCACCGGACAACAGCAAACCAAGTGATACCAGTAATACGATGACGCCAAAAACCAAAAGTACAATCTTTCCTGCGCTCATAATAACACCTCCTGGTTGTTTTTTAACCTATCATTTCCTTATCGATCCTACTATGCCGGCCTACCTCCTTTTCACCTCCCTCTGGCCCTATTTTTAGCCTTTCCCCTGCCAAAGATCTCGCTTCATTGCTAATTATGATCAATCCTTTTGCCCAGACACTTTTTGGGGAAATCATCTCTTTTATCCCTTCTAGAGGAGAAAACATCTCAGTGGCCCACGATGCTGGAGACAAACCACGCCCCCGGGAACAGGAAGATATATCAGGTCTTAATTGCTCGAACAACATAAGATATACCGCCCAGGATGAATCCGCCTGCCACCCAGAAGTACAGAAGTGCGGGATAGATTAAAATCGCTACTCCTGCTCCCATATATACCAGGCCGGCAAAAACCAGACTCACTTTTTGAGCCTTACTAATTCTATTACTCATTTTATTCACTACCTCCATGAATAAAGGAATCCTCAAAGTTTTGGATACTATAGGATGCTCTCTGCTGAAGAGAATTATATTTTTTCTAACCTCATTCCAGAAATCTGCAAAATAAATGATATTTAGAAAAAGCACCCCGGTAAGTAGAGCAATAGCATAACTTAAAGAAGACCAGTATTCCCCCCAGGTGAGGAGAAAACCAATCTCATCGATGAAAAAGCCCAATCCTACTCCGTACAGCAAAGCGGCCAGCTTTCTTACCCTCCCTTGCCTATAGTTAAGAGCAAGCCAACCACCAACACAAAGAAGCACAAATCCATAGAAGAAGTGATGAACGTGTATTCCTTTTATGATTAAATTCTTTCCCACATAGATAGCATTTTCCTGGTATACAGGACTATCGGCTCTCGTTACAATTACCCATAATCTGGCACAAAGGAAGGAGAAGAAAAAAGAAGTCAGAACTATAAAGGGAGTTGACTTATCTTTTTTGCTGTTATTCTTCATAATGTAAATTCCCTATCCAGAGTATCCATAAGCGAGATCTCTCCCTCTTCAACCACTCGCATTATTATCACTGCGGTAAGAGTTTTGATTGTGCTGGCGAAGGCTTTGCTTTTATCTTAGCTAAAAAGCAGCCCGTGTCAAAAAAGGCCTCACGGAATTTGGGCGAGGCTGATTTGCAGGTAGGTAGTCAAGGGTGAGATTTTTAAGGTGTGAATATCGGTAATGTAGAACCATCCAAGGTTAGGGGAAATTTTACCAGGAGGGGGACTTGACAAACTCATTTTTTAGTATATGCTGAATTATCAGAGAATTCTGAAAAAGGTACTTTGCAGTGAGGTAATTAAGATGGCAAAGAAACAAAAAAGTAAACCCTATTGTAGCCCTCTGGATACAGGGACCAGCTGCTGTAAGGTTGAATCGGTAATAAGTATCGACGAGAGAGGGCAGATGGTGCTTCCTAAGGAGATAAGAGATAAGGCAAAAATTGGTGCCGGGGACAAATTAGCTGTTATGAGTTGGGAAAAAAATGGGAAGGTATGCTGTATTTCTTTGATTAAGACCGAAGATCTTACAGTAATGGCAAAGGATATGCTGGGGCCGATGATGAAAGAGATAATTACCAAGTAATATTAGTAAATAACTTCGAGGGGGTTAAAATGAAAGACGAGAAAGTAAAGAGAACCGTAAGAGAAGGTTATGCCAAAATCGCCAAACAGGATGGTTCCTGTTGCACTCCGGTGAATTCGTGCTGTGGAAGTACTAATGCAGCACAGGACATCAGCAAGAAGATAGGATATACTGGAAAAGAGCTTAAGGAGATTCCTGAAAGTGCAAACTTAGGGCTTGGCTGTGGGAATCCTGTTGCTCTGGCTTCTCTAGAAGGGGGCGAAACCGTGCTTGATCTTGGCTCAGGTGCAGGGTTAGATTGTTTTCTTGCTGCTAACAGAGTCGGTAGGAAGGGAAGAGTTATCGGGGTGGACATGACCCCCGGGATGATTGAAAAGGCAAAAGAGAATGCCCAGAAAGGCAACTACAAAAATGTAGAGTTCAGGCTGGGAGAGATTGAAAATCTACCGGTTGCTGATGGTTCTATTGATATAGTGATCTCAAATTGTGTCATCAACCTTTCACCCGATAAAAGAGGAGTCTTCAGGGAAACGTTCAGGGTGCTGAAACCAGGTGGTAGGCTGATGATCTCGGACATAGTTCTGCTCAAGGAACTTCCCGATTTCATAAAGAACTCTGTTGAAGCATATATTGGTTGTCTTTCGGGAGCAATGATGAGGGATGAATACCTAGGGGCTATAAAAGCGGCAGGATTTCAAGAGGTCAGGATAATTGATGAAACGTCTTTTCCTATTGATTGGATGGCCAATGATCCCACGGCAAAGGCAATCATGGAAAATCTAAACCTGCCGCCAGAGAAAGCAAAAGAAGTTGCAAGTTCGGTTACAAGTATAAAAGTAAGGGGAATAAAGCGAAATGAGACAATTAACTCTCTTTTGCTAAATTAAATGCTATAAATGAATATTTTAAATAATGAAAAAGAGGTAAACTAAAATGGGACTTCAAATGAAAATGTGGCTATTGATGGCTTTAATGTTCGGCATTCTCTATGGAGTAATTACCGGAATCGGAACCTGGATGGGAGCAGGAAATGCTTTGTTTTATCTGGTTTTAGCTTCTCTGTTCATAGGCTTTCAGTATTTGATTGGACCCTCACTGGTGCAGCTAATGATGAGGGTGAAATGGGTTTCAGAAAGAGAAGAGCCTGAACTCCACCAAATGGTAGGAGAACTTGCTGAAAGAGCTGGTATTCCAAAACCGAGAGTGGGCATCTCTAGATTAGCAATTCCCAATGCCTTTGCTTTTGGGAAAACCTTAAGAGATGGAAGAGTTTGTGTTACCCAAGAAATTCAGAGATTGCTAAATAAAGATCAATTGAAAGCAGTGCTGGGCCATGAAATCTCCCATCTTAAAAACAGAGATATGATTATTATCACTTTGCTTTCGGTCATACCTTTGATGCTTTACTGGTTAGCTTGGAGTACACTCTGGGGAGGGATGTTTGGCAGGAGAAGGGAAGGTGGAGGGTACGCTGTTCTGATTGGTCTGGGAGCGATGCTTCTTTATTTTGTAACCAACCTTTTAGTTTTGTATGGTTCCCGGATCAGAGAATACTATGCGGATCGAGGAAGTGTAAAACTAGGCAGTTCCCCCCAACATCTAGCTACAGCTCTTTACCGGTTGGTTTACAGCTCAGCTCAACTTCGAAGGAATCCCCAGGTAAAACAAGAACTTAAGCGAGTGGAAGGAGTAAAGGCTTTTTTCTTGAATGATGTTTCTCGAGCTCAAAATGAGATTAGAGAACTTAAAGAAATAGATAAAGACCTCTCGGGAACTATTGATCCAAATGAACTTGCCGAGCTTCGCCTGAAAAGGGTAAAACTCAGAGGAGTTGATAAAATGATGGAGCTTTTCACTACCCATCCCAATATGCTAAAGAGAATTAAACACCTGGCTCATTTTACTTAAAATTTCTTCTTCTCTATAATTTCTCAAAGCTATCTTTTTTAGACTCACTATTACGTTTTTTCTTGGGTTATCAAATATATCCTTAACCTCACCTACAATTTCTATCTGGGTCTCAGGTACCGGCGAAGATTGCTTTTATCACCTCCTTTACCTAGCCGCTTCCCTCAAACCCCTCCCCGATTTGAACCTGGGTACCCTTTTTGGCTGGTATCTGGATAGTCTTTCTTGTTTGGGGATTCCTTCCTCTTATCTTATTCTGTTTGCTTTTCAGCAATATCCCCTACAATTGGCAGCTTATATCTCTCACCCTTGTAAGCTTTGAACATCAGAACCAACCAGAGTATCAGTATCAATATCCATACTAGACCTGCGATGACCCATCCGGCGAATGGTATCCATCCCAGTATCCAGGCTAGTACTCCCAACGGTAGAAATGTTAACAGAGACTGGAAGGCATGGAACCGAACAAACTTATTTTCCTTCTCTAATACCAAGAAAACAATACCTGTTATCCAACCCAGAACATAGCATAGAAGCCCTGCTATATTCTCCTCCAGACCCGTTGATGTCTTTGCCATTTTGACTCTCCTTTTTAGAAGCTTTTCATCGATTACTGTCATTTTAGCTAAAAAGCGGACGATGTCAAAAAAGAATCCCCATCAGAGTCCTTCAAACAGATTGACAACCAGTGAAAATCGGTTAACATATCTCCTGAGGATGCCGTCAGGGAGTTTTTGGATGAGCGGTGAATGGATGCATATACCAAGTGTGCCTGAAAATCTTGTTATGCCCTATGGGTCTGTTGGGAAGAGAAAATAGGGCATTGATCCTTTTTACGCGAATAGACCAATTCTAGGCAAAATAAGGAGGAGGTGAACTATGATGGTGAAAAGAAGTTCGGTTGTTTTGGTAGTGGGGCTTCTATGCTTGGCTCTTGCCATCACGACTTCTGCTGCCCAGGTTGAGGAACGAACTTTCCCTCTGAAAGCGGACGGTTCGGTCTCGGTGGAGAACAGTGCCGGGAACACTATCATTCACGCCTGGACCGAAGAACAGGTCAAGATGATTGCTACCAGAAAAGGCTCCGGGGCGGACAAAATCGAGATCATCATCGATGCTCGGGAAGATCGCCTGAAGATCGAGACAGAATACCCCCGATTCAGCTGGTTCCAGCGGGCTCGGGTGAACTATGAGCTCTGGGTTCCTCAGGGTGCAACGGTGCGAGCCGTATCCACCAGTGGTGATCTCTATATTGAGGAACAGCATAACGATGTTAGGGCGCAAACTACAAGCGGTGATGTTGAACTGATAGGCATTTGGGGAGACATCGATGTGGGTGCTACCAGTGGGAGTATTCGTACCGAGAACTCGAAAGGAGACATTACCGCTCGTTCTAGTAGCGGAAGTATAAGGATCCTGGGAGTTGAAGCCGCCGAGCAACCCAATGATATCCGAGTACATGCGAGCAGCGGAGATATTGTCCTGAAAAACATCGAGGGAGACATCGAGGTAGAAACAAGCAGTGGCGATATCGACACCGAGAATTTGGAAGGAAACATTAACGCCCGTGCCAGGAGTGGAGACATAAAGATTCTGGAGCTACGGGGAGGAGTGCGAACTATCAGAACTAGCAGCGGAGACATCTGGGTGGAGCTGGAGGAAATCGATAAGGCTATCTCCGAGATGAGTTTTCAGTCTACCAGCGGGGGTATCAGCCTGTTTGTCCCCTCGGATATTGGAGCTGACGTTGATATTAGGACCACCTCCGGCCGGATCAGTACGGATCTTGCCATTACGGTCGAGGGAACCATGGGAAGAAATGAGCTGCAAGGAACCATTGGGGGAGGCGGTATCTTCATCAAGCTCAAAGCTACCTCGGGGGACGTATCCTTGAGAAAAGTATAGCCGGCGGTTATCATCTGACGGATACCGTTGATTCAATAGAGCACTTTAGTTTATCAAGGTGAATAATAACCGGGTAAATAACTGGCTATATATTTTCCGGAGCACCTCATGACGGCCACGGCGGTTCCCTGGCAGATAAAGTTTTACCATTTTATCCCAAGACTCTCTTAGTATAAGGAATTCTTCTGATTAGATCACTGACAACAAAGCACGCAGGAACACTGATTAATGCGACAAAGATGAATTTGAGAGCTGTTGGCATTGCAGCGCGCAGGAAAGGAATCATTACTGCGACTATTACTAATTGATGCATGATGTATACGGTATAGAAGTTTGGAGACATCCATCTTAGTAGACTCCCTTGTTTGTGGTATCTTTTTTGGAATATATAGAGTAAGCTGATAATAATACTCAAGGCAGCAATTGACTCCCACACAGCAACTATAAAGGCCTGCCAGGAGAAACCACCCAGAAAAACTTCAATGTTCTCGGCTGCTCCGCTAAGAGCTATCATCATAACAGGTAAAGCAACGACCGTCAGGAGTTCACCTATCAAGCGGATTCTCCCACCAGAGCTCTCCAAACAGATTGGCAAGCGCTGAGGTTTACGATAATTTAATTTTGTGAGAATTTTCAGCAAAGGAGGATTAGATGGCCATTGTATCCATGCAAAAGGTGGTAAGGAATTACTATCTAGGAAAGACGGTAGTCAATCACAAAAATTGCAAACATCTTTAGGCTCAGTTCCTTTTATAAAAATCTCTTTGATCTTCCCGGGACAAAAAGAGCCGATTAACATCCCTGATTGGGGACAAACATAAACCTCCATTAACCCGGCGGGAATAGTAAAATCAAAATTTCTCCTCTTTTCTCTTCTTTCTAAAAGAAGCATAATATCTCTAAAGAGTGGACCTGCTCCAGAGACTCCAGAAACACTCTGCATGGGCCTGCCATCAAAGTTACCCACCCATACCCCTACCGTATGATGGGGAGTATAACCTATGGCCCAGTTATCTCGGAAATTTGCCGAAGTTCCAGTTTTTACGGCACAGGGAAAAGGCAGGCTTAAACACGATCCTTCTCCAAAAGCAGGAATTCGGGCATCTCTATCTTGGAGAATATTGGTGATAATATAAGACACCTCTGGAGAGAAAACACGACGAGAGGAGCCTTTCGGAAAAGACTTGGTTCTACCCTGGATATCTTTTATTTCTAAAAATAGCTTTTCCTTTTTAAGTACTCCTGATCTGGCTAAAGCTCCGTAAGCTCGGGCCAGCTCCAACAAGGTAACTTCTCCACCTCCCAGGGTAAGACCAAGACCATAATAATCAGCTCCTTTATCAAGAGTTTCAAAACCGAGCTTCTTGAGCCTATGAAGCAAAGATTCTACCCCTATATTTTCTAAGACTCTTATGGCTGAAACATTATAAGAACAGGCTAGAGCCTCCCTTAAGCGAGTGGGCCCATGAAACTTTCCGTCATAATTTCGGGGAACATAGTCAACTTCCTTACCTTGAATACGAATCTCCGTGTCCAGGATGAGAGTAGCTGGTGTCATTCCCTGTTCTAAGGCAACCCCGTAGGTAAAAGGTTTTAGGGCCGAACCCGGTTGTCTTAAGGAAGTAACAGCGCTCACCTGTCCACTATGATAGGAATCAAAAAAGTTAGCCGATCCTACAAAGGAAAGAACCTCACCACTCCTGTTATCCATAATAACAGCTGCCGCATTGCTAACTTCCCATTTTTTTAAAGATTTGACAGAGTTTCTTAAAAGGACTTCCACATCTTTCTGAAGCTCAAAATCCAGAGTAGTTCGGAGGGAGGAGATATTTTGTCTCTCTTTGGGTGAGATCTTCGAGAGAACCAAATCACAAAAATGAGGAGCACGGAAGGATATCTCGGGAGAGATGAGATTGAGAGGTTCTTTAAAAGCTCTTTTATACTCTTCTTGCTTAATCATTCCCTTATTTAACATTCTTCGAAGAACTTCTCGTTGTCGTTTTTGCGCCCGAAGCTGATGGCGATAAGGATTGTAAAGGGAAGGACCCCGGGGAAGCCCGGCTAAAAAAGCTGCCTCAGCTAAAGAAAGATGAGATGGGGGTTTATCAAAATAAAGTGAGGAAGCGGCATTAATCCCGAAAGTTTGATTACCATAAGAAATACGATTAAGATATTGAGTAAGAATTTCATCTTTGGACCTGGAAATTTCTAGCCTTAAAGCATACCAGATT
>JABUBP010000141.1_pt1 | contig 16590 bp, 14 predicted proteins | sample 7240331 | NCBI WGS metagenome assembly JABUBP01 (sample SAMN07256347, study PRJNA390944) | subsurface metagenome | isolation source: Methane hydrate marine sediment | place: Pacific Ocean: Eastern North Pacific, ODP site 1244 | collected 2002 | reverse complement strand
GATAGTGGTCTCTCTATCCTGTTTTGCCACGTTGACCTCGTTAAAGGAGTCTTTTACCGGATCAGGTGGGTTGACATCTTTTAACTTTACCGTGCTTACCTGAATTCCTACGTCGTAACTATCCAGAATTTGCTGAAGTTTTTCCTGTGTCTCTAATGCTACCTCTATTCGTCCTACCGTTAAGACCTCATCTACACTTCTGTCTCCCACTATCTGACGCATAGCCGACTCAGAGAGATCTCTGATCGTTTTCTGCACATCTCTCACCTTAAAAAGATAATTAATAGGATCCTTAATTCTGTATTGAACGATCCACTCCACCACCGCTACATTTAGATCACCGGTTAACATCAAAGACTCTTCTTCAAAGCGCTCCGGCGCATATATAGTTTCCACCCCGGCTTGCAGAGTCCTAAAGCCAAACTCCCCCTTAAAGATATGCTTTACCCTGACCTTGGTTACTGTTTCGGCAAAGGGAATTTTAAAATGAAGTCCCGGCTCAGTAGTCCTGACAAATCTGCCCCACCTCTTAATCACTCCCACTTGCTCCGGTCCTATTGTATAAAAGAGAGAGATCAAAATAATTATCACAACAATCCCTAAAATCCCCCAGCCAATCGTTTTCTTGGAAAGAGGCATAGGAAACTTAATCTCATCTCCTTCCTCATAAGCCATTTTTTCCTCCTTAAATTATCTTCCTCTTTACTGAAAATTCTTTACCCCGTTAGAGATTTTGTCTCTAACGGAGTTTACCTTATCAACTCTAAATAATCCCCTCCAGCTTTTCTTTATCTTTTCCCGTTCAAGAGACCGAACCTCTTGCCCTGATTACAGAATTAATTCTCCCAACCCACCTCCTTTTTTAACTTAGTATATCAAACTCGTATTATCAGTATATCAAACTCCCTATTAATTGCAAGCAAAAAATTTGACTTGATCGTACTGGGGAAGTATTGGTATCCTGTGGATTTATACGCGTATCGAGGGACTTGAATAGCTCATAGCTGATGGCTGATAGTTGAGCGGAGTGAGATAAATAGAAAGGACGGACTACTTTTACGAATTTGATGAACCATGAGCTATGAGCAATGAACTATGAGCTAAAATACAGCGACGAAGGGGAAGAGTCCCGAGATTCTCTTGACTTTTACCAATGGTGGGGTAGAATGGACTACTCGCAGGCAAGACCTCTGAGTACTTGACCAGAACAGTTTAAGTAGTCGAAAGTACTGAGATCATAGTAAGGAGCCGAAAATGAGCCTCAAGGAAGATATTCTAGAGATAGCCAGACAGGCTAAATTTTCCAGTCAAAGATTAGCTAACCTATCCTCAAAGATAAAGGATGAGGTCCTCTCAAGAATGGCCGAGACCATCGAAACCAATGCCAGAAGAATAAAAGAGGAAAACTCCAAAGATGTGGTCTCAGCCAGAGAAAAAGGATTATCTGGTGCCTTAATAGACAGATTAACCTTAAACGATAAGAGGATCGGACAGATGGCCGATAGCCTAAGACAGATGGCTAGACTGGAGGATCCGATAGGAAAAGTGGATAAAATGTGCAGAAGACCAAATGGACTTTTGATTGGTAAAGTAATCGTTCCCCTGGGAGTAATAGGCATTATTTATGAAGCACGGCCCGATGTCACGGTAGATGCTGCTGCACTTTGTCTAAAGGCGGGAAATGCTACCATCTTAAGAGGAGGATCTGAGGCCATCCATTCTAATATTGCTCTGGCCGATCTTTTGAGAAAAGTAATAGAGAAGGCAGAACTTCCCGCAGGATCTATTCAATTAATAAGAACCACGGATAGAAATGCCGTAATGGAGATGTTAAAGCTGGATGAATATATCGACGTCATCATTCCGCGAGGAGGAGAAAGCCTCATTCGTACAGTTACTGAAAACTCCACTATTCCGGTAATTAAGCATTATAAAGGCGTGTGCCACACTTATGTAGATGAAGAGGCAGATTTAGACATGGCTGAGAAAATTGCCTTCAACGCTAAGGTTCAGCGACCAGGAGTTTGTAATGCTATGGAAACCCTTCTGGTAGATGAAAAAATTGCCACTCAATTTCTACCAGGTATGATTAAAAAATTTCAAGGAGCAGGAGTGGAGGTTCGGGGAGATGAAAAGACCTGCAAAATAGCGGAAGGAATCAAGCCCGCTACTGAGGAGGACTGGCAGACTGAGTATCTTGATCTTATTCTCTCTGTTAAAGTGGTGAAAGGAATCGAGGTCGCTATCCATCATATCAATAGATATGGCTCCCATCACTCTGATGCTATCGTTACCGAAAATTTAAGAAAATCGAGGAAATTCTTGCAGGAGGTTGACTCAGCAGCCGTTTATGTGAACGCCTCCACCCGGTTTACTGACGGGGGTGAGTTTGGTCTGGGAGCGGAGATAGGAATTAGTACCCAGAAATTACATGCTCGAGGCCCCATGGGAGTATGCGAGCTGACTAGCAGTAAGTTTATTATATTAGGGGACGGACAGATAAGAGAATAGAGACGTGGTAAGATGAAAATTATTAAGATAGATCCTGACCATCCGGAAGAGAAGAAAATAGAGAAAGCCATTCAAATATTGAAAAAGGGTAAGATAGTAGCCTTTCCCACTGATACGGTCTATGGTCTCGGAGTTAGTGCTGAGAATGAGGCAGCCATAAAGAGACTCTACCAGGTGAAAAAAAGACCATTAGATAAACCTATGACCCTGTTCTTAAGAAAAAAAGGAGGCTTCATACGGTTCGCCCAGACTGTTCCGCTTTTTGCTCAAAGGTTGATAAATGAGTTCTGGCCCGGTCCCCTTACTTTGATCTTTAAGGCAAGCCAGGGCAGTCCTCCCAGTCTCATCAGCAAACAAGGAAAAATTGGACTAAGACTCTCGGCACATTCTATTCCCCGAACAATTACTGAAAAAGGAAAAATTCTGCTGGCGACCACCAGTGCTAATCTGTCCGGTGAATTCACCCCTTCTACTTCTGGGGACCTGGATAAAGCGTTATTAGAGGATATAGATCTTCTCATCGATGGAGGGGAAAGTCTGCTAGGCGAGGAATCTACCATAGTAGATGTTACTCGGTTTCCTCCTCTTTTGATCAGGAAAGGGTGGTTACTCCCAGCCCAAATAGAGAAAGTATGGCAGGGAAAAGGAAATGTTCTCTTTGTCTGCACAGGCAATACATGTCGAAGTCCCATGGCAGAGGGTCTATTAAAAAAGCTATGGCCTCAAAGAAAAAAAAATGAGATAAAAATAGATTCGGCAGGAACAAGTGCCCTGCCCGGCTTGCCCTCAACTTCTTTAACCCAAAAAATAATGAAAGAAAAGGGAGTGGATATCTCTTACCATGAGAGTAAGCCTTTAAACCAAAAGATGGTGGAAGAGGCTGATTTAATCTTAGTAATGGAAAAGATGCATAAAAACAAAGTCCTGGATCTTTCCTCTTTAGCCGAAGGTAAGGTCTTCTTGCTTAAAGAATTTGGTTTAGGAGTAGATGAAGAAATTCTTGATCCTATGGGGGGATTCGAAGAGAGTTATCGAGAATGCGCGAGGGAGATTGAAAAAAATATAGAAGGCGTGCTGGAAAAATTGATGGGCTGTGGCGAATGAAGGAAAAACGTCCTTCCTGGGACGAATATTTTATGCAGATTACTCATTTAGTAGCTACTCGTTCCACCTGCTTGAGGCGAAAGGTGGGAGCTTTATTGGTCAAGGAAAAGAGAGTTCTTTCTACCGGGTATAATGGTGCCCCTCGTAATTTACCTCATTGCAGGGAAGTAGGATGTCTTCGTGATAAACTAAATATCCCCTCCGGGGAAAGACAAGAGGTCTGTCGGGGTCTGCATGCTGAACAAAACGCCATAATTCAAGCTGCTTTATACGGAATAAGTATCAAGAACTCAATCCTTTACTGCACACACCAACCCTGTATAACCTGCAGTAAGATGATAATAAATGCAGGAATAAAAAGAATTATTTTCCAGGGTGAGTATCCTGATCCCCTGGCTCGCCAAATGCTTGAAGAAGCCGAAGTTGAACTAATCAAAATGGGAGAGGAAAATGCCGGAAGAGGCTCTGAAAAGAATAGAAAAAGCGGAAAGTGAGGCAAAGAGAATACTGGAGGAAGGAAGAAAGAAAAAAGAAAAGATATTGGAACAGGCTCGACAAAAAAGCGAAGAAATTCTCACCCAAGCCGAGAAAGAGGGAAAAAGAGAAGGAGAAAAAATAAAAGAGAAGCTACAAAAAGAAGCGGAGGAAGAAATAACAAGAATCAGGGAAGAGTTTGAGAAAAAACAAAAAAATATTGAGAATCAGAAAAGGGGAAATCTAGCCCAGGTAATAGAATTCATTGTTGAAAGGGCAAAGCAATGGCTCTCTATGAGATGAGGAAGGCATATATTATTGGAGATCTTAGTCTTCGAGACTCTATCATAAAAAGACTGGGAGACTTAGCGCTTTTGCAGCCCGGGAAGATCGATGAAAAGACGATAACCTCATCCTTCAAGCCAACCCAGATGAAGACAGAGGAGCTGGACGATAAACTTTCTCGGCTCAATTGGACCATTAAATACCTGGAGCAGTTTGATGAGAAAAAAACCTCACTAGGATTTTTCCCGGCTAAGACCATAGTAAAAGAAAAGGATTTTTTCACATGGATTGAAAGTTTTGACTGGCAGAAAATCCAAAAAAGATGCCAGGAGCTCGAAGAAGAAACGGAAATTCTCAAGGAAGAAAAAAATAATCTTGAAGAAAAGTATTCACTTCTCTCACCCTGGAGGCAGCTACCTATCTCTACGGAAAGATTAGAGGGAGGAAGATGGGTTGACTACCAATTGGGAATGATTCGCCTCGAGCTAGAAGATCTCTTTCGAAAAGAACTGGAAAAACTGGAGGCAACCCATTTAAATATCATTAAAGAAGAGGCGGGTAATCTTTTCTTCTTACTTATCTTCCTCAAGGAAGACCGGGAAAAGTTGGAATCAATTTTCCAGAGATTAAAAGTAGAAAAGGCTCAGCTTAAGGAATTCGGAGTCCCGGAGAGAAAACTAAAGGAAATTCGCCAAAGAATCGACCACATAAAAAATCAAATAGGGAAGACCAAGGAAGAATCAAAGAGAATTTGCCGGGAAAAAATCGGACTCATGGCCCTATACGACCATTTTTATCATTTGCGTCAGGAAAGGAAGGTAGCGGCAAATACCAGATCAAGCCCCTACACTTTTCTGCTGGAAGGATGGATTAAAGAGGTTGATTTAGCCAAACTGAAGGCCGGACTAAAAGATTTTTCATCCCTCGAAATCGTGGTAAGAAAGCCTCATCAAAATGAGGAAAGTAAGGTCCCCGTTGCCCTTCATAATGCCTCTCCTTTCAAACCATTCGAGCTGGTAACCAATCTTTATGGAATACCCCGGTACTTTGAAATTGACCCCACTCCCTTTCTGGCCCCTTTCTTTGCTCTTTTTCTGGCCATTTGTTTAACTGATGGTGGTTACGGGATCATCTTATTGGTACTTTCCTACCTGATGGTTAAAAAATTTAAGGTCGAGGGAGGAGCAAAGAAACTATTCAACATGTTGTTCATAGTTGGATTTGTTACTTTAGGGATAGGAATCATCACCGGAGGTGTCTTTGGAATTGAGTTTACTCGTCTTCCCGTATCTTTAGGTTTTTTTAAAAAATTGGCCTTATTAAATCCCATGAGAGACCCTATGACATTTCTGGCCATCTGTCTGGGTCTGGGACTCATTCATTTATTGCTGGGGATAGGTCTGGAAGTATGGGAAGATCTAAGAAGAAAAGATATAGTCTCGGCCGTGCTGGATCATGCCTCCTGGATCGTACTTATTCTGGGAATAATCCTTGTGGCTATGCCTATTTCGAAAGGTTTCCTTTCAGGAGCTAGTTCAGCAACTACCCAAGGAGCTAACCCCGGACCAAATATAGCTATGTCCTTCTCCTTTCAAAACCTTGCCCGAATCTGGAATGCACTACCAGGATATTCCCGGGTGGGTCTGGTAATGTCCCTCTGGGGCGTGATGGCTCTATTTCTCTTTGTGGGAAGAAAAAGCAAAAATCTCTTTATCAGATTGGCTAAAGGAGGATATGAGCTCTATGGGATAGTTCAACTCTTTGCTGATGTCCTTTCCTATTCCCGACTTTTAGCCCTGGGTCTAGCCACTGGCGTAATCGCTACCGTAGTGAATACTATAGCGCTAATGACCTATGGTATTCCTTTTATTGGCCCTGTGCTCATGGTGATGATTCTTATAGGCGGTCATCTAGGCAACCTAGTCATAAATTGTCTTTCTGGGTTTATCCATACCTCTCGTCTTCAGTTTGTAGAATTCTTTGGCAAGTTCTATCAAGGGGGAGGGAAAAGTTTTAGACCCTTCCGGCGAGAAGGAAAGTACGTAGCCATACGGTAGAATAGAGGAGAAGAAAGTTGCAGAGTTTTCAATTTTACCTTCCTACCAGAGTTTATTTCGGAAAAGGAATGATAGAAAAAGTAGGAGCAGAGGCTAAAAAACTGGGTAAAAGGGCTTTAGTTGTCACAGGTGGAAAATCCGCTAGAAGGATGGGAGCCTTGAAAAAAATAGAAGACTCTCTCAAGAAAATGGGAGTAAAGACAATTCTTTTTGAGGGGGTGGAGGCCAATCCGGGTCTGGAGACGATAAAGAGAGGAATGAATCTTGCTAAAAAGGAAAAGTGTCAGATTATTGTGGGACTGGGAGGAGGAAGCCCCATGGATGCAGCCAAGGGAATTGCAGTCTCATCCACCAACCCAGGCGGCTTTACCCAATACCTGGGAAGAAATAAACTGAAAGAGGCTCCCCTTCCAGTGATAGCCATTCCCACTACCGCAGGAACAGGGAGTGAAGTAACTCCTTATGCAGTCTTTACCACGACAGATGGGAAGCACCAAAAAAAAATTATGGCTGATGATTTTATCTTTCCTAAAGTAGCTTTGGTTGACCCGGAGCTCACCTTATCCTTACCCTCATTGGTTACCGCCGACACGGGAATAGACGCCCTCTCCCACGCCATTGAGGGTCTTATTTCCAATAGCTCGCAGCCCCTTAGTGATTATTTAGCCCTGGAAGCGATTAAACTTCTCTCTACCCACCTACCAGAAGTAGCGAGAAATCCCCAGGATATAGAGATCCGGGGCCGGATTTTATATGCTTCTCTCCTGGCAGGGATGGTTATCGCTCAAACCGGCGCTATCATCGTCCACGGAATGAGTTACCGGCTAACTACCGATTTAAATCTTCCTCATGGAAGGGCCTGTGCAATTCTTCTTCCCTGGGTATGTGAGTTTAATCTTAAGAGCAGCTCTGCTAAACTCACCTCTTTAGCCAAAAGTTTGGGAGAAGACGTAGAAAATCTATCTCAAGAGGAAGCTGTTGAAAGGGTAGTCAATCGATTAAGAGAGCTTCTCTTACAGGTGGGTCTTTCTCAGGATTTAAGGTCGAGGAAAATAGAAGAATCCCAGATTAGGGATTTCGCTCATGAAGTGATGCAGGACAAAAGAAAACTGGCCAACAATCCTCGTCAGGTCACACTAAAAGATGTGATAGACATTTATCGAAAGACTCTTGGGGTGGTCAAATGAGCGTCAGGGTATCTTTCTCCACTGGCTAACGGCCTACTTACTTTCTCACCTCCCCTCAAGGCCTTTATTTCTGGTTTTCATATATTTCAAACTAAACTCAACTTTTTCAATTTTTCTCTGGTGGGAACTCCATCTTCACTCCAACCTCGAAGCTCATAGTACTTGTTAAGCATTTTGCCTAAGTGGGGAAGGCTGCCTTTTGCACCACCCTCCTTTCTTTCCCGGGTTAAAAGTCTGAAAGGGAGAAAATCGTCTTTGCGAGTAATTCCTAATCTGTAGTTGTACATTCTCTTTAAGTTAAAGAGCCTCTCTCCTATCTTTAAAAGTTCCTCACTGGTTAAATTCCATCCAGTAACAAGGTTTGTCCATTCTGTTATCTTTTTAGGACCTATCTTTCCGCAGAATAAAAATTTACAAAGGCCAAGAGCGTTAAGAGATGCCATATAGTTTTGTAACCCAAAAATCAATTCTGGCTTACCCCCTGCACCATGAGTAGATAGGGAATGATCGTAGGGTATCCCTTCAATAGGAAGACTTCCCTCAAAAGTATACGAAAGAGAGTCAAGGTGACAAGCCCCTCTATTGCCAGTGGCATAAGTTAAAGCCATACTGACAAAAGCCCGAGGATCATGCAAGGGAAGTTCCAGTCCCTTAACATGAATGGCAAATTCTATAGAATTCTTACCTATTTTCTCGGCTGCCTTTTTTGTCCCATCGGCCAGGATGTCACCAATTCCCTCCCTTTTTGCTATTTTATGAATGAGTTTAATTATTGCTTCAGTATTTCCCCATTTGAGCTCGAGACCATCAGTATCCAAGCTGGATATTATCTCCTTCTCAAAGGCCTCCATGGCAAAAGCTATTGCTGAGCCGGTAGAAATAGTATCAAGACCATAACGGTTGCAGAGCTCATTAGCAAGAGAGATCTGTTCAAGATTGTCATTTAAGCAAAGTGCCCCCAGAGCAGCATTAGATTCATACTCTGGCCCATGCATTAATCTCTCTTCGCCCCCCATTTTCAACTTTATAATCTTACCACAACGGATGGGGCAGCCAAAGCATCCATAGTGCTTTTCCAAAAATCTTTCCACCAGGGTCTCCCCGGTGGTTTTTTTCGCCCCTTCTTCCCATTTTCCCTGAAGGAAGTTTTTAATGGGGAGATCGCCAGAGGGTTCCACTCCGGAATACATCCCAACTGCTGTACCAAATTTATGAAGCCCTTCGGTAGTTCCTCTGAGAAAGGGAAGAGTCTCGCGAATAGATGAAATAAGATCCTCCTTTTCCTTTACTTGGGGACGTTTTGTTCCTCGAACTACTACTGCCTTTAGATTTTTAGAACCCATTACTGCTCCCATACCACCTCTTGCTGCAGCCCTTGATTCCCATCCATCAATCATCACTGAGGCAATCCCACAAAGATTCTCTCCAGCCTGTCCTATGCAGGCAACTCTGGCCTTAGGATGAGTCTCTTTCAACAATCTTTCTGTAGTAGTAAAGGTATCCTTCCCCCATAGATGCTCAGCTGAGTTTATCTGAACTTTATCTTCGGTTATCCAGATATAAACCGGATTTTTACTTTTTCCGGTAATTATTAAACCATCATAACCGGCAAACTTCAACTCTGCTCCAAAGTATCCACCTACTGTTGCCTCATCCCAAATACCAGTCTGGGGAGATCTAGCACATATCGATAATTTACAGGCACAGGGGACAGGAGTTCCTGTTAAAAGACCGGCAACAATGGCAAGAGGGACTTCGGGATGTAGAGGCTCCAGAGTGTTATCAAACTCCTCATACAGAATTTTAGCAGCAAGACCACTTCCAGATAAATATTTCCTGAAACTTTCTTCGTTCAAACTCTCAACTGTTACTCTTTTACTACTTAGATCCACTCGGATTAACTTACCACAAAAACCCAGTCTCATTTTTTCACTCTTCAACCTATTTTTATCTAATTAACACATATCGAAAACAAGTGTTCATCCCTTTGATGAATTTTCATTGACTTTTGCTTCTTTCCTTCATTGGTTCAGGTAAACTCTTCCTGTGGCTCTTTTTTACTGGCAGCATAGATCGTTTTTTAACACCAGCTAATACGCTTGGCTGAATTGCTCTCGGACAATGGTGGGTGATACCTTGCAGTTTGTGCTCCGTGTAAGGCTGAACAGGGGCATCAAGTAAACAGGTTCTCAATGCTGCCAGAGGTCCAGGATTACTATCCACGTGGCAAGTTTGAGGTTTTCCTCTTTCAGTCCCTTTTTTTGAGTCTGAGAGAAATTTCCGCCAAGATACCTGAGACTCCTGTCCGCCAAAGATGAAAGCCAAAAAATCTTTTTCTCCTGCATTAGTTACACCTACAGCACAAGGAGTGCTTCCTCCAATGTTTTGTCTCCTCTGATGGGAAGATTCATCGGACCAGGATAAAGATGAGCCATGTTGTTTCAATAGGCCGCGCCTCTCAGAGAAGGAGAATTTCTCCGAGTTCTTTAATTAAAGAGAGAAGAAAGACTCAATGAGCTTAGATCATTGTATTGGGTACGTGCCGTACTTCTTCACAGCTTTCAGCATAGCTAGGTAGTTTTGTGGTTTAACACCCGCATAGATACAGTTACTAGAAGCCACGATATATCCACCTCCCGGTGCAATATCCTTTATCGTTTGTTTTACTGTGTGTTCAACTTCTCCGGGTGAACCGTTGCACAGAAGATCGCCACAGTCTATATTTCCCAATAAGGCGATTTTGTGACCATAGCGTTTCTTGAATTCTTTGATATCCATTACATCAGGTTGAATAGGATGAAATCCGTCTATTCCTGTCTCTACAATCATATCCATTAAAGGCCAGACATTTCCGTCGCAATGTTTAATAAAAAGTGCTCCATTTCTTTTTGCAGTATCTACTATTTTCTGCAGACCAGGTAAAATAAACTGTTTGAAATGCGTAGGAGATATAATTGGCCCTTGAGTGGAACAGTAGTCATCGCCTGTAGCAATAATCTCCGCTCCTAACGAAATAGCTTTTTCGACCATCTTATCCTGAAAGTTTACTACCATATCAATTACACGTGTGGCAAAATCCGGATCTTCAATAAAATCAACCAAAATTTTTTCAGTTCCTCTGAAAGCAGAAGGATACTCCCAAGCATCATGAGCAAAGAAGACAACTGCTTTTTTGCCTTTAAACCTGTCGATTATACCTCTTAGGGTTTTAAAGTGACGATCAGCCAAAGGATCAGGTGGGATAAAGTCGTCTAATTCTTTTTTTGACTTTATGGAAGGTCCTACTGGGATAGGATAAGTTTTAGAGGACTTGGTCCAGCATTTCTTTATCCCCCATTCATCAATATATGTGCCCTCGTCCATCTTCTCCATCTTTACATCCCAGAAAGCTACCGCCGCATCTTCAACGGTGTTATCAATTAAGTCAGCATACGACCAATTTTTGTTTATCCCCTGGATTACTTCTGGATCGATCAACCATTCCAGCTTTGGAACCCGGTCTGGTTCTTTGTGTTGCAAAGCGAGGAAGACTCTCTCTCTCGAATTCATATCCTGGCTCCTTTTCTTCTTGAAATCTTTAACGTAAGTTCAATACGGAAAAACCCGAAATATTAAAGTATAAACGGTTTGATAGATTTTTATTAATAGTTCATTCACTTTTTGTATAGCCGATCATGACAGCTTTTAATAATTTCTAGCTTCTTGTTATCTATGAGGTAGTTTAAGAACTCCTCCCTCTGTATTTTTGGGCTACTTCAAACCCACCTGACAAAGTAATTTCGTGACTATTTAGGCACTCCGTGTCAACTTAAATACACAACTTAATCCAACCCTGAAAAAAGTGATATTTTTTGGATTAGCTGCACTCTCTTTTCTTTTTATGCTACCCTTGAGTTATGGAAAAAACCATCGCTCCAGAGCAGAGAAGAAATCAATTTACAGTGCCAAGAATAATAGAATAAACCTACTTCTAATAGCCTATCAACAAGAGAAAAGTAAAGTCTAGGATTTGTTTCCAAGCAGTCTCTCAGGTAGATGTTCTGTCAGTTCTAAATCTTTCATCAAATTATCGGAAGTGTGTTTTTCTTTTATGGGAGCCTTAAGAGTCCTTCATAAAAAACGAGGGCCTGTTTAAGATTCTCGAACAGCGCTTTCCTATGTTTGTTGTTCTTGAAATGGGCAATCCGTCGATATCGCTCCGTGATTAACCTTATGTAGTCGGCCATTGCCGTAGCATCTGCCTTCTCCAGTATCGGTTTACCTCCTTTGACAACGTAAATAGGACTAGTATGTGCATGCAGGTTCCAGGGAGCAGCTCCCCCATACGCTCTGGGTTCGACTCGCCCGCGTACACGTGCTGCTAACCAAATGCTCTTCGAGACGCACATATAGGTTTCAAAAGCTAATTCGCGCTGTCCCCCTTTGCTCTCCACGATATGTTGGACTGCACCGTTGACAACAATCTCCATTCGTTCAAGTGGGTACTGGCAGACGGCTCGGGCAAGGAGCTTTATTTTCCTCTCATTATTTTCCAAATCGACTGTATCGCCAGGGCCACAACCGTTGACTTCAAAAAACAGCAACGGCCCATTTGTAGCAAAAGTCCTACCGCGACGAATGCCGGCTAGGTAGGCATCGTAGCTGAAGCGATATTCCGTACCAACCTGAACATATGTTCGATCACGGCCAAGACTCGGATACCAAGGAGCAAGAATATCTGTATCAAATGGAAAATCGCTTCCTCCTGTTACTGCCAAGGGTAGTCCACAATTAAGAAGGCGATACCAGAAATAGAATCCCAAAAAACAGTTGAATTGCACGCTCTCGACAAAATCAAGCTTCCCCAAAGCAGCTTCCACCGGCAATGATTCATGGAGCTTGATTAGGGCACCCCCATGGGCCCAGCCCGCAATTCCCCCCTGGCTGTGTGACCAGTCGCAAACCTGTGAAAAAAGTGGGTAGCTATCCCGCCTTCCCAAGGTGTCTCCCACACTGATAGGTTCTATGATTTTTGAAATTCCTGCTGCTATCATATGCCCGTAGAGATCATTGTCCCGAAATTCTTCACCTCCCGCCACCACCTGGTGATGATGTTGTAGTTGATAGTGACTTCCTACGTGTCCCATCTTACGTTGTGGTGCTTGTACCTCACCATGGTGCTTGTAGACCATATTGTTAACTGCACAAAGATCCTCCGCCGCCATCAAAGATGCTAGAATAAGGTCATCCCTAAGGTTGAACCGAGAGAAATGAACATGCATGTCGCCTGAATACCAGCCGATGTCCCGGATTGATTCAACCGTTTCTAGTTCTACGTCCACGTTGACGTTCTCATCCGGTTTGGCCACAAAAATCCGCGACACTGGCCGCCTCTCGTAACCTCGTGACACATAGAGACTTAGTTTCCCGGCAGGTACGGGAAACCTAGCCTCACCCCTCGTCAAATGGGCAGACTGTATATTTGCCGCCTGACAGAGATGCAGGTTCTTACGGAAATGCATTGGAAGTATCACTTGTGGAGTTTGTTTCTCATCAAATGTTGGTTCAATTTCGGAAGGCGGGATATAGCAGCTGCCGTCTGGACATTTGATATGAATTCGCGCTGGGATAAGTTCTTTTGTAACTCCATCCCGGACTCTAATATTAAGCATCGACCATTGGCTGATCATTATTACCTCTTATGAAAAGACTTAAAATGTTAAGTCTGCATAAGGCCTCAGTAAAGGGATCATAGTCAAGATGATCCTGCACGCTTTTCTCTTGATTTTTGAACGAATCTAAAGAGCAAACAGAATTTAGGACTAAGGGGGTAATCTTCGATGCCTATCTATAGCATTCACTCTTCGTTAAATATAAACTCAAATTAGGTATAAGTTATTCCTAGTTTGATACACCGCTCCAGATGCTCGTCGATAAATTTATAAGCTTCCACAGATTTCTCGAAAGGCCATACTGGGGTAATTATTCCCTTTGTTGTTAGCTTACTATTCACCATGAGACGAAAATCCGCATCCTCCAGACGTCTGTCATGCCACATGGGGTAATCTCTGCTAGGATTACCCCATACCGGCATACTACTACGTATGGTTATCCGGTTTAGGTGCCATTCCTCGCCTAAACGAAGAGCGCCAGCTTCCGCCTGGTGAAAGGAAGTTGTGACCACTAGCCCAGAATAATGCACACTGCGAATGGCGTCATGAAGAGCAGCGTAAGAACCACTCATTTCAATAGCTACGTCCACTCCTTTTTCCTGTGTTGCTTTTTTTATCTCAAGTCCTACGTCACAACTACCAGGATCAAACACTCCTTCTACTCCGTATTTCTTTGCTAGATTACGATAAAATATTCAGTGAACCCCGTCTAAGATTTTTTAAATTTTCAGCCATTGAACCTAGGTACTACGGTTCTAATCTTACCATAAGTAGATATTCGGTCAACCTCACGCCTCATTCACCTCATTCAAAATTCCCTGAATTTCTTAGTCACGTTAAATCCTACAAGTTTAATCCTACCATAATCTTTCTCTTCTGACAAGAAAAAAGCTTTATTTTTCCCCTTACGTCCATTTAACTTTTATGCTATATAATAGTTATGAGGGGTAAATTGTATATCTTCCGTGGCCGAGAATTCAGTTTTTCTCAAGATAAAGATAATTAAGAAAGTAATTAAGAATAATCAAAACAAGAGTCGCAGGCATATCTCAAAAAAGATATGTGAGGTAATCAACTGGAGACAACTTAATGGAAAATTAAAGGATGCAGCCTGTCGGGAGGTACTGCGGCGAATGAATGAGGTGGGCATAATTGATCTACCCCGCTTGCGAGTGAAGTCTTCTCAGAAAAGCAGGAGGCCTAAGGATGGATGGAAGGGAGTTTTTAAAGAGAAGAGGGAGGTTATAGAGGAAAGCCTATCTAATTTAGAGGAGATTAGACTCCAGATGGCAAGTAGGACCACTGAAAAAAGATTCTGGGATTACTTGATAGACAAGTATCATTATCTGGGCTATGGAAAACCTATTGGTAAGCAGATAAAATACTTTGTCTATTCTAAAGAAAACCTTCTTGGCTCTATAGGATTTGCTGATGCGGTACTTAAACTAAACTTAAGAGACAGATGGATTGGCTGGAGCATAGAACAAAGAGAAAATAGTCTTTATCTCATTATCAACAATGTTCGCTTTCTTATTCTTCCCTGGGTAAGCGTGAGGAACCTAGCCAGTAAGATTCTATCTCTGGCCACTAGGCAGGTGCCAGAGGATTGGAATTCCTATTATGGATATAAGCCAGTTCTATTTGAGACATTTGTAGATATAGGTAAATTTTCTGGCACTTCATACAAGGCAGCTAACTGGATCAATCATGGAAGAACCAAGGGGAAGGGAAGATGTGGAATGAAGTATTTCATTCATAATAGACCCAAGGAGATCTATGTTTATCCATTATGCAGGAATTATCTAAGGATACTAAGATGCCATTGGTAGAAGAGACAATAGAGAAACTCTCTGGGGAAGAATCTTTTTGTTCAAGGAAAGATTCTTGTCCGCTACTGCGGCAAGCCCTAAGAGAAGAAAGAGAACTCAAGGCGGAAAATGAGAAATTGAGGGAAATCTTTGAGTTTGCCACTTTAGAGTTTGAGAAGAGGAATAGAAGAATTGCTTTTCTTGAAGGAAAGCTTGAGGAGAAAGATGCTACGATAAAAGAACTGAGACAGGAAAATGAGAAATTACAAAAAAGGATTCAAGAATTAGAAGCAAGAAACAATTTACTCAACAAAATGGTATTTGGCAGGAAGAGTGAGAAAAAAGAGAGTGAGGAACCTGACGTCACAATAAGTAAAAAACGAGGAGCAACCAGGGGACATACTGGGCACGGTAGAAAAATCCCAGAGAATCTTCCAGAAAGGGAGAAGATAATAGATCTACCGGAAGAGAAGAAATTCTGCTCTCATTGTGGGAAGCCATATATAGAGATAGGATTGGAAGAGGTCTCATCTCCAGGTTGTGTTGAGAAGGTATATTATCTGAAAAAGATTAAACGTAAGGTTTACAAAAAGAGTTGCTATTGTCCTAATCCTATCATCACAGCTCCAGCTCCCCCAAAAATTATTCCCAAGGGGAAATTCTCAATAGATTTTTGGGTCAATGTCCCCATCAATAAGTATCGCAATCATCTTCCGGTAGAAAGACAGATCTCTGAGATGAAAGAATATGGACTTAATGTATCAGCAGGGACTATATTTGGGAGGACTAAAAGAAGATACATTCCCTTTACTTACAGCCATTATATTCTGCGATGGGAAGGAGCTTAAGAGAGGCTCATCACTTTCATGCAGATGAAGGGAGGATGGCATCTATTTGCCAAAATCGATGATAAGGGGAATTATAACTGGTTCATGTGGGCATTTGCCTCAAAAGACATGGCGCTTTTTGTTCTCGACCCCACTCGCGCTCTGCCAAGGTACCATGTAAAAGCTTATTTGATATAGAGCCTGAAGAGATTAAGATGATTAAGGGATCTATTGTTAATCCCAAAGAGAAAAAGATAATGAATGTAGATAAGTTTTCCTCATATAAAATGTTGGAAAGATTAGGACTGGTAGAGCTTGCTTTTTGCTGGGCCCACCAGAGAAGGGAATCCATTGATTTGAAGATAAAATATCCTGGGCTAAGTAACTGGGCAAAAGAATGGCTTGAGAGAATTGGCAGCCTCTACCATATCAATAATGAAAGAATAAAATATAATCGGCAAGATTCCCTTTTTAGAGAATATGACCAGAAGTTAAGAGAGAAGTTAGATGAAGTCTATTCTCTTATCAATAGGGAATATAGCCATCCTGCACAAACTGCCATTATGAATAGCATGAAAGAGCACTGGAAAGGTTTAACCCTGTTTGTAGATAATCCGGAAATTCCCATGGATAATAATCTTTCTGAAAGAATGCTTCGGCCTATGGTCCTTGGGAGAAAGAACTAC
>JABUBP010000140.1_pt1 | contig 16608 bp, 12 predicted proteins | sample 7240331 | NCBI WGS metagenome assembly JABUBP01 (sample SAMN07256347, study PRJNA390944) | subsurface metagenome | isolation source: Methane hydrate marine sediment | place: Pacific Ocean: Eastern North Pacific, ODP site 1244 | collected 2002 | reverse complement strand
ATAACCATGGATTCTTCTCAGCCAAGTGTTGAAGCAATAGCCATAAAGAAAGACAGAATAGTTAAGGTCGGCACAAACGAGGAAATCAACTCGTGGATCGGAAAAGACACAAAGATCATTAACTTAGAAGGTAGAACAGTTGTCCCCGGCTTGATAGATTCCCACATTCATGTTGCCGATTTTGGAAAGGTCTTAACATGGATCGATTTACAAGACGTAAATTCTATTGAAGAGATGCAGAGAAGACTCAGAGAACGTTCACAGAGTATACATAAAGGAAGATGGATTATCGGCAACGGATGGAACCAAACCAGTTTCATTGAAAAACGCTATCCAAACCTTCAGGACTTGAATGAAGCTTCACCAGAAAACCCTGTAATTCTTTATCACCAATGTGGACGCGTTTGTGTCGACCTTAACTATTCTGTCTTTCTTTATGGCTATTGCTTCAACACTTGGCTGAGAAGAATCCATGGTTATGACGTTTCCATATATCAAAGCCAAATCTGCCAGCATCACAAGTCACCGTTAACAATCGGCACTTAAAAAACAGCTAACGTTGCAGATTTACTTTGTCATTCCTCTTTTGTTATCATGCGTGACTATTTGATGGGGATACCGAGGAAAAAAGGAAACGCTACACACTTTAAGGTTCGTAGCAGGTCATTTTCTTTCTCCTGAAGGGGAGCCTTTTGGCTCGTAGAGACATGCTGGGTCCGGTCCGAAATAAGAGCCTGTAAGTGCATATGCTCTGGTTCTGCACCCGCCGCATATTTTTCGATGTTCACATATTCCACACTTGCCCTCTAGGTTGTCTGGGTCTTGTAGTTTCGTGTAAAATTCTGAGTTTTGCATGTCATCCCATAGTTCTTTCAGGGGCTTCTCTTTGATGTTTCCAATCTTCAAGTCTTCGGAATAGAAGCATGGGATTACATCTCCGTTCTCTAGGACGCTCAGGTATCCTCCAAACCGGAAATATATACATTTAGCTGTGTGCGTTTTGTTATACCATTCACAGAAGCCTTCCGGGTTCCTCTCTTTGACGATTCGAATGTAGTGGGGGCAATGTATGTTAAAATCGAAGTCAACCTTGTAGTGCTTTTGTGATAAATCGTATAGGTGGTTCAGAAACACCTCGTACTGTTCAGGCGTTGGCTCCAAAGCCAAATGTCTTTTGGCTCTTCCAGTTGGAACCAAATGATTGAACCAAACAAACTTAGCGCCGTATTCTTCTGCCAGACCAACTATGTGATCGGCTTCATTGAGGTTGATTTTAGTGATTGCCATTGATAAGCCATTCAAGATTCCTGCCTTTGACAATCTTTGAATCGCTGACAAGGCTGCTTTGTATGACCCCTTCCCCCTTAACGCGTCGTTCGCTTTTTCTGAACCATCTATACTGATGGATGTATAGACATTATACTTCGCTAGGTTGTCGAGGATTTCTCCATCAACATAGTATCCATTGGTCAGCAAGCATACCTCAAGTCCTAGGCTCTTCGCGTGAGCGATAAGCGTGAAGACATCTTTCCGTAAAAGTGGTTCTCCACCTTTCAATCCGAACCATTGAGAGCCAAATTCACAGATTTGGTCAACAAGACGCAATCCCCATTCGGTATCTAATTCATCAGGAGATGGCTTCGTATTCGCGTCTACATTGCAATATACACAACTGTAATTACAAGCGCCAGTGGCTCTCCAAGAAGTGATCATAAGGGGGCCCTTCAGTTTTTTCGGGGGACCAGGACATGCCATTTTAGATCAAATCCATCCAGATTGATAACCTGTTAGTATAATTGCGATTTAAAAACGATTTCATTTTTGCGTGTACATAGAGGGTGCTTAACGCTAGACTCGCTTGGGGGAAATTGAATAATTTTTGAAGGTTTTTGTAAGTCAGCCTCCTTGTCTTTTACGCTTGGACATGAATGAGATTGGCTCCCCCACGTTGTTGTTCGAGATATTGGATTCTACTCTTATCCATCCTGCTCTTTGGAATGGTTCTGCATCGCGTGCGCATCTCGTTCGTTGCACTTGCGCGCGTGAATTCGCCATTATACAAAAGTTATTATTTGAGGACTTTTTATGTGTGCTGTACTAATTTGTAATATTATCAACGGAGAGCGCTTCAAGTGATTTTGTTGATGACCACCGATCCGCCCAAAGAATCGCCTTGGGGTCTTGGCAGAAGATTTCCCCCTCTGGGATTAGCTTATGTTGCTGGGGCTCTCGAACAAGCGGGTTTTCAGGTGGAACTACTTGATAACTATCTCCTAAAAAAGCCGATCGAAGATGTTAAACAAGAAGTCAAAAGACTTGCGCCAGAAATATTGGGTATAACATGTGGTTCTGTAACCTATAAACGATGCATTGAAACGGCTAAGGCAGTTAAAGAGGTTCTTCCTTCCTGTAAGGTGGTGGTCGGTGGATGGCATCCTTCGTACCTGCCTGAAAGCATGTTACAGCATCCAGCGATAGATTATGTGGTCATGGGAGAAGGCGAACGTGCAATTGTGGAGCTTGCAAAAAGCATTACGAAAGGTGAAGACGATTCAGCTATTGCTAAGATTTCAGGTCTTGCTTACAGGCGTGGAGAAAAAATTACAAAAAACGCTCCAACATTCATCAGTGATCTGGATCAGGTTCCTTTTCCAGCAAGACATTTACTGCCCATGCACCTTTACTCAAGAGAGATGGAGTATCTGAGCGTTAAGCCCGTAGATACAATGAACGTAATACGGGGTTGCCCATACAATTGTGCATTTTGCGAGACTAAGAAACTGTGGGGATCAAAATGTCGCGCCTTTAGTCCTTCTCGTGTTGTAGAAGAACTTAATCATTTAGTCAGTGACTATGGCACAAAAGGAATCTATTTTGTAGGTGACAATTTCACGATTCACAAAAAAAGAACAATAGAATTATGTAGAGAAATAAAAAAGTCTAAACTAGATCTTGAGTGGGTTTGCGATACTCGAGTTGACCTGATTTCGCGAGAGCTGCTTAAAGAAATGAAGGCTGCTGGATGCCGGACTATATGGTTTGGAGTGGAATCAGGTTCTTCTCACATTCTAAAAAAGATCAATAAACAAATTACCCTTCAACAAGCTCTCGACGCATTTAAGCTTTGTAGGGAAGAAGAAATCAGGACCGCCAGTTCTTTTATGTTAGGATTACCTGGAGAAACAGTCAAAGACATGGAAGCTTCGTTTAAGTTTGCAAGGAAGTTAGATCCTGATTGGGTTCGGTTTAATATCTTCGTAGGGTATCCGGGTAGTGATCTATATGATGAAATTATGGCAAAGGGTCTCTACGATCGTGTCGAAGATTTTGTAACCTACGTCAAGACCGACGATTTCAATTATGAAATGGTATCTAAGATTCAGAAGCGATTTCACAAAAAATTTAACAGATCGCCGAAGCGGATACTTCGGACAATTAGACGAGACGGCTTTTTAAACGTCTTACGAAGGAACCTCTAACCTTTATCGCCACGTGTGATAGCGTGAATGTTTTAGCTAGATGCTTGCACGGTTTGCATTCTAGTAACTCACTTCAGTCTCTAATTTAGTCCTCTTTTTTCCCAATAAAGCCTTTAATATGCTCATTGCTTTCTTAGGGTCTCGAATGGCTTTTACTATTTTATTACGAGTAATCGTTTGATTTACCACATTTGCTTGCAAACATAATTCACGTACATCTTCTGCCGTGAATTCTGCAGTTTCAATTAGAGGTTCAGCGCGCGCTAAGGCTTCATCACTGAAATCTTCCCTTAAGAAACCGCCGCGCTTAGCCTGTTCATAAAGTTCTGTTCCATATAGAGGAGTAGCTATGCTGAAGTGGAAATTTTCAGCTCCTAATTTTCTCAATTTATAGGCATATCTTATGGTTTCTTTCATGTCCTCTTTTGTTTCGCCTACAAGTCCAAGTATAAAGAAAATTCCTACTTTGATTCCCACCTTTTTAGCTAAAACAACCGCTTTTTCAACATCTTGCAAGTTCAGGTTCTTTTTAATGATTTGACTCACAACACGTTGGACGCCCGACTCGGGAGCAAAACGTATTCCCCTGCAGCCAGACGCCTTCATTTTTTTCAAAAGTTCTTCGTCAATAGTATCCGCTCTAACGCCGGTTGGAACATACCATTCAATGTCTAAGCCCCTTTCCATGATCAAATCGCAAATATTTTCTGCCCTTTTCTTGATTAGCTAAAAAGGTGGGAATCAAAGAAGTCAATCTGTTTAATGGAGTAGGTGCGAACTAGATGTTCTATCTCATCAACCACATTCTCAGGGCTTCTACCGCGCCAAGTTTTTCCCATAACAATATGATTAGAACAAAAAATGCACTCGTGCGGACAGCCTCGGCTGGTCATCATTATTGCGTAACGTTTGGTTATTTCTCCTCTTATGGGGTTTTCTTTGTTAGCATCAAAGTATATTTCCATAGGAAGCAAGTGTCTTGCCGGAAAGGGTAGAGCATCCAAATCTTGAATCTCCTGCCTTGGAGGAGTAATAATGTTCTTCCCATTTTTGATAAAGCCAATTCCTTCTATTTTCTTTAGGTCCTCAGTTATGTCTTGCTCCAGTGCACCAACTAACTCAAACATAGTGTATTCTGCTTCGCCTCTTACAACAAAATCAATGTTCGGGTGTGAAAGACAATCCACAGGTCTTGCAGAGGGATGCAGTCCGTCTAAAACGGTGATGATGTCTTTGTCAACGCTTTTTACTACAGATGCCACCTCAAATGCGGCTTTGGACCAGCCGGAAAATGGAATGTTAATTCCAACGATGTCTGGTGACCACCGTTTTATCCTGTTGGTTATCTCTTTGTTTGTTAACCCTACCCGATAATTAGTTTCATCTATTTGCTCAAGATTCCTCCAACCCTCTGTCGGAGAGTCTATAATACTTACCTCATTCTGCCTTTCTAACACTGCTGCGACATACGTTATTCCTATCGGTGGATATACTACTGGTTTTCCCCACCCTTTTGGGTGGATACGTGGTGGATTAATCAAACAAACACGCATTTTTTTACTCACTACACATGGCACACAAGTTTAGCTCTATGGATCTACTTGCTTCAAGCGAATCTAAACAATAGTGGCTATCCTTTGGAAACCTAAAAACGTTTGGAAAAACCATAGTTCACTGTTCGATTCCAAAATAGATTTTAATGTACATACTTTTTTGCATGTGGAAACAAGATTATGTAAAACATATTAAGCATGTGTGGTTCTTGTAATTCTGGAAAGTATAACATTTAGGCGAGAACTATGCGGCCTCGTGTGACCCTCGTGAACCCCCCCTACCCAATTAATCCACACCAGCACATGCCCTTTCCTCAATTAGGTTTAGGGTATTTAGCTGCTGTATTAGAAGAGAATCAATACGAAGTTGACGTGATTGATTGCCAAGCTCTCTACATCAATTATGATGAGTTTAAACGCGAAATTAGTAAACGACAACCAGACATTGTTGGACTGACTTCAATTACTCTCACGTACAAATCTGCATTGCACCTAGCAAAAATAGTCAAAGAATTGCATCCAAACTGCCTAACCGTTCTTGGCGGTCCTCACGCAACATTTTGGGATGAAGAAGCACTGCAAGAATGTCCGCACTTGGATGTTGTTGTGAGGAAGGAGGGTGAATACACACTGCTGGAGCTTGTGCAAAGGCTAGAGGCAGGCAAAAGTTTTCACGATGTGCAAGGGATAACCTGCAGAAAAGATGGAAAAATTGTTGTGAATCCAGACCGACCTTACATCGAAAATCTTGATGAACTACCTTACCCCGCCCGTCATCTTTGGCCTCTTGAAAGTCTTCGAAAAGTCGAGGATGTGTTCTATTTAACGACAAGTCGTGGCTGCACCTCTTGGTGTGAGTTCTGCGAGGCGGTTAGAATGTTTGGCCGAAGATTTCGAATGAGAAGTCCAAAAAATGTTGTAGACGAAATTGAGTATCTTTACAAAACTTATGATGCGACCCAGTTCACATTCTGTGATGATGCTTTCACTGTGGATAAATCGAGAATAGAAGAATTATGTGCGGAAATTCTAAAACGAAATTTGAAGATAATCTGGAATTGCGGAACCCGTGTGGACATGGTTACTAAAGAGCTGCTCATTAAAATGAAAGAGGCAGGTTGCGTCTCCGTGTGGTTTGGAGTTGAGTCTGGGTCACAAGAAGTTTTAGATGAGATGCAGAAAGGAATTTCCACTGACCAAACAGTTAGAACCGTTGGTTTGGTAAGAGAGCTTGGGCTACAGCCAGTTCCGAATGTACTTCTCGGGTTCCCGGGTGAAACCAAGGAGACCGCTTGGAAGACCATAAAGTTTGTTGAAAAATTATGTCCTGATACTATAGCTTTTTTTAATATTGCCACTCCTCTCCCAGGGACACCCTTGTATGATCGTGTCAAAGAGAATGGATGGTTGAGAATAACTGACTTTAATTTATATGATTGTAATACGCCCATCTTTGAAACGCCAACATTGAGTATGAAAGAGCTAGAAGAACTCTATGAAAAAGCGTTTCAACGATTTTACTTACGTCCTACCTATATTCTCCGTATGTGGGCTAAAGGTTGGACATATGGTCTTTCTGCAACGAGAAATGCGTTTAGGTATCTACTTAGAGCAATAAAATTCACCCTTCGTAATCTCTAATTTGTTCCAAGCAAAAATTTCTTAAGAGGATGATTTAGTGTTAACCAGCAAAAACCTACGTACTGCAACCTTTTTGTTTTGTACATGTGTATATATTGTGTTTTTCTGAAACTTTCGAAGCCTAGACACACGTTCTAGTAAATATTTTATGAAACGCTTCGGAGTGAATGTTTTACTTCTTTATGTTTCATGTATGGTTTTTGATTTCTCTGAGTCAATCAACGTCCAGATTGAACCGAATCATGCTTCTGAATGGATAACACGCCTAATTGTGGACTTTTCATCCTCTCAAATAAACCATAAAATACGCCCTATTGTCTGCAAACATATTTGTAAATTTCAACATGGCGTATGTCCAAAAGCTTAAATATTTATGTTCCAAGAAAGCTAGCCCACATAAACATAAAGAGGTTACGAAAAAATGGTAAAAGTTCCAATGACAAAAGATCTGTTGATGAAGTACACGTTACTTGCACTATTCGTTATTGCATTCTTATCTTACTTTGTATTTGGTCTTGCTTCACTTGTAATATCGTTAATTTCGGTTGGAGTCGCTGTAGGTTGCGATATCCTGCTCTCTAAGGTGATGGGTTCTAAGGGACCAAAGAACACAATGTCTGCTGCGGTATTCGGATTAATCGTTGCTATGTCCTATTCCTTAGGTTTGCCTATTATGAGCACCGAAATGACCCCTGTCTTGGCTGGCGGGCTTGAACAATACCTATATCCTGCTCTGATTTCGGCTGTCGGCTTGGTTGTTTTCAAGAAAGTACAAGGATTGTCTGGAAGAAAATACGTGAATCCAGCTGCAATCGCGAAACTTCTGATTCTCGGTTTACTCTTTTTACCCGCATTTTCGTCTATGTCCGCTCTAAGGCCTGCAGATCATCTTACTTCTATAGACTTGCAAAACTCTCTAGTTGCAAATCCATTTGGTGATGATTATTACTCAATGGAAACTAGTTGGTTTGGGTCCAGTCTGTTATCCTGCTATTCCGGTAACGCTATGAATCCATATACTTTCGGCTCCTTCGCAGAGCCCCTCCTAGATGTTCTTTATACACTGCTGGTGGCGAAGTATCATGGTTGGATCGGTGGCTTTTCAAGTATCATTGTGATGGCAGTTGGAATCGCACTGTTTGCAGTTTGCCGCGGATACATTAAATGGAGAATAACTTTGACTTATCTAGTAACTACTGCGGTGTTTTCTGGTGTTATGGGTTACATTTTCGGTGGAGACATCATACTTCGAGTAGTGTTTCATCTCTTTATGGGCAGTTCAATTTTCCTAGCGTTTTTCATGGCAACTGATCCCGCAACTACTCCGTTGACCCGTTTAGGCCAAATCATATTCGGTGCAGGCTTAGCAATATTGACGATTATTATTCAGACATACACTGGATTCTTGGGAGGTTCTATTCTCGCATTGGTGATTATGAACCTAACCTGTCCTATACTTGACCGCGTCGGAGTTCCAAAACCCAGCACAACTAGACTCAAAATAAAGCTTCCAAAAGCCAAGGAAGTTGGAGACGCAATGCCTACTGATTGTATTCGTTGTGGACAATGCCTAACTGCGTGCTGCAAGAATCTACCCGTTATAATGATCAAGGAAGCCGTTGACAAAGGGAATTGGGCAAGAGCCGAGAAACTAGGGGCTGCATACTGTGACAACTGTGGTCACTGCTCCTTCGTTTGTCCTGCAAGAATCGATCTGAAATCTATAGTTGTTTCCACTAGAGACAAAATAAAAAATCAATAATTGCCCTCAACCTCCAAAAAGATGTGCGCATTTTTTCGCGCACGTTATTTTTTTCTCTTGTTTTTCTTATTGATTATCCCATTTCTTTTGACATGATCGCGTGTTACATCTTTTTCAGATTTGCCTGAAACCGTTTTCTTTCTTCCAGAAGGAGCCAAACCTCTACATAACCCCGTTGGAACCGCCCCAGCAGTATCTGTGAAACACAAAAGCGTAACCATAATCGCGCTTCCCGGAGTGCCCTCTGAAATGAAGAGCATATTCGACGAGTCAGTTGCTCCTGTAATGAAGAAAGCTGCGTGCGGTGTAACCTTTTTTGAAACAAGTATAACCTCTACGAACGTCATGGAATCAGAGATGGCTCCTCTCATCGATAAAGTGATGCAAACCAACCCTCGCGTTTACATAAAGTCCCACCCGAAAGGAACTGAAAGAGTTCCTCACATTGAATTTCATCTTTCCACAACAGCCAAAGACGCCAATGCTGCCAGAAACCGCGTCAGCGAGGCGTTCATTCAGCTTACGGAACTGATTCAGGGAAAAGGCGGAAAGATCAAGCCCACAAAACCAGAAACTTGAGATTTCAAAAAGCGGACAACAGATATATCCTCTAATGGAAATATGGAGTTCACGCACTTCCTGCGCACAAAGGTGTTTGAATGGTTATAATCTTTATCATCGGAACCGCTGGGTCTGGAAAATCTCTTCTCACAGCCTCCTTCAACGAATGGCTCAAAGTTGGAAAACAGAAGGCGGCGACCGTAAATCTGGATCCAGGCGTCTTGAATTTGCCCTACGTGCCCGACATTGACATCCGCGATTACATAACCCTTAACCGCATTATGGATGAGTATGGGCTTGGACCCAATGGAGCCCTAGTCCTAGCGGCTGATTTGATCGCGGAGGAAACTGAACGCATCGGAGGAGAAATCGAAGACCTCCAGTCTGATGTTGTCCTCGTGGACACTCCAGGACAAATGGAGCTATTTGCCTTTAGAGCCAGCGGACCCTACATAGCAAACGAGTTGACGAAGGAGCAAAAGGCCATAGTATACCTTTTTGATGCCGTTTTCTCCTTTAATCCCCTCAATTACGTCTCGAACATGTTCCTTTCAGCTGCAGTTTATAATCGCTTCTTCTTTCCACAGTTACATGTGCTTTCAAAATGTGACCTCCTTCCCCCTGAAGAGGCTAACCGCATTGTGGATTGGTCTGCCGACCCTGAAGCCCTTGAGCTTGTTATTGAAGAGAAATTGAGCGGAACGAGACGCCTTCTCAGCAGAGACATGATACATGCCATTTATCGTTTGGGATTGGAGTTTCAGCTGATACCTGTTTCTGGGAAAACGAATCAGGGACTGATTAATCTCAGCTCTGCTTTGGAGCGTATTCTCGTGGGAGGAGAAAAGTTCACTTTGTAGCTTTTCGTTGTCCTGTTTTTCCGTGTGGTGCTTCAAGCTTCGGAATGCTGAATTGTCTTTGACTGAGCAAATGGCGGCGTTAAAGCATGAAAATGCGCGTTATTGTTTGCTTGCGGGGATGTAATAAGAACTTTGACGCTTTTATATGTGTTTAAGTCATATCTACAACCATCTATTGTGCATAATGTTTATATTTAGCCACATTGTGAATCTGTAGCTATGATGAAAAAGAGAATGCTCAAGCTTCTGTTTGAGCTTATGAAGAACGCGAAGAGAAGCGACAGGGAAATCGCCAAAATCATAGGAGTTTCACAGCCAACAATAACCCGGATGAGACAGCGGCTTGAGAAGACTGCCATAGTAGACTACACAGTTATACCTGATTGGACTGAACTTGGATTCGAAATTATGGCCATGACCTTCGTAAAAGCCAAAGGACTACCAGAAACAACTGAGAAAGCAAAGAAGTGGGCTATGAAGAACCCCAACGTTGTTTTCGCGGCAGGAGGCGAAGGCATGGGAATGGATTACTCAATAATGTCATTCCACAACAATTACTCCGATTTCTCCAGTTTCATAGACAACCTGAAAACAGAGTGGGCTGAAAACCTGCAAGACCTACAGAGCTTTCTTATGACCACAGGCGAAGAGCGAACAGTGAAACCTTTATCCCTAAAATATCTGGAAAAAACTTGGGAAGAAACCGACTAGACAAAGCAGAAAAACAAATCCTGTCAACCCTCAAATTTTTCTTTTTTTCCAGAACCTTTTTTTAATACCCCTATGTTATCTTCGATTTCCTAGAGGAGGATAGAAAGGCTTAATTTAATCGCGTATCCCAAAAAACTAGGAGGGCCCGTAGCTTAGCAAGGAAGAGCAAAACTTGCGCCTAAAGCACCGGGCTTTTAACCCGGGGGTCAGGGGTTCAATTCCCCTCGGGCCCGCCATTATTCTTTAAACATTCAGTATATCTGTTGATTCACCGATTTTTTCTTCCAGTGCCTTTTGGTATGCAATATTGGCTGTGGCGGCGTCCTGTATGGCAAGCCCCGTAGACGTAAAAATTGTGATTTCATTTCGTGAAGTTCTTCCAGTCTTCAATCCCGCTACTATCTCGCAGATGTCGCCCCAAACGTCTTTTTTCTTGATTATTCCTTTAGCTAGTGGAACATTGATTTCACCACTGTGACAACTCTGGCTCCAGTCATCCACAACGATTTTTGATTTAATCAGAAGAGCTGTATCCAACTCCTGTTTCCCTGGAGCGTCTGCCCCTACGCAGTTAATGTGGGTTCCTTCATCTACCCACTCTGCAGCCACCAAAGGTTTTCTTGAAGGCGTAGCAGTTACTATGATGTCAGCCCCTTGGACCGCATTCTCGATGCTTTTAACAGAACAAATGGACGTTTGACTGTACTTCTTTTTCATTTCTTCAGCATACTTCAAAGCTGCTTTTTCGTTTATGTCCCACACTCTCACTTCTTCAATCGTCTTAAAAACAATCTGAAGCCCCATGAGCTGGGTTCTCGCCTGAGTTCCTGCACCTACAAAACCAACGGTTTTTGGGTTCGGATTAGCAAGATACTTCGCTGCTATGGCTCCAGCTGCGCCAGTTCGTAAGGCGGTGATCCATGTTCCTCCTATTATTGCTTTAAGTGTACCAGTTCGGGGATCAATCAATATTATCGTTGCCATGACTGTCGGTAATCCATATTTTCGGTTTTCAGGGTGCGAATTCACAACTTTTACTGCAACTACGTCAGTTTCTTCAAGGTATGCTGGCATGGTCCTTATGTCGCCGTTGTATTTTTTTATGAAAAGGTATTGTTTAGGAGGCATTTGAGCATGACCTGCTCCCTTCATTTTGAATGCTGATTCAACAGCAGGTATTACCTCCTCAAGCGAAAGTAAGTTTTTCACGGCTTCTTCAGACAGAACTAGAATTTTAATTTCCTTTTGACCCCCCTTTCGTCAATAATCTTTAGCGCAAAGTTCAGCTTTAATGTTACTCGTTTCATTTAGTGTTGAGACGGGGTCAAGTGCGCACGCAAATAAAAAAGTGGTTTTAGTATAAATCATAATTTGGAAATGGTGACCTCTTGGTTAACCATCTTGAACCATAAACTGTAACTATTTGTGGCTGTTTCTCTTTTTTGTCAAGATAACCGCCAATAATGTTGAGATCATAAATATCAAAATTAAGAAATTTTGAAACTCTGGGATAACCGTGTAAATGTGATAATCTCCTGCGTTGTCTTCCACGGCTAAGTTGTTGCTGTTGTCATATGCTAAGATTTTGTATTGTACGTGTTTGCCTTCTTCAAAACCTGAGATTTCTCCTGTGTAAGTGTTCACTGAGATACTGTTCATTGTTGTGTTTGTCCATGTTTGTCCTTCATTTGTGCTGTAAGAGAGAACAACTTCGCTTACCCTGGTGTCTTCATCGGTAACCTCTACGGAAACAGTTACGGTTTGATCAGGTTCTACTGCTTCAGGGTCTGGATCTTGGACGGGAGCACCAATTGTGGGTGGAGTTCTATCTGCAGTCTCAGGCGTGCCAACTGGTATTGCATAAAGTGGGATAATTGAGGCTGACAGACCGAGGATGTTGCGTAGTTCTTGTGCCCCTGCGCCATTCCATTCTTCTAAGCCTTCGCTGATTATGTTTGCTTTTAGGTTCCATGCTGATGCTTCAAGAAAGAGTTGCTGGATTACGCATCCAGTATTTATCTCCATGAACAGGTGAGATAAAACTCCGCCATCGCCAGTGTTGCCACTGTTGTATGATGAGTCGTAACCAATGAGGAATATTGTTGGGGCATCTGCTGCCCATGCTTGACCCGAAAATGCGTTTGCTATGTCAAGTCTTTTGTCGTCGTCCAGTATTTCCGTAACGGAATGGCTTTCCGGCAAGTACTTGTATACTCCAGTAGCGTTTGAAGCATAGATGACAAGTGGATAAATTCCGTAAGAACTTGGCGTTGTCCTATGATCTGTGCTAGAGTAGCCGTATGCAGCCCACAGCAGTTGAGACAGCTCCTGCACGGATAATGGTTCTGCAGACCATTCTTGCGCAAAAACTATGTTCCTCACAGCGTCTTCAAAAGACAATTCACTATATTGAACCGGTGGAAGATTACCTGTCATAATGTCATATTTCGGGGACGCTGCTGGATAGGAATATGTGGGATAGCTTAAGGGCATCACCAACAAGGGAGTTAGGGCGTTGGGCAGTTGGAGAACGCTGCGTAACCCTCCAGAATTTATGGTTCCAACAACGCATGTCCCCAAACCTAGAGACGACGCCGCCAAATGCACGTTTTGAGCGAGGCAGCCAGCTTCTGCAGAGGCAAAATACTGGTTATCCATTCTGGTTTCATTCAAAACTATTACTAAAACTTCTTTTGCATCACTAGGCCAACCAGAATCATGAGGGCGTATAGTCTCCTTATTCACAGTTAGGTCATGTACGACAAGTGAATTGCTTTCAGGAATATACTGGTAACTGCCAGTTTCGTTGACAGTGAATATTATTAAAGAATAATCGTAGCCTATTCTTGGTATATTCTTTCGGTCATTTGTGTGACCATAAGCCGCCCATAGTACATCTAAAAGCTGCTGTCTTGATATGTTCTCAGACGTATAACTTCGCATTGACTGTCTACGACTAACTTCTTGTTCTAGTGAAAGAGAAAACGCTTGCATTGTAAGCATTGAAAGGCAAATTGAGAACGTAATCGTGCAGATGACAAACCTTCTTTTTGTTGAATACGTCATTTCAAAAACATTAGATGTCTCTGAACTTATAAAGTTTCAAGCCGACTGTCAGACACGTATCCTCTGCGACTTTTTTTATCACATCTGGTTTTACATGTATTTTGAGACTTGGACATAATAAGAAAGCGAATTCTCCTCTCTCTGGTTGGCCTTGGAAAATGAGGAAGTTACAAAGAAAGTCGGGAGCTATCTCCACCATGTGCATGGTTCAATTCTCTCGGTCTTTTACAATGCACCCTTAGGAGCCTATTGATTGTCTATAATCATTCCTGACAGTTTCATTAAAGGCTGTAAAGATTTCTTTCCATGTTTCCATCGGTAATACAGCACGTAGGCAAGCATTGTGGCAAACCTTGTTGGCCACTGAGCTCTATCAGCCGCAAAAATTTCTATGTTGTGCCGCCAGCATGTGGCTAGGAGTTCCCATTGAAGTGGCGTTAAGTGTTTCAGGTCCATGTGCCGTGCTTCTCTAAGCATGCAATCGTCTTCTGAAGTGAACAGTAAAGGCACATAGAATAGTTTACCGTGTTTCAGTTTGTCTAGAAGTTCAAGCGTCGCAATCGTATCCTTCTCGGTTTCTCCAGGCAAACCAACGATTAATGTCACCAACGGCCAGATATCGTTCTCGTTCATGATTTCAATTGCTTTAGTCACGACATCATGCCACTCTTCGGGTTTGTATGGAAGCATCTTTCCCGACATGTACTTCTTCATGAGACGAACGCTTCCTGTTTCCATGCCAACTTCAACCGAGCTATGCCGAGTTTCATTCGTAACCCAATAAGATTTCTCGCGAAGAACCGGTCCGATCTCTTCAACCATCTCAGGATCACAAACAACAGGTGCCAAAGCCGCATGAGCCGGTTGAATGAACTCTACTCCTGGGACAACAGCAATTGAATTGATTAACTCGACAATTGCTTCACGATTTGGCAAAAACTTGTCGTTACATCGGTACAAGAAAATGTCTTCACTCGCCAAGATTATCATTCGTGTACCATTTTTTGCGTTCAATTTGACTTCCTGTAGGATGTGTTCTAGAGGAAATGAGTGGCGTCTTCGCATCATGGGCGAGCAGAACTTGCAGCCGCGACCACAACCGCGCGTAATCTCCGTGGTGCCATAGATCGACGGGTTCACGATAGGGCATATTTCCTTTGGGTTGGGTGGCTCAGTCTCAACTACCTGTGGAAGTTCTTCGCCTTTGAGAGCCTTACGAAATATCTCTATGGCGGTCTTTTCGCCTTCTCCCATGACGATGCAGTCGATTCCATATTTCTTTTGCAGCTTTGCTCTATGAATCTGCCATGCGCCTGCTCCCCCAAGAACTATCTTAGCACCCCACTTTCGTAGAATTGGGTTTGTTATCAGGTCTCTGAATTCTGCAGCAGCCACGGGTTCCCCTCCAAAGCCTACAAGAGATGTGTAGGTTCGGCTTACGAAACCTGTTCCAGCTGGTTCCATCGAAGATATTCCAATAACTTTCGTGTTTGGTCCCACAAAATTTTTTAAATCGTATGGATGCGCTACCGCAACTTTTTGTGTGCCGAACTCACTGATTAGGGAGGCTTTGGAGGGGAACCCGTGGCTGCTGCAGAATTCAGAGACCTGATAACGTAGGGCGCAAATTTGGCGGTGTAATCTCCGTTTGTGGGAACTCTTGGGTACCAGTATTTCCTAAGTAAGAACCTTGGAATGATGGCTGTTGGAAATCCTCCGGTGAACGCTCTGAATGGACTGAGTTTGAAGTCGCTCATGTCTGTAGCTGAGCCCGTGAGAACTATGGGAACCCCTTGTGCCGGAGGTGCGGCACCATTTTTTTGACCCATAATAGCGCGTTTTTATCGTACAACATTTAAGAGCTTTGCTGTGCTTTTTGTTGATCATGCTCCTAGTGTGGAGTATTTGAAGGCAGAAGTTAAGTATAAAAGAGGAATTCGGGAGATTAAGTTTTCATGAAGACCGAAAGCTGGCTACAATGTATTGTTCCTAGTTGCGGAAAAAAGTACAGTATAACAGAACGGAGAACCACATGTGACTGTGGCGAACTTCTCGATGTCAGATACAATGGAGATTTTCCGAAAAGTTTGCAAGAAACGTTTTGTGAACGCCTAAATCATAGGCAGAACATCTTTAATGAAAGTGGGGTTTGGCGATACCGCGAGTTACTTAATTTTGTTGGAGTAGACACAGAGAACTACTCTGATTACAGCAAAAAGCTGGTTTCTCTGGACGGTGCTGAAGGAAGAACGAAGCCGTTTCATTTGACCCGAGTTGCCGAGTATGTTGGCGTAAAAGCTGGAAACTTTTGGCTGCAGTTCGAGGGAGATAACCCAACAGGTTCTTTTAAGGACAACGGTATGGCGTCTGCCTTTACGCATGCACGGATGGTTGGAGCCAAAAAGGTTGTTTGTGCCTCTACTGGGAATACTTCAGGTTCTGCTGCGGCGTTTGCTGCGAACGAGTTGGATATGGAAGCTGTGATTCTTGTTGGGGAAGGAAAGATTGCTAAAGGTAAGCTTGCTCAATCTCTTGCGTATGGTGCTACGGTTCTGCAGGTGAAAGGCGATTTCGATGTTGCCATGGCTATGGTGAAGGCGCTTTCAATGGAGAGCAACATTTACGTGGTTAATTCCTTGAACTCTTTCCGGATTGAAGGCCAAAAAACTATGATGTTTCGTATGCTCGATTATCTACGTTGGGAAGTGCCTGACTGGATTGTGTTTCCTGGAGGAAATCTTGGGAACACTTCGGCTTTTGGTAAGGCGTTCATGGAGCTGTACGAGTATGGGTGGATAAAGAAGAAGCCGCGGATGGCAGTGATTGTCGCAGATGGTGCACCCACTTTAGCTGATTTGTACAATGAGCATGAGTTGAGATGGAACAAGGGAAACATTGACAACAGTATCATCGACGAATACTATGGCGAAGTAGACAGAAAAGGCATTAAGGCGAAGACAAGGGCAAGCGCAATA
>JABUBP010000139.1_pt1 | contig 16613 bp, 15 predicted proteins | sample 7240331 | NCBI WGS metagenome assembly JABUBP01 (sample SAMN07256347, study PRJNA390944) | subsurface metagenome | isolation source: Methane hydrate marine sediment | place: Pacific Ocean: Eastern North Pacific, ODP site 1244 | collected 2002 | reverse complement strand
ATCGTGTGGTCCTGGCGCCGCGACCGTGGCGTCTATCCGGCCTGCCTGTGCGGGCTCGGCAACGGTGACAACAAACGCCGCTCACCGGGGAGAGCACGTATAAGCCGTAAAACCACTCGCGCGGGGAAGGCCGGGATGTCCTGGCTGTACCTGTAAACCCGTGTGCGTTCTCTCTCTACCATTGCACACGGCAATTTGCGGGCGCAGTCGGCGCCCGGCCTTCCCTGCGCCCTCTGTTCTCGGAGGGAGCAAACGAACTAGCAAACCTCGGGCAAATCGTGTCGCGAGAGTGAGAACGCATGTCCTCCCCCGTCATTGCGAGCGAAGCGACCCGTCTACGCTTGCTGCGCAAGCTACGCCGGGCTGGGAGTCCGCCGAAGCTCGGAGAGCGAAGGCGGAAGCAATCCAGCTTTCTCATTGCGGCAAAGCTGGATTGCTTCGCTTCGCTCGCAATGACGACGGAGTTCGCAGTGACAGGGTCAGCTCGCAGCCCCCATCGCATAGGGCTTCAGCATGGCATACAGCATCGCATGCGTCGGGGTCGGAATGCCGTGTTGCCGGCCGAGCTCGACGACCTTGCCGGAGAGCCAAGGCACTTCCAGGCGATTTCCGCGTTCGAGATCGACCGCCATCGAGGCCTTCATCGCGGCCGGCGCATGCGTGGTGAAATCGACCACCTTCTCCACGGCATCGATCGGCAGCGCGACACCTTCAGCCAGGCCGACGGCGACGACTTCGCGATAGGCGGCCAGGAAGATCGGCTTCATGTCGGGATCGTCGCGCAGGTTGCCGATCGGCTGGCGCGCCAGCGCCATCATGCCGGCATTGCTGGCCAGCAGGATGAACTTCATCCAGAGCTCGGTGAGGATGGCGTCCGACAGCGTGGCGTCGAAACCGGCCTTCTGGCACAGCGCGAGCAGCTTTTCGGCGCGCGCGCTGCGGCTTCCGTCGAGCTCGCCAAAGATCATGCGCATGAAGGCGCCAACCTGGGTAATCTCGCCGGGCGCGGTGATGGAGGCGGAAATCTGCGCGACGCCACCCATCACGGCGTGCGCGCCCAGGATCGGCAGCAGCCGCGCATGCGCATCGATGCCGTTCTGCAGCGGGATGACGGCCGTGTCCGGCCCGATCAGCGGCTTGATATGATGGCCCGCGCTATCGACATCCCAGAGCTTGACGCAGAACAGCACGATATCGACCTGGCCGATATCGGCGGGATTGTCGGTCGCCTGCGTCGGCACCAGGTGGGTCTCGCCGCGCGGGCTCTTCACCTTGAGGCCGGTGCTCTTCATGGCGGCGAGATGCGCGCCGCGCGCGATAAAGGTGACGTCGGCGCCGGCCTTCGCCAGCGCCGCGCCAAATCCGCCTCCGACGCCGCCGGCGCCGACCACTGCAATTCGCATGATGTTTCCTCAGGAAGGCTTGCCGAACAGCCGCGTCCAGAACGCGACCATGTCGTCACGAAACAGCTCGGCCTCGCCGGGACGGCTGCCGATCTTCGCGCCCTTGCGGCCGTAACCGGCCTTGAGCGCATAGATCATCAGGTCGCGATCGACCAGTCCGGGATCAGCCTCGCCCTTGACGGGATGAATCAGCGCGCCGTCATCGGCCATGTAAGCCGTAGGCGCGGCCGGCGAGACAGATGCATTGGAAATGTCAGAGATGCCGGTGCCGCGATCGAAACTGTGATGGGCGCCTGCGATCAGCCGCATGGAGGTGTTGCCGCCGGAAAGGCGGATGGCCTGCAGATGGCCCTGCACCTGCATCGGCGAGCACCATTCATCGGCATCGCCCATCAGCACGCGAACGGCTGTGGCGCCGACGCGAGGATCGAGGAATTGATGTCCGCTCCAGGGGTAGGCGGCGAGCACGCCTTGCAATCCCGCATTCCTGCCGATGATGGCATCCGCAAAACGGCGCGTCGCCGCGGCGAGCACCGCCGATCCGCCGCGGCTGTGGCCCTGCGCGCCGATCCTGGTCGCATCGATCTCGGGCAGCGCAGACAGTACCTTCCATGCTGCCAGCACGTCGTAGGCGCTGGCGGCAAAGGAAAACTGGGTCTGGTTGGCGACGGTGGAGGTGACGCCGCGCGCAGCAAAGCTGTCGAGCACGAAGGTCGCAAAGCCGGCGCGGGTCAGCGTCTCCGCATGCGCGACATGCGAGGGCGCCACGCCAAGGCTGCCGGGCACGATCATGACCAGCGGCAGGTTCTTTGCGCCGGTAGAGGCGGGCAGGAACAGCTTGCCGTCGACCGTGACGGCCGGCATGTCGGCGGCCCTGCTGATGGCCTGGTGATAATTGAGCGGTGAGGCCGAGGGAATATCGATGTTGCGGCCGATGCCGATCCCCTCGAACGCAATGGTCTGATCGCGAAAACGCGGCGGTTCTGTCGCCAGGGCTGCGTCGGTCATGAGAAATCAAGCTCCGTTGTTTCCATGTCATTGCGAGGAGCGAAGCGACGAAGCAATCCAGCTTTCGCAATCAAAGCTGGATTGCTTCGCTTCGCTCGCAATGACGGTGCTACGCCGGCACCCTATGCAGCGCACACAGCTTGTTGCCGTCGGGGTCGCGCAGATACGCGATGTACAGCTTCACGCCGCTGCCTTCGCGGATTCCCGGCGGGTCCTCGCAGGTGGTGGCGCCATGGGCGAGGCCGGTGGCATGGAACGCGTTGGCGGCGTCGACGGACTCGGCGGCAAAACCGATCGTGCCGCCATTGGCAAAGGTGGCGGCCTTGCCGTCGATCGGCTTGGTCACCGAGAAGGTGCCCGTCTTGGTGCGCCAGAAGATGCGGTGGCGGTCAACCCGGCCCGGCGGCACGCCGAGCGTGCCCAGCAGCGCGTCGTAAAAAGTCTTGGCTTTGTCGAGGTCGTTGGTGCCGATCATAATGTGCGAAAACATACTGGTCCCTCCCTTATTACTTCGCCGCGCGGCGGCAACCGCGTCGGCGAAGGTGTTTTGCGGGCACCGTAGCGGCGGGGATTGGGCGAGGGAAGGGCCGGGCGCGCACGGGCATGATCCGAAAAGTGGGGACTGGCTTTCGGAATAGATCATGCCCCAAATTAAAGAGCCGCCGTGCAGGGCCTTATGCTTGGCCCGTGTGGCCCCAGGTCTCGTCCCAGTCGTTGCCATTGGCATCGCGGACGCGGCCATCGGCCTCGAAGAACTTGTTGGGCACCTGGAAGATCGCGAGCATCAGCCCGCCCTGCGGGCACCAGGCGACATGGCGGCTGCCGGCCTCGCGCCAGATGTACTCGCCGGCCTTGCACTCGATGCCCTCGGCCGGACCTTCCTTGTCGACGAGCGAACCCTCGAGCACATAGGTCTGCTCGATATTGACATGCTCGTGGTCGGGCAGGACTGCTCCCGGCGCAAAGCGCATCAGGGCTGTCATCAGGCCGGTCCTGCGGTCGAACAGCAGCGTCTTGGCCTCGCAGCCGGGAAAGCGGGTCTTCTGCCACTCCATCTCGGAGGGGCGGACGAGGTGGGAATGTTGGTCGGCCTTCGGCGTGACGGCATCCATGGCGGGGCTCCCTTTGCAGTTCTTTCTTGGCAGTTCTTTTTTGTCATCATAGCAGCCCCGCGCGCAGCCGCCAGCCAAGGCCGGCCGCCGTTGAGTATTCTTTCGCGCAGCCCCACACTGCGTTTCCTGCAACCAAGAGTGTTCCGATGCTTGCCTCGCAGCGCCACTTGTTCGAGATGCCACGCCAGATCTGCTATTTGAATTCGGCTTCCTACAGCCCCTTGCCTTTGCGGACGCTGGAAGCCGGTCGCGCCGCTGTCATGCGGAAGGGACAGCCGTGGGCGCTGGACGCGGGCTTTGCCAATGCGCAGTACGAGCGCACCCGCGCCGCTGCCGCGCGGCTGATCAACGCGAGCCCCGACGATGTCGCGCTAATCGCTTCGGTCGGCTATGGCGTTTCCACCGCAGCAAAGCTCGTCACGATCCCCCGTGGTACGCGCGTCGTCGTTCTGGAGAACGACCATTCCTCGCCTGTGCTGGAGTGGCACCTTCGCGCCGAGCAGCAGGGTTTTGCGGTCGAGACCATCCGCGAGCCCGGTGACGGCGACTGGACTTCGGCGATCCTTGCAGCGATTGAACGGCCGAACGCCGCGCCGGTCGCGCTGGCATCGATCTCATCGTTGCACTGGTCGGAAGGCGGATTGATCGATCTTGCCGCCGTCGGGGCGGCGCTGCGGCGTCGCGGCGCGCTCTTCCTGATCGATACGACGCAGAGCTGCGGCGTCATCGACCTCGATGTCACCAGTCTCGACCCTGACTTCGTGATCTTCCCGACCTACAAATGGCTGATCGGACCCTATGGCCGGGCCTTCATTTATGTCGCCAAACGGCATCAGAACGGCGTTCCGCTGGAGCAGACGTCTTCCGGCCGCCGCGATGTCAGAGCCGAGAACGCGGTGTATTTCGCCGATACGAGCTACGTTGCCAATGCGCGCCGCTTCGACATGGGCGAGCGCGACTTCTTCGTCTCGTTGGAGATGGCCGCGATAGGCATGGAGATGATGGCCGAGTGGGGCGCCTCTGCCGTCGTCGAGCGCCTTGCCATGCTCACCGGACGCATCGCTCAAGGTTTGCAGGAGAGAGGCATTGCGGTGCCGGACCAACGATTCCGCGCGCCGCATCTGCTCTGTCTGAAATTTGCCGGCGGCATCCCGGCAGGGCTGGCCGAAGGACTTGCCGCCGACGGCATCTACGTCGCTTGCCGCATCGGCCGCCTGCGCATCTCGCCGCACGTCTATAACGACGAGACCGACGCCGACCGTTTCGTCGCAGCGCTGGCCGAAAGGCTAAAGGGGTAGCGTGAGGCTAGCGCAGGCCCTCATAGACCATGAAGCCGCGTGCGACCTGCAGCTTGCGGATGGCGCGCGGCAGCAGCTTCTCCTGGCGGTGCAGGTAGCGGTAGGAGGTGAGACCGAAATCGCGGAGGCTGTTGCGGTCGCTTTCGAAGGGCGCGAGCACGCCGGTCAGGCTGACCGGGGCGTGGGCGCGGGCCGAGAAGGGCAGCAGCAGCAGTTCCAGATGCGCGGTTTCGCCGCTTTCGGAAGTCGCGGTGAGGCCGGCGATCGCGGGAATGGTTTCCTCCGCGACAACAGCGATCATGTCCTGGATCTCGCGGCGGGCGGTATCGCTAAACAGCGCCGAAAAGCTCTGGTCCTTCAGGTCGCGGCCGAGCAGGGCGCAGACCCGGGTTCCCGCAACGCGAAAGGGGTAGCCGGCCTCGGCATCGTAGGAGAGGACAAAGATGTCACCGAGCAGTTCCCGAACCGCCGACGGCTCGATATCGCTGCGGTCGGGTGCCGATGCGGAACCGCGCATCTTGTCCCAATAGGCGTAAAACTCGCGACTCGAAGGGTGTTTCATACTGTTTTGCCCCGTGGCCCGCTCGTCGGGACATTTCTGTCCCGCTTTCGTGCAAGCGCCTTCCCCGTGGTTGTTGTGCAGGACAGGCTGTGCACCGTCCATGCCGCAGCGGGCATTCCCAGCAAATTGCGTCGCCTTTGCTGCGTTAAGGTAAATTTAACGATGGGGTTGGCGGGGCCGGCAGACCTGAATAAGGTCGCAATCACTCCAGTGCGGATGCTTTTTCCAGGTTGCGCCCGTGCTTCGGTTACACAGGTTGGCTTCAAACAGTTTGGTCATCGCGGGGAGGGGTGGGGATGTCCCACCCGGCGCGAAAAGATCAGCAGCTCAAGGGCGGATGTTCTCAGCATCCGCCCTTTTCTCATTCGGACATGGCCTTTCCCATGTGCCGCCGATTGTGCACTTGCACAGTCCGGCCAAAGCCGCCTAATTGAACGGGTCGTCAGCCCCAGAGGCCCAACATCCCTTGGAATCCGTTCCCGCATATCAGCCGCCGCCGCAGGATCCGCCGCACGAGCCGATCCTGACGCTGCCGGGCGCGCTGACGGCCTATGTCGCGCTGATCGCGCTGATCCACCTGCGGGTGTTTCTGCCGCCGGAAGCCGAGAACTGGACCATCGACGTGTTCGGCTTCATCCCGCGCCGCTACGATTCCAATGCGCTGCAGATCTATTTTCCCGGCGGGGCTGGCGCGAAGGTATGGACCTTCGTCACCTATTCGCTGCTGCACGCCAATTTCAGCCACATCTTCTTCAATGTGCTGTGGCTATTGCCGTTCGGCAGCGCGCTGGCCCGGCGTTTCGGCGCGGTACGCTTCTATATTTTCATGGCGGTGACGGCCGCGGCCGGCGCACTCGCGCATCTCGTGACCCACGAGCACGCGATCGCACCGATGATCGGCGCATCGGCGTCGGTGTCCGGCGCGATGGCGGCCGCGATCCGCTTTGCCTTCGTCAAGGGCAGCTTCCTCTCCTTCAGCCGCGGCGATGCCGACGAGGCTGCGCGCGTGCCGGCGCTGTCGCTGTGGCATGCACTGCGCAATCCGCGGGTGCTCGGCTTCCTCGCGGTGTGGTTCGGCGTCAACATCGTCTTCGGCCTCGGTTCGATCTCGGTCGGCACCGAAGGCGCAACCGTGGCATGGCAGGCGCATATCGGCGGCTTCATTGCGGGATTGATGCTGTTCTCGCTGTTCGACCCGGTGCCGCGCAGCTCCGCCAACGCCGCCGATTCCGCATCGCGGGACATTTGACCGCGCTTGCGGGCCGTTGCGATTTCGGCAATCATCACCACGTTGCTTTGACCAGACACTACCGGCCAGTTTGTACTGCCGTGTTCGTTCCACCGCGCCGCAACCAAGTCGGCGTGAAGCTGTTGATTGAAGGCTCGCGAACAGAGGTTGTGCCCGTTACCGGGCGTGACCGGCTCAACGGAGGCGACAATGACGGTACGAGCAATTCTGGATACCAAGGGTCACAACGTGCTGAGTGTGGAGCCGGAAGCGAAGCTTTCGGCCGCCGTCAAGCTGTTGAGCGAGCGCAGGATCGGCGCGGTGCTGGTGATGAGTCAGGGCCGCATGGAAGGCATCCTCTCCGAACGCGATGTCGTCCGGGTGCTCGGCGAACGCGGCGCCGCAGTCATGGACGAGCCCGTGAGCGGGGTCATGACGCGGAAGGTCATCAGCTGCCGGGAAAAGGACACCGTCAGCGAGATCATGGAAACCATGACCCACGGCAAATTCCGTCATTTGCCGGTTGTCGAGGACAGCAAGGTGGTCGGCCTGATCTCGATCGGCGACGTCGTGAAGTGGCGCGTCAGCGAGTACGAGCGCGAGCAGGAAGCGCTGCGCGAATACATCAAGACGGCCTGAGTTATCTAACCCGCCTTGTCGACGGCAGCCGCAGGCTCGTTCCTCTGCTGCGGCGCCAGGATATGGAGCGCCTCCTGCAGCGGGTCAATGGCGCGCTCGGCGGCGCGCTCACCGTGGGCGATCAATTCGTCGGCGCGGTGGAAGTCGAACCAGCCGATCTGTCCGACGCGCGGCGAGATCAGGATATCCGGCGGATCGCCGGCGAGGCGGGCGCGGGTGATGCGGTCCTGCATGATGTTGAACGCATCGACCATGACCGAGGAGATGCCGGGCCGCGCGGCGCTGCCGAAGAACTCGCGCTTCATCGTGCGCTCCGCCGAGAACAGCCGGCGCAGGCCGCCGCGCTTGGGCGCATCCGGCACCTCGGCGGGCAGCTCAGGCGATACGACCGAGGGGCCGTGGGCATAAACGGTCGTGCCATGCCCGAACACGTCACTGGAGACGTTGGCGGCGATGACGATTTCGGCGCCGAAGGCGCGCGCCACCGAGACCGGCACCGGGTTGACCAGTGCGCCGTCGACCAGCTAGCGATCGCCGACCAGAACGGGAGAGAAAATGCCCGGCAGCGCGTAGGAAGCGCGCATGGCTTCGACCATGCGGCCATGGGTCAGCCAGATCTCGTGGCCGGTGCGCACTTCGGTCGCGACCGCCGCATATTTCATCGGCAGATCCTCAATCTGGATCGAGCCCATGACGGCCTCGAGTTCGGCCGCGAGCCGTGTGCCGCCAATCAGGCCGCTGCCATTGAGGCGGATATCGAGATAGCCAAAGACGTTGCGCGGCTGCAGGCTGCGCGCCCATTCCTCGAGCTTGTCGAGATGGCCCGACACATAGGCGCCGGCAACAACAGATCCGATCGAGGTGCCGACCACGACGTCGGGGACAATGCCATGCGCCAGCAGGGTCTTGAGGATGCCGATATGGGCGAAGCCGCGCGCCGATCCGCCGCCGAGCGCCAGGCCAATCACCGGCCGCCGTTTGGCCCCAAGACCGACCTTTCCGTCCTGCTGGAGGTCGGGACCGCGGTTCATCCAACTGTTCAGCACCGGAAATCTCCTGCTTGGACGGCATCATGCCGTACCGGCGGGGCCTCGCCAGTCCATCTCGCGTGCATGGTTTATGCCGGGTGGAATCGGCCAAAGCGGGGGATACGACTGGAACGCGACATACCGACTAAAGACTGGGGCTGCCCTTGGGTTCCAACAAGGCAAAAGCCAGCGGGTCACGCAGGCTTGAATTTGCCGCGTTTTCGGTGAAAAGCATGGCCATGATTTTGCGGGGTATGGGAGTAGCCGGAGGGGGGGTGGCCAGAGGGCCGCGCCTGCTGTCCGCGCTTGCCCTGTGGCTTGCGCTGCTGCCCGGACCGGCGCCGGCCCAGATGTTTTCCGACCGTCCGCCGCCGATTCCGCCGAATTCGGTGCCGGATGCGCCCCCGACTGGCCCGGCCATGAACCTTGCGCCGCCCTCCGGGCCCGGTGCCGGTCCGGCCTTGCCGGCACCCCTGACGCAGCCTCCGGCTCAGCCCAGCCTGGCCACACCAGCGATTCCCAATAATCCGACCGCCGCGCCGCCGGCCGGCGCCTCTACCGCGGGGCAGGCGGTGCTGGCGCTGACCGCGAAATACGGCAAGGACCTGCCGGTCATTAGCAACGGCCTGGTGTGGCGGGTGTTCGCCGACAAGCCGGACGAGAACGGCACCTTCAAACTGATCCGCGAGGAGCGCGGCGCGACCCCCAATATCGTGCTGCCCCCCGGCAGCTACGTCGTGCATGTCGCGCTCGGTCTCGTCAGCGCCACGCGCGCGGTGACGCTGAAATCGGAGACCGACCGCGAGGCCTTTATCCTGCCCGCCGGGGGCCTGCGCATCGAAGGCCGCGTCGGCACCAGCAAGATTCCGCCGAACCAGATCTCGTTCTCGATCTACAAGGGCAGCCAGTTCGAGGCCGCCGAACGCTCCTCGCTGATCCCAAACGTCGCAGCCGGGGACGTCGCGGTGCTGCCGGAAGGCACCTACTACATCATCTCCAACTATGGCGATGCCAACTCGGTGGTGCGCTCCGACATCCGTCTGCAGGCCGGCAAGCTGACCGACGTCATCATCACGCACCGCGCCGCCGTCATCACGCTGAAACTGGTCAGCGACAAGGGCGGCGAGGCGCTCGCCAATACTGCATGGTCGGTGATCACGCCGGGCGGCGACGTCATCAAGGAATCGATCGGCGCCTTCCCGAAGGTCGTGCTGTCGGAAGGCGAGTACCGCGCCATTGCCAAGAACGAGGGCAAGGTGTTCGAGCGCCCCTTCAACGTCGTCAACGGCGTCGATGGCGAGGTCGAGGTCGTCGCGCGCTGATCATGCGGTTGCAACCGGCAATCGCTGTCATAGTTTCTAACGCAGCACTAACCATCGACCGACTTTAAACTGTCATAATCGCCGGAGCGGCGTACCGGCCCCGCATTTTTTACATCGCCTTAAGCCGCACCGCATTGGATCACCCCGCAAGAAGAACCTTTGGTGCGGGGAAAGTCATGCGTGCGGCCAATCAACCGTCGAAAAAATCGCCGGCGAAATCAGGCACTGAAATGCTCGGCGACGTGCCGGTGCTCCGGCGCAGATGGCAGGCGGCGTTGCGCCCCGGCGAACGGCTGCCGCGCTACGAAGACGTGATGCTCGGCAGCCTCGGCCGGCTCGCCGATCACATCGCACTTCTGAAAGACGAAGGCGAAGGCCTCGCCGTGTCGCGCACCGGACGCTATTTCCAGCAATGGATCGGCGACGAGCGCTGGGACATTCCGCTCGACGCGCTGCCGCCGGATTGTGCGACTGTACTCGGCGAAGCCGCTGGCAACGCACTGCGCAACAGCGCTCCCTATCTCGCGGTGGCGCATTGCGTGCGCGACGGCCTGGTGCGGACCTACGACGTGCTGGCCATGCCGACGAGGTCACGCTGGGGCGGCACGCTGGTCGGTACATATGTCAACGAGCGTGGCGCGCAGTACAATCTACTCGACACGATTTTCTCGGCGACCGAAGACGGCGTGCTGTCGCTGGCAACCATTCGCGACGCCGGCGGACGCCCGCACGATTTCCAGATCGTCCATCTCAACGACGGCGCGGCACGTCTGCTGCGTCAGGACAAGGCGCAACTGATCTGGCAGCGCCTTGCGTCCGGCGGCAACGTTCTGAGTGCAGCGGATGTGATCGAGCGGCTGCGCGACATCGTGATGGAAGGCAAGGGCGGACAGTTCGAGGTCGACGGCGGCGACCGCAGCCTGCGTTTCGGCGCGACGGCCTGCGGCGACATGCTGTCGCTGACGGTGTCTGATGTCACCGCGATCAAGCGGCGCGAGGCGTCGTTCCGGCTGCTGTTCGACAGCAACCCGATGCCGATGTGGGTGTTCGACGCCGACACCATGGAGTTTCTCGGCGTCAACGACGCGGCCGTCCAGCACTATGGCTACAGCCGCGGCACTTTCCTGGGCATGAAGCTGCATGAAATCTGGCCGGAAGACGAATGGGTGACCCACGCCGAGGTGCTGCAGCAGGTGGGGGACGTCTACAGTTCCGGCCGCGACTGGCGGCACATCAAGGCCGACGGCAGCGAAATCCAGGTTCTGACCTTCGGCCGCCGCGTCGTCTTCGACGGCCGCGACGGCTATCTGGTTGCTGTGGTGGACATCACCGAACGCCGCGAGGCTGAAGCCCGTATTGCGCATATGGCGCATCACGACAGCCTGACCAATCTTCCGAACCGGGACTTCTACCAGGAGCGCCTGCGCCAGGCACTGGAGCGCAATCAAGGCGGCCGGCATGTGGCGGTGCTCTGCATCGATCTCGACCTGTTCAAGAACGTCAACGATTCCTTCGGCCATCCGATCGGCGATCGCCTGCTCAAGCAGGTGGCGGAGCGGCTCAGCGCCGAAGTTCGCGGCGACAACATCGCGGCGCGGCTGGGCGGCGATGAATTTGCCGTCGTGCTCGCTTCCGGCGTCACGCCCAACGAAGCCAGCGACTTTGCCGACCGGCTGATCCGGACGTTGAGCGCGCGCTACGACATCGACGGCATCGATGCGGTGGTCGGCGCCAGCATCGGCATCGCGCTGTCGCCCGGCGACGGGGCAACTTCGGAGGAGTTGATGCGCAACGCCGACATGGCGCTGTACCGCGCCAAGTCCGACGGCGGTGGCGTGCATCGCTTCTTCGAGCGCGAGATGGACCGCCAGGCGCAGAAGCGCCGCGACATGGAGCGCCATTTGCGCGCCGCGCTCGCCAACGGCGAGTTCGAGCTGCACTACCAGCCGCTGGTGGACATCGTGGCCAACCGCATCAGCGGATTTGAATCGCTGCTGCGCTGGCGGCACCCGGAAAAAGGAATGGTATCGCCGGCCGAATTCATTCCGGTCGCCGAGGATATCGGGCTGATCGTGGCGCTCGGCGAGTGGGTGCTGCGCGAGGCGTGCGCGGAAGCGGCAAAATGGCCTGCGGATATCAAGGTGGCCGTCAATCTGTCGCCGGTGCAGTTCCGCAGCCGCAATCTGGTGCAGGCCGTGGTATCGGCGCTGGCGCATTCGGGCCTGGCGCCGCAGCGGCTGGAGCTCGAGATCACCGAAACGGTGTTCCTGGCGGAGACCGAGGCTAATCTCGCGATCCTGCATCAGCTCCGCGACCTTGGCGTCGGCATCTCCATGGATGATTTCGGCACCGGCTATTCCAGCCTCAGCTATCTCCGCAGCTTCCCCTTCGACAAGATCAAGATCGATCGGTCCTTCGTCAAGGATCTGGTCAACCGCAACGATTGCGTGGCGATCGTGCGCGCGATCTCGGGGCTCGGCCGCAGCCTGAACATCACGACCACGGCGGAAGGCGTCGAAACCACCGACCAGCTCGATTGGTTGCGCGCCGAGGGCTGCAACGAAGTGCAGGGCTTTCTGTTCAGCGCCGCTCGACCGGCGAGCGAGATCGCGACTCTGCTCAGCAATTTCGGCCAGCGGCGTTCGCAGGCGGCGTAGATGTGCCGTACCTCATAGTGAGGAGGCGTCAACGGGTCCGCGCAAAACGCGGCCCGATGACAGGCTCCGCGCCGTCTCGAACCATGAGGCCCAGACGAGCCTTCATCCTTCGAGACGCCGCTCGTACGGCTCCTCAGGATGAGGGGAAAAGTTCTTAGAACCGCGTCACGATCTCCGACAACGCGGGGCGCGGGCGGTCTTCGTTCGGCTTGGTCACGTTGCCGATATGGATGAAGCCGGCGAGCTTTTCGTCCGGCTTCAGTCCGAGGCCATCGAGCACATCGCGGTCGAAGGCGAACCAGCCGGTCAGCCAGCAGGCGCCGTAGCCGAGCGCGGTCGCCGCGGTGACGATGTTCATGGCGCTGGCGCCGGCGGACAATTCCTGCTCGAAGGCGGGCACCTTGGGATGTGGCTTGGTGAAGCTGACGATGCCGATCACCAGCGGCGCATCGGTGAGCCGCTTCTTCTCCACCTCGATCTCGGCGGCGGTAGCTTGCGGATTCTTCTTCGCGAATACGCCCGCGATGACCTCGCCGCCGCGAGCGCGCGCATCGCCCTCGAACACGATAAAGCGCCAGGGGGCCAGCTTGCCGTGATCGGGCACGCGCGCGCCGATGGTCAGGATGGTCTCGAGGTCGGCGGGCGAGGGGCCGGGGCCGGTCATCTCGCGCGGCTTCATGGAACGGCGGGTCTTCAATAGTTCAATTGCATCAGGCATTTCGGACCGCAAGGGTTAGGGTTTCAGGCAGATATCTGCATCTAGCAGCCGATAGCAAGGCCACAATGTTTACGAGCGTTCCAAACTGCGGCCCGGCCGAGGCTTGATCCCGCGCAAAGATTGCCGCCGCGGGCCTTGTAAAATCCACCCCAAATCTTCTGCCATTGGGAGGTCCGCCATGCCCAAACCAAAAAAGGTCGAGTTGAACGTCGTTCGCCTGACTCCTGATGTGACCGTCCTTGTCGACGTCTGGGCGGCGGCCCAAGCGCTCGACCGTCCGGCCGCGCTCGCCCGCCTGGTTGAGCTGGGCCTGAGGGCGGAAGCAGGGATTACTGGCGCATCGCGCCGCAGCCGCGACGATCTTGCGATCGAAGCGCGCGCCGTGGATCAGATCGGGCTGTTGATCGATCCCGAAACCCCGGAGGAGGAGCGGGAGCGACGAATCCACCGGCTGACTGAAGGCCCGCCGGAATTCGTCGGCTTCCGTATCGATCTGCCGGGCCACCGGCCCCACTAGGACCGTCAGCCCCGTGCGCGCCTGACATCCGGCGGCGTTGCCTCGTCGAGGAGCGCAGCGATCGCGTCGGCCGTCGGCAGCACCTTCTGGCCGTCGCTGCCGAGCCGGCGGACCGAGACCGAATGCGTCTCGGCCTCCTTCTTGCCGACGGCAAGGATTGCTGGGACCTTCGCCAGCGAGTGTTCGCGGACCTTGTAGTTGATCTTCTCGTTGCGGAGATCAATCTCGACGCGCAGGCCCGCGCGGCGCGCCGCGTCCACGACCTGCTTGGCGTACTCATCGGCTTCCGAGGTGATGGTGGTGACGACCGCCTGCACCGGCGCCAGCCAGAGCGGGAAGTTGCCGGCATAGTGCTCGATCAGGATGCCGATGAAGCGCTCCATCGAGCCGCAGATCGCGCGATGCACCATGACCGGCGCTTTCTTGCCGCCGTCGGCATCGATGTAGAACGCGCCGAAGCGTTCCGGCAGGTTGAAGTCGACCTGCGTGGTGCCGCATTGCCAGTCGCGGCCGATGGCGTCGCGCAACACATACTCGAACTTCGGCCCGTAGAATGCGCCTTCGCCCGGGTTGATCGCCGTCTTGATGTAATTGCTCTGCGACTGGATCTGGTTCAGCACGGTCGCCATCACGCGCTCGGCATGATCCCACATCGCATCCGTGCCGACGCGCTTCTCCGGCCGCGTCGACAGCTTCACCGTCAGTTCGCCGGTGAAGCCGAAATCGGCGTAGGTGGAGAGGATCAGGTCGTTGATCTTGAGACACTCTTCGGCGAGTTGCTCTTCGGTGCAGAACACATGCGCATCGTCCTGCGTGAAGCCGCGCACGCGCATCAGGCCGTGCATGGCGCCCGACGGTTCGTAGCGGTGCACCACGCCGAATTCGGCGAGGCGCAGCGGCAAGTCGCGATAACTCTTCAGCCCGTGCTTGAAGATCTGCACATGGCCCGGACAGTTCATCGGCTTCAGCGCAAACCAGCGCTTGTCCTCGGCCTCATCGCCGGCCGATTGCGCGGCGAACATGTTCTCGCGGTACCAGTCCCAATGGCCCGAGGTCTCCCACAGCACCTTGTCGAGGATCTGCGGGGCGTTGACCTCGCTGTAGTCGCCGGTCAGGCGGCGGCGCATATAGGCGATCAGCTGCTGGAAAATGGTCCAGCCTTTCGGATGCCAGAACACGACGCCCGGGCCTTCTTCCTGGAAGTGGAAGAGGTCGAGTTCGCGGCCGAGCCGGCGGTGGTCGCGCTTCTCGGCTTCCTCGATCTGCTTCAGGTAAGCGTCGAGCTCTTCCTGCTTGGCGAAGGCCGTGCCGTAGATGCGCGTCAGCATCGGATTGTTGCTGTCGCCGCGCCAATAGGCGCCGGCCACTTTCATCAGCTTGAAGGCGTTGCCGATCTTGCCGGTCGAGGTCATGTGCGGACCGCGGCACAGATCGAACCAGTCGCCCTGGAAATAGATCTTGATCGGCTCGTCGCCGGGAATGGCGTCGACCAGCTCGACCTTGAAGTTCTCGCCCTTGTCGCGGAACACCTGCTTGGTCTTGGCGCGGTCCCAAACTTCCTTGGTGAAGGGTTTGTCGTGCGCGATGATCTCGCGCATCTTCTTTTCGATCGCGGCAAAATCTTCCGGCGTGAACGGCTCGTTGCGGAAGAAGTCGTAATAGAAGCCGTTCTCGATCACGGGGCCGATGGTGACCTGCGTGCCCGGCCACAGTGCCTGCACCGCTTCGGCCAGCACATGCGCGGCATCATGCCGGATCAGTTCCAGCGCGCGCGCATCCTCGCGTGCGACGAATTCGATCTTCGCGTCGTGTTCGATGGGATCGTTGAGATCGGCGAGTGCGCCATCCAGCGCCATCGCCACGGTGCGCTTGGCCAGCGAGGGCGAGATGCCCTTGGCAATGTCGAGGCCAGTGGTGCCTTTGGGGAATTCGCGCGTCGCGCCGTCGGGGAAGGTGACGTGGACCTTGTTCATCGGCTCGGCGGGCTTGAGATTCGTAATGGAATACTTGAAGTCGCTCATCAGTCTCTCCTGTGGCTCACTCCTGCGGACCAACGCAGGTAAGCGGGAACTGGGCCCGGTATAGCAGGCGATTCGGGCGGAGCAAGCGCGGATTCTTGCGAAATTGCCGGCGAAATCGCGCAGGATCACTGCGACTTGTGCGCCGGTATCGATGCGAAATTCCCTCCGTGTGGTTGCCCCGACATGGACTTGAGCCCACCCCCTTGTTAGCGTCACAAATCGGCTCCATCGCCGTGGTCAGAACACCTCCCATGACGTTCCGCGCTTTCCTTGTTGCCATTCTTGCCCTGCTAGGCGCGCCGGCTTTCGCGGCGCCCAGCACGGTGCGGCCTGCGCTGCCGTTGACGCCGCCGGCGCCGATGGCGTTTTACGTCGTCAAGGGCGGTCCGGACGCGTGCGGGCGCGGCTGCGATACCTGGATCGCGGTGGAAGGGCAGGTCGACGGCGCGGCAGCGCCGCGCTTCCGGAAATTCCTGCAAGCGGTCGGCAATCGCGATCTGCCGATTTATCTGGCGTCTCCCGGCGGCAATCTCGACCAGGCGCTCGCCATGGGTGCGATGCTGCGCGAACGCCGCGCAACCGCTCGGGTCGGGCGCACATTGGTCAGCGAGTGCGGCTTCGAGGCGCAGGACAGCGCGGCCTGCATGAAGCTCAAGCAAACCGGGCGCACGCTGCGGGGCGATCTGTTCACGCGCGGCACGAACTGTAACTCGGCCTGTCCCTATCTCCTGCTGGGTGCGACCAATCGCGAGGTCTCGCCCGATGCACTGCTTGCGGTGCATTCCGCCAAGGTGGTCGTGCATTTTCGCGGTGGCGAGCCGCCTGCCGAGGTGCGTGCCGCGGCCAACCAGCGCGGGCGCGAGCGTGCGGACAAGATGCTGTCGGCCTACATCGTGAAGATGGGTGGCGATATCGGCCTGTTCGAGCTCGCACGCTCCATCAAGTTCGAGAGCCAGCACGTCCTGACGCGCGACGAAATCGTCCGCTTCAGAATCGACAAGCGCGAGATCGCGGAGACGCCGTGGAAGTTCGAGAACAGCGTCCGCAGCATGGTGAGCAAGGCGGCCGCAGTGCGCGATGAGGGCGGAAAATCCTGGCCG
>JABUBP010000138.1_pt1 | contig 16647 bp, 8 predicted proteins | sample 7240331 | NCBI WGS metagenome assembly JABUBP01 (sample SAMN07256347, study PRJNA390944) | subsurface metagenome | isolation source: Methane hydrate marine sediment | place: Pacific Ocean: Eastern North Pacific, ODP site 1244 | collected 2002 | reverse complement strand
TGGTCAAAGAAGCTTTATCTGGAATGATGAACATATTCGTAGCTTGCTAGCTAGTATTTCCCTGTCTTACCCTATGGGCGCAGTAATGATGCTTGAGAATGGAAACCCGGATGTTCGTTTCAAGCCAAGACCAATAGAAGGTGTGGAACTTGCTGAACCAGTGGAACCAGAGCGATATATACTTGATGGCCAGCAGAGACTAACCGCACTTTTTCAATCCTTGTTTCAGAACAAGCCAGTCAAAACTGAAGATGACCGCAAGAAGGCTATTAAGAGATGGTACTATATCGATATGGTTATTGCGTTGAAGCTAGATGCAGGCAGAGATGATGCCATTATAGGTCTTCCTGAGAACCGCAAGATCACGGATTTCCGAACAAAGCAGACCAAGGACTATTCTACTCCAGAGGCGGAGTTCCAGAATTTACTATTCCCATTTAATCAGGTTCTTGATCCGTCTGATTGGAGAATGAAATATAACGAATATTGGCAGCATGAGAGAGACAGGATAAAGTTCTTTGACCAATTTGAAAAGACAGTTATTGACAGTTTTAAGCAATATCCCGTCCCAGTAATTAAACTGATGAAAAAGACTCCCAAGGTAGCCGTTTGCCAAGTATTTGAGAAAGTAAATATGGGCGGCGTGCAACTCAATGTGTTTCAGCTTCTTACCGCTACTTTTGCTGCGGATGGTTTCAATTTGCGTGATGACTGGGAAGGCAAGCACGATTCTCTCGGAAGAAAAACCGAAGAGGGGCGAATCGATATTCTCAGAAAGCATAGGGTGCTTAAATCCGTAGCAGACACAAGTTTCCTACAGGTCATAACACTTCTGACTACTTATTCGCGGAAGAAAGAGAAACCGGAATCAGCTATCAGTTGTAAAAAGGATGACATACTAAATCTGAGGCTTGAAGATTACCAAAAATGGGCAGAACCTGCTATGTATGGCTTTGACAAGACAGCTAGGTTTCTTGTTCAACAAACTATTTTTTCTGACAGAGATATCCCTTACAATACACAGTTGGTACCTCTAGCCACTTTGTTTGCCATTCTACGTGAAAAAGCTGACAATGATGCAGTAAGAGACAAGTTAATCCATTGGTATTGGTGCGGCATTTTCGGTGAACTCTACGGAAGCGCAGTAGAGTCACAGTTTGCTAATGATATACCGGAAGTACTGAGCTGGGTTGATGGTGGTCAGGAGCCGAGCACTGTACTCAAATGCAATTTCACCCCTGGGCGACTCTATACGCTTAAGAGTCGTCTCAGTGCTGCGTACAAAGGTTTCTATGCTATTCTTATGCGCGACGGAGGTCTTGATTTTCTCTCGGGTGTTCCCATTAATGTTCAAACATACTTTGATGATAGGATTGACATTCATCATATCTTCCCAAAGGATTACTGCAAAAAGCCTGATAGCGGAACTCATGACTATGACTCTATAATAAACAAGACACCTATTTCAGCAGTGACTAACAAGATCATAGGAGGCAATGCTCCAAAAATCTACCTTAAAAAACTTATTGATGATAAGGGAATTAAAGAAGATCGCCTAGACACTATCCTGGCTTCACATGTTATCGATGCTACTGCACTTAAGGAGAATGATTATGAGACGTTCTTCAAATTAAGACAAGAGGCTCTTCTTCAACGTATTGAGAATGCTACCGGAAAGAAAATTATCCGAGAGACAGATGAAACCATAGCTCAGGACCTGAAGAAAGAAATCTATCTTGAAACTGAAGAGGAGGAAGATGCAGAATGAGAGATAACTATAGCAAGTTTCGCAACCTTCTACAGGAGCTCTTCCAGCTTGACCAGGCTGACCTAGATTTCGGTATCTACCGAATCATGAACCAAAAGCGTGATGAAATTACTCACTTCTTAGAGGATGACCTTCTACCACAGGTGCAGGAAGCATTCAAGGAGTATCGGAGTAGTGACCGTAGTCAAATCGAGAACCAACTGAATGAAACCATACAGCAGGCTACTGCATTAGGGGTTGACCCTGAGTCTAGCCCCAAGGTTGAGGAACTGCGTGAGAAACTAGCTTCGTCTGTAGATGTGAGCACGCTGGAGAACGAGGTGTTCTCAGACCTCTATGACTTCTTCCGGCGATACTACAATGAGGGTGATTTTTTGAGTCTGCGGAGATACAAGGAAGGTGTGTATGCCATTCCCTATGAAGGCGAAGAGGTGAAACTTCACTGGGCTAACCATGACCAGTACTACATCAAGACTTCAGAGTACCTACGGGACTACACCTTCAAACTACCCTCTGGTAAATGTGTGCATTTCAAGTTAGCTGAGGCTGATACAGAGAAAGACAATACCAAGGCACAGAACGGCCAGGAGCGCCGGTTTGTCCTCTACCAGGATACACCCCCGCTTGCCGAAGAGAATAGTGAGCTCCTTATTAGATTTGAATACCGTCCTGACCCGGACAAAAGCTCTCAGAAAGACCTGAATTTAAAGACGATCCAAACAATCATGAATACCAAGAACTTCAGCCAATGGCTGGCAGAACTGGCTCAGTTACGACCGACAGAAAAGAATCCCAGCCGTACACTCTTGGAGAAGCACCTGACCGACTACACAGCACGAAATACGTTTGACTACTTCATTCATAAGGGCTTGGGCGGCTTCTTACGACGTGAGCTGGACTTCTTCATTAAAAACGAGGTCATGCACCTTGATGATATAGAGCACGAGTCTGCACCACGCGTGGAACAGTACCTGAGCAAGATTAAAGTTATACGCAAGATAGCTCACAAGATTATCCAGTTCCTTGCCCAGATTGAGGACTTTCAGAAGAAGCTGTGGCTCAAGAAAAAATTTGTGGTAGAGACCAACTATTGCATTACACTTGACCGCATACCTGAGGAACTGTATCCCGAGATTGCCGCTAATGATGCCCAGCGAGAGGAATGGGTGAGACTGTTTGCCATAGATGAGATAAAGGAGGACATGCTAAAGCCAGCCTATTCTAACCCGCTAACTGTAGAATTCTTAAAGGCTAACCCGTATCTCTTAATAGATACAGGGTTCTTTGAACAAGAATTCAAGAATAGACTTCTTGCGAGTTTTGATGATGTGGACGACAAGAGTGACGGCTTACTAGTCCATAGCGAGAACTTCCAGGCTCTTAGTCTATTACTGAATCGTTATCGAGAGAAGGTGAAATGTATATATATGGATCCACCTTTTAATTCTAAAACCACAGAAATACTATACAAAAATTATTACAAGCATTCTTCTTGGTTATCTTTAATGGAAAATAGAATATTACGGGGAGATGAATTGTTAGAAGATAAAGGAGTTTTAATATGTGCTATTGATGAAAATGAACAAGAAAGGTTGGGGTTGCTTTTAGAATTATTATTTCCAAGCCACGAGAAGACTTGTGTAGCTATAATTCATAATCCGGGTGGTATTCAGGGACAAAACTTTTCATTTTCTCACGAGTATGCATATTTTGTTTTCCCTCGTGACGGTGAATATATAGGGAAAATTCAACGCGATAAGGCAGATAGAGTTCCACTAAGAGATTGGGGTGGTGAGGAATCAAAAAGAGAAAATGCTAGAAATTGTTTCTATCCGATTAAGGTGAAAGGCGACCAAATAATTGAATTTGGTGAAATTTGTCCTGATGATTTTCATCCATCTAGTGCGAATATAGAAAATGATGATAGTACTATATCGATTTATCCCATTGACAATAGTGGCGTAGAAAGAAAGTGGCGACATGCAAGACAAACTATTGAGAAAATCAAGGACCAACTGAAATGTGAAGACATCGGCAACGAAAAAGTAATCATAAGATATAAGTCAGTGTATAGATATAAGACCGTTTGGACTGACAGTAAGTATAATTCTAATGTTTATGGATCGAAGCTGCTCAATAATATGTTCGGCGAAGATGTTTTTACTTTCCCAAAATCGCTTTACAATGTATTAGATTGTATAGATGCAACAACGCAGAATTTAAGAAGTCCCATGATCATAGATTTCTTCGCGGGTTCAGGCACTACTGCCCACGCTGTCATTAATCTAAATAATGAAGATGATGGTAATCGCAAGTATATCCTTGTCGAAATGGGAGAATACTTTGATACGGTGATGAAACCACGCGTGCAGAAGGTGATTTACTCCAAAGACTGGAAGAATGGCAAACCGGTCTCTCGCGAAGGCTCCAGTCACATGTTCAAGTACGTACGTCTGGAGTCCTATGAAGATACTCTGAACAATCTGGAACTCAGACGGACAGAGGCACAGCAGGCACTCTTGGATGATTCAGAATCCTTCCGTGAGAGCTATATGCTTTCCTACATGCTGGATGTGGAGAGTAAGGATAGCGCATCACTGCTCAACATTGACTCTTTTGAAGACCCGTTCAACTACAAACTGAAAATCACAACCGGCAGCGCTGGTGAGACAAAGCCGGTAACGGTGGACTTGGTGGAGACTTTCAATTATCTCATTGGACTCACCATCCACCATATTGACCACATTCGTGGCTTCCGTGTAGTGCAGGGCATAAATCCTAAGGGCGAAAAGGTGCTTATCATCTGGCGGAACCTCAATGAGAAGTCCAATGAGGACCTTGATGAGTTCTTCCGCAGGCAGGAATACAATCCCAAGGACTTAGAGTTTGATTTGATTTACGTTAATAGCGATAACAATGTGGAGAACCTCCGACGGGAAGATGAAATCTGGAAGGTGTATCTTATCGAGGAGGAGTTTAAGCGGCTAATGTTTGACGTACAGGATGTATAAGGAGGCGGTCATGGCACGAACAATAATCCCTGGCCGCCAACCGAGGCGGGCCGAAAAACCTCTCAAGTTTGAGCAAAAGCTGGTGCTGAACCAGTGGATGTTGGGCCTCTTTGAAGTCTCTAGCTTTAACCAGCTAGCCGAAGGCATGAACGTGCCTGAGATGGAAGGCTTTGACGAGGACAATATCAGTCGATTCTATCATTTCCTGAGAGCACGACTGTTCGACCGGAAAGAGCTTCCATTTGATGTGCTTTTGAATTATGACCAGAATATCGTCCGACACTGGAAGGCCATAACAGAAAGACGTAACAAGAATGATGGACGCACCCATCACCCGAAATATTTTCAATACCTTTCGCTCCTGTTTACAGAGATATATCTAGATCGATACTTTCGTGATCTTCAGAAGTTGCTTTCGAATCTGAACGCACAAGTGGCTATCTTCAATGCTAACAAGTCAGTGCGAGACCAGGTGGAACCATACTATCAGGAAGAATTGAACAAACTTGCCTTATGGAGCGCCACAGGCTCAGGTAAGACCCTGCTTATGCACGTGAACATTCTGCAACACCGACACTATCTTGACCTTCACAGGCAAGGCCAACGTATGAGCCGAATCATCCTGCTCACTCCCAACGAAGGATTATCTTACCAGCATCTGGCGGAGTTATCTCTATCCAATATGGATGCGGAGCTATTCTCTCCTGATGGTCGAGGTCTCTTTGCCGGTTTGGCCGTCGAGATTATTGATATCCACAAGCTCCGTGAGCAATCCGGCGAGAAGACGGTTGCCATCGATGCCTTTGAGGGTAATAACCTAGTCCTTGTTGACGAGGGCCACCGTGGTACCAGTGGTGCCGAAATAGGCCACTGGATGAAGATGCGCAATCAACTCTGCGAGAAAGGCTTCTCCTTCGAGTACTCGGCAACATTTGGCCAGGCAATGAAGGCTAGTGGAAACAAAGCTCTTGAGCAAGAGTACGCTAAATGTATCCTGTTCGACTACTCCTATAAGTTCTTCTATGGAGATGGCTATGGAAAAGAATACCGTATTCTGAACCTAGAAGACGATACTGATGAAGCAAATCGACGTCGCTACCTAACTGCCTGCCTGTTAGCTTTTTACCAGCAACAAAAGCTCTATTCAGACAGAAAGGCGGAGTTTCGGCAGTATCTACTGGAAACGCCTCTCTGGATTTTTGTCGGTAGCAGCGTTACGAAGACACCCCGTAAGAAGGACATCTCGGACATCGTGGACATACTGCTCTTCTTGGCGCGCTTTGCAAATAACCGTACGGAGAGTGTCGGTCACCTTAACCGGTTCCTAACTGGAAAATCTGGGCTGCTTGATGCAAAAGGCAACGACATCTTTACTGGAGCGTTTTCTTACTTGATCACACAACACATTACAGGGGGCCAGGCTTACGAGGATATCTTACGTGTGCTTTTTAATGCCTCATCGCCAGCGGCTCTTCATATTGAAAACCTAAAAGGCACAGAAGGAGAGATTGCCATACGCCTTGGTGATAATGATGCTTTCGGTTTGATCAACGTTGGAGATGCTTCAGCACTATGCAAGCTCTGCGAAGAGCAGAATGAGCTCGCGGTTAGTGATAGGGAATTCTCGGGTTCCCTTTTTCGAACGCTTAGTGATGCTGAATCTCCCGTGAATATTTTGATTGGTTCCAAGAAGTTCACTGAAGGTTGGAATAGCTGGCGGGTGAGTACTATGGGACTGATGAATGTCGGCAGGACGGAAGGCTCCATGATAATTCAACTGTTTGGCCGTGGTGTTCGCTTGAAGGGGTTGGATTTTTGCCTAAAGCGCAGCCGACGTATACTTGGAATCACGGCTCCAACGGGCATCGAGCGGCTTGAGACTCTCAATGTTTTCGGCATTCGTGCAGACTATATGCGTCAGTTCAAAGAATTCCTCGAAGATGAAGGCTTACCCGCTAATGAAGACCGTATCGAATTTATTCTACCGGTGGTAAAGAACATAGGGACAAAGAAACTCAAGACAGTTCGGCTAAAGGAGGGGATTGATTTTAAGCGACAGGGGCCGAAACCTGAGCTAGACATACCTGAAGAATTCCTGAAAAAGAATAGAATTGTACTCGATTGGTACCCCCGGATTCAGGCAATAGCAAGTGCCAGAGGGCAAGGACCACTTGAGATCGCAGAACGGAGCGAGGGGCAGTTTACAGACAAACACCTCGCCTTCATGAATACAGAAGAGATCTATTTTGAACTGCAACGGTTTAAGAACGAACGGGCTTGGTATAATCTCAATTTATCTAGGGTAAAGATTGAGCAGTTATTACGTCAGCCAATATGGTATCAGTTGTATATCCCTCGCGATGAGTTAGACTTTAATTCCTTCGAACAGGTACGCCATTGGCAGGAGATTGCGGTCATATCGCTAAAGAAATACTGCGACCGTTATTATAAGTTCCGTAAAGCCGAATTTGAAAACGACCATCTAGAATACCGTGAGCTAACGGAAGGCGATCCAAACTTCATCGATGAATATAGGTTCCTGGTAGAGCAATCACGAGAGGAGATCGTCACAAAACTGGAGGAAATAAAGCAGATTATCGATGAGGGTAAACTCAAACCTGTTGAGTTTCAGGGCTTGAGATCTATCATGTTTGATCGGCACCTTTATCAACCGCTTATTTACGTGAAAAGCGACCTAATTGAAGTGAAGCCAGTAGTCTTGGAGAACGAGGGCGAAAGGGACTTTGTCCTGCACTTGCAGGATTTCTACTCAAAGAATGCAGGATTCTTTGAGAACAAGGAACTATACCTTTTGCGAAATATGAGTCGCGGTCGAGGGATTGGGTTCTTTGAAGCTGGAAATTTCTATCCCGACTTTATCCTCTGGCTTTTAACGAGTGGACGGCAATACATCAACTTTGTTGATCCCAAGGGGCTAAGAAATATTGAGGGCATAAACGACCCGAAGATACGCTTCTGTCACACTATAAAAGAACTAGAGCAGAGACTAAATGACCCAGATGTGACACTGAACTCATTCATTATTTCGACAACTTCATTACCTGAGATATCTTGGTGGAGTGATGGTATGACGAAGAATCAATTCGAACAGTGTCACATACTTTTCCAAAAAGAGGATAGGGACACATACATACAGAAGTTACTATCAGAGGCACAGAGGTGAGCTGCGCTTTCAATATTAGTAGCACTGCGGAGGCCCAGAATGAGCAAAGGATCAGTTTTTCGAAAATGTGTCTTAAGAAACGAAAGACAAAATTGCTTCAGGTCAGGTTAAGGAAAGAGTATATATATGCAAGGAAAGGAGTAACATATCCATGAACATTGATTGTGTTGTTGATTGCATAGATAAAGTGAATGTAGAATTCGTGAGAGGTACATGGAATTTTAATCATGAAAGAAATTTCCAATGTCTATTGTTTGGATACCTCAGAGAATCGGATAATCAATCACGGATTGAAATAAAGCAAGATGGCGAAATAAAAACTGTCGAATTAGTTCATGCCGAGTTTAACTCCCCTTCTGCCCCCGATACCAATAATTATTTAGACATAGCTATTATGGAAAAGAAATCTGCCTCATCATTTTCTGAGCGATATGATGGTCGCCCAGAAAGAGAAAGAAACCGCGATTTGTCTTTAAAGGCGGCAATAGAAATCAAAGTTCTTTATGGTCCTTTAAGTCAACAGAAAATGGAAGATTATCAAGATGACTTAAAAAAACTGAAGATGCTTTTAAAACCTCGAAAAAAGTTAAGTAAACGCTGCTATTTTCTTCTATATATTGATGTAGATAATAATGGGTGGATAATTAATGAACAAATCGTGAATATATGTAAAGAAGATAATTGGAGGAAATTACTCCAGACTTTCAAGAAAGCTAGTAAAGGACACAAAGAGTTTGAGGTTTGTTGTGTTTTTGGAAAGCAAAATCTTCAATGCTGGTTTTCGGATGGCAAGCCAACGTGGGAGATAGTCGATAGCTCACTTAATTAAATCTGTAGGAAACATTAGCGAATAGGCATTATTTGACAAAGGGTTGTCACTGGGAGTTGGTAAAATAATCAAAACAATGTTTGACGCCTACCTCGATATTGAGACTACCGGCCTGCCTGCCAGTACGCGGATATTACCGTTATCGGTATTTACTTGGTCAATGGCAGCGATAGCAGGCTGGTGCAACTGGTGGGCAGAGAGGTAACCAAGGATGACCTTCTTGAAGCTGTTGATGGAGTGCAGACCATCTACACCTACAACGGCAGCCGGTTTTACCTGCCCTTTATTCACGACTCGCTGGGCATTAACCTTGCCGATATTTTTCACCATCAGGACCTGATGTATGACTGCTGGCGGTGCAACCTGAAGGGTGGTTTTAAAGCGGTAGAGCAGCAGTTGGGTATACCCCGGAAGCTTCAGGGCATAAACGGATGGGATGCGGTACTGCTCTGGCAGAGATACCAGTACTATGATGACCAAGAAGCCCTAGTTACGCTGCTTAAATACAACAAAGAGGACGTGGTGAATCTCAAGTCACTGAGAGAGAGACTGCTTGACCGAGTGTAACAAAAAAGAGCTTATGACCTGCCCCCATTAGTTATACCACATCTTAAGTTAGAGTTACCGGAATTTGAGCCTCACCCCAAAGCTGTACAGGCTAAAAGTAGACTATATCCATAGTCTTTTATGTGTTCAGCCAGCGGTTCTGTGTGACAATAATAGCTTAGGATATCTGTCTTTTATTTCTAAGACTTCTTTGTTCAAGTCGTCAAGTTGGTTCCGTTTCACTTCTAATACCATCAGAGCCCTTCGTAGCTACCAGAATACTAATGCTATGGCTTATTTTAATACCACGACAATTCAAAAGCAATGCTTTTCTATGCCTCATTACTGATCAAAGTCAAAACTAGTTTAATTTATGATAATTCAATTATGCAGTAATATATGTAATAATAGTACTCCAGCTATACATAATCCAGGAGCTGCTGAAGGTGTAATCGATAATGGTGATTGATATAAACGCTATCCCAAGTACACATAAACCAGACCGAGTTGGCTCTATCAGAGATATTCTAAGAAACTATCCTGATTTATCAAATATTGTTTATGAATTCATACAGAATGCTGAAGATGCGAATTCGACGAGTATTCAATTCGAAGTAACTGATGATACTGTGCGAATTTCTAATGACGGCGATCAGTTCGAGTTAGAGGACTATAAAAGGATTTGCGAATTTGCACAAGGGAAATGGGGCGATCCAGAAAAAATAGGGAAATTTGGCGTAGGTTTCATTTCTGCTTACCATATAACTGACACACCGGTGATAGTTTCCAATGGAATCCGACTTACGATTCTTGCTGATGGCGGAATTCGTCGGAAAACTCATGTTAATTCCATAAACCGAAAAGGATCGATTTTCTCACTTCCGTTAAGACATAACACCACTCCACTATCAGAAGAAATTGTTGTTGAGCCAATTAGCGATACGCGTTTAGGTAATTTTATATCATCATTTAAAGACACATTCTATAGTTCGATGCTTTTTCTTACAAAAGTGGAAACCGTTGCAGGGTGGTATAAAAAAAATGGTAAGCGGAGTCAGAAATGCATATGCTCTCGCATGCAAAAACTTAAGGAAGTAGTTACCATAGGTAATGGTAACTACTACATTCATGAGAATGTAGGCATTCTGCTTGAATGGTCGGATCCTACCACCGGGAAAATGCATCATGATATTGATGCGTGGCATATTTTCACCCAAGATTTTAATGATAGGTACATCAGCAAATTTGGTGAAGAACCACCTACAAAAAAGACTCAGGTCTCCGTGGCCTTCAAGCTCGATAATATGAACTCGGATCAAGCTGGATTTTTATATGCTTTCTTGCCAACAAAAATAAAGACAGGTTTCAAATTCAACATTAATGCACATTTTGCACCACGGACTGGAAGAGATGACATCAGAGATGACCCCAGCAAAGAAGGGCAGTGGAACCTTTGGTTAATTGAATGCATTGGTGAACTTTGTGTCAGCATTATGGATTCTCTCAAAATCCTCTGTGATAATCCAGTAGACGTTTATCACGTTATTCCAGTCGAGCATAATAAAGAAAGAGGCTACTTGTCTACCATTGTAGAAACTTTTATTAATGGTGTTGCTGATAAGCCTATAATCTTCACATCTAGGCATGGGTGGCAGGATAAAACCAATGCTTTACGTATAGACGAAAATCTTAGAAGCATAATTGAACGAGCAGGTCCTAGATTAGTAGCAATTGATGTCCAGTCCGATCGTTTAGCAACATTGTTACTAGATCATATAAAAGTTGACTGGTTTGGAACTAAAAACCTAGTTTCAGTCATACAAGATAGAATTACGCCTAAGACTCCATTGAAAAAGGCGCCAGTGTTTGCTCGGACTATCAGGAGAGTGGGTAAAATATATCGCTACTTAAGAGAAAATCCTTACGAAGGGATGTGGGACGACCTTAAAAATACAGCTCTTTGCATAGATCAGCACAACGTTCTGCATTTGTTCGACTCGTCCGACGATAAAATATATTGGGCTGATACCAAGATGAGACGTATTCTAGCTGATGAGAATGTTTTACTTGTAAAAGATGTTGTTTTTAGGAATCATTCAAGTTTTATAAAGAATCTAGTGCAACGATTTGATATAGATCACTTGATAGAATATCTGGATAATTTAGGAGAAGAATGCGAGAGTAAAAAGTTATCTCAAGTTCCAACTAGTCTTCTTTCTTCTATATCACACGTAACTGAGATTTATGGTTATTTAAAAAACAACCGAGTTTTCGAAACCTCTTGCCATAAAGATAAGGCTTTGGAAACAACTCCACTTTGTATAACCGAAAAGCATATCATTCAATTATTTGATAAAGATGATCCTCCGGCATATCGTGCCAATCATGAGGTTCGTCAGATATTACGTGATTCCGATTTTCCGTTTATAGCAGAAAGCCTTGAGAAGAAACATAAGGACCTATTAGCTGTTGCTGGAATTCCCGAGCTTAATTCTGATAGGCTACTGGATTATCTCGAGCAAGGCACTTTTGATGGAATGCCACTGACTAAAGCTCCAGTGTTTATAAATACGAGAGATAAACTGATTCGTCTTTATCGATATTTTCGTCGCTCAGATCTTACTGCAGTACATGTCGCAAGAATTCAAAGGTTACCGATTTTCTTGACTTCTAGAGGATATCTCAGGCCTCTAGTTGATGGTAATCAAGGGAATTTGGTACTTGGAACTCAGCTGGGCTCTGACCCATTGAAGCTAGATATCCTTCTCGATGATGTTCTTACGAAGGACAGGAGGATACGGGAATGGCTCGTTGAAACATTGCATGTTGATGAAATGACATTGACTAAGTATATTGCTGAGTATCTATTACCCAATTATCCGCAGACAGATGCTAAGACTAAACTGCAACTCATGAGAATATTAAAGACTAACTTGAATACTATTAAGAAAGAACACAGTTTTGAACAGATACTCAGGTCGTCAGCTCTTATACAATGTCAGGACGGATCATATAGAGAAGGCAAGTATATATGTTTCAAGAATAAATCTAATGACCAGGCTTTTGGTAGGGACTATTATTTCCCGGGCAGAATTTACAGCCATTCAAGAGGAAGACGCTTGAAAACACTAGAAAAAGGATGGGGAAAGCTATTCGAATACCTCGGAGTAAGGAAGATCCCACATCCAGAAACGGTTATCGACTTAGTTTCTTTTCTAGCAGGAGAAGAAGTTAATACGGCAGTTGTTGAACGTTCTCGTAAGCTACTAAGATTCATTAATAATCATTGGTCAGAGTATCAACTTGAGCAAGAGGAGCTAAAGGATTTATGGCTGCATACATGGTTACCAGCTAGGAAAGATAAAACACAACTTTATGATGGATTGGATTTATATCTACCGGAATTGAAAATCTTGGTTGGAACGCAAGTAAAGTTTGTAGATGTTAATAAAATGGAAGCCCAACTAGCAAATTTGCTAGGGATAAATACTATGGCTGAAACTGGAAGTATAGTTCAGCATCTACTTGAGATTAGTAACAAAAGAGAACCTGCTTCCGTTAAGATTTATGAAGAACTGGATAGAAGAAAGGATTCTGCGGAAGTTTCGCCACTTTATGATCGTGAAATTGTTGATATTAGTGGTAAAGGTAATTTTTGGAACCCAAATAGATTATTTTTTAAAGCTTATGATCTTGAATTTGGCCAATATCGAAGAGGTCTACCGGAGAGGCTAAAGAGGTTCAGTTGGCTTTTTGGAGAAATCGGTGTGGGTTACACACCGGAAGTTAGTGACTATGTTGAGCTGTTAATTGAAATTTCCAATAGATACCAAGGCCAAGTGTTACCGCGACGTGATAGAAGCATTGTAAGCCAAGCCTACATTTACTTATCTAGGTATGAGGAGTCTATTACGGATGAACAACTCGCTGAGCTTAGGGAACACCACGTCGTGCTTGGAATAGATTTTAGGCTACATAGTCATGCTGATGTCTTCATTAATGATTATCCTGAATATAATGAACTTGGCTTTAGTGAAGATCCTGTCTTTTGTCTGGCGGGTTTGCGAGCTGAGATTTTCTTAAGCATGTTACCTGTATTGAAGTTTTCAAAGGCTGTATCACCAAGACTAATTTCCGTTGAAAATACGAGGTTTGATAGTGAAAAGACTAGCTTATTACGTGATATATGGTTGGATGCTATTCTGAGAGTTAATTTTAACATTCTTGGAATGCATCGGGATATTAATGATGATAGGGAATACTTAAAAAATATCGAAATACATACTGCCGAGCAAATTAACGTATTATGGTCATATTGCCCTGGCGAGATAGAAATAAGTGGAGATATACAGGAAATTGGTGCCTTTCTAGATTACCCGTCTTTGTACGTTTCAGATAACTTGGAAAGCGCCGCTCTTTACATGGCAATGGAGTTAGCTCGTAATCTTTCTCCAGATGTTGATCCTTCTAAGCTATTGCCTCATTATCATAATATCTTAAACTCTAGAAATAGAGAGATAATTGATGCTTTATTGGGGCTCTATAGGTACAGACCTCTTCCACATTACGAACCGGAAGTCGGAGAAGATGGCCCTGATACCTTGCCTACTCCAACAGGAGGAGAAGAGCAACCAACAGTCGGGGTTGGAGGACATCCATCTGGTGGAGGAGAAAACAAGCCATCCTCTCCAACGGGTCATCCAGTTGGCGGATTACCGACACCGAGACCAGTGCACTACGTAGATGTCGATAAACTAATAGTTGTTGAGGAGGAACCGGCAGATCCAGATGAGGCTAGGCTATTTTCTATTGGTGCTAGCGTTGAAAGAAAAGCCGGGTATTATCCGGGGCTTAGTGGTGGAGGTGATCGTACCATTTATGATGAAAATATTGAGACCGAAAGTGTAGCATTTGACCTTATAAACAAAATCGAAAATAAGCGTGGTTGGATTACGGATAACAATAACGGGCGTGGTTTTGTAGGATACGACATAAAAGCATGGAGAGGTTCAGAGGTTAAATATATCGAAGTCAAATCATCAAAGGGTGGGAATTGTCCTGATCTTAGTTTTCCACAATTGATGTTTGCGAAAAGAGAACGGTCGAAATACTATCTATACCGGGTTCTAAATCTTGAAAAGAGTAATGAGCTTCCTACTCTATATATTATTAAAGATCCTTGGGGATATTTAGATCTTGATATAAGCGCGTATAAAACAAAAGGCTATAAGGAGAATCCCAGGGGAGAAATTACAAAGGTCGTTTTTGACCTGCCCCCATAAAGGATACCACTTGTTAAGCAGTTAGTCGTCCCCATTGAAATAACAATTAGACAGAATATGTGACACAAGAGGTCGTTTCGCTATCCAGCGGTGTGTTTTACTAACATTCTTGCTAACGAACTGTGTAGCACGAAAAGATACCAGATGACACCACTAGGCACGAAACAGGGTCAAAGCCGCTAACAGGACGATACTTTTTTGATTGGCCTGCCCCCAATAATGATACAGGACAAAGGAATCTTGTTGAAAACGAGTCTCTCGCCAGTCCGCGTAAGCTTTACACACAACCAGTCTTCCGTATCCTTCAGCGACTTCACGTAGTGCTGAGACGTTAGCTTTACCTCGAATGATGCTATGCATGTTTTCCCAATCAATGAACATAGCCACATCGATAGCGGACTGGCTCGCAATAGTCAGATCTGACATTTAGACTCCTTTGCTAGGTAATAGCAAGCGTGTTTCAGTACTGGATACTTTAGGTAAATGTGGCCGCATTGTCAAGGTTTCATTTGCTGATCGGTGTGTCGCAGATTCTAGACATGTACAGCCTACTATTTCCCGATAACTACTGCGGTTACTTATATGGAGACCTAATCCTTCTTTCTCAAATCTCTCAATGTCCTGAGATGTGCCCTTTTTATATGTATACTTTCGGTTTCTTCTTCTATACTCTTTGTCAAATAAGTTACCAGATATTAAGTTTTACCTTTTGAACGGAATGGTGGACTTGGGGGGACTCGAACTCACGACCTCTAATGTGTAACGGACAACTCAAAAAATATTTGAATTTCGTGGTGTGGAATAGTTTTGTTTGGTAGGCCGTACAGGTCTCGAACCTGTGACACCCTGATTAAAAGTCTGTTCGACGATGTCCCTAATAGTCCCTTTACGTTCAGTTTGGTGTTATTCTGTCTACTCGGGAAAGCCTGATTTGTGCGTATAGTACCGTTTTGTGTTATCCTGTTTCGTTCCGTCCGTTAGCTTTTTGTTAGCTAAATATGTTCCTTTTTACATATTGACAAACCCTCACGACAGGACTAAACTCAAGTTTAAAAAGGAGTATCATATGGCTAAGGGTACAATCAGAAAGCTTATGGACCGTGGTTTTGGGTTTATCAAGACAGAGGATGGAACAGACCTCTTCTTCCATAGCAACGAGCTTGAAGGGGTGGAATTTAATAGCCTTAGCGAAGGACAGGAAGTTGAATATGAGAAGGGTCGGGGACGTGATAATCGCCCCGCAGCAGTTAAGGTGAAGCTTGTGGGAACCGAGAATAGCCAAACTGAGGCTGGCGTTGAAGAAGAATCCGAAACAAGCAAAGAGGAGCCTGAAGCCGATATTGCAGAAGAACCTGAAAAATAGACACTAAAAGGAGGTCAATCAGATGCAAGCATACTGTATGAAATGCAAGGCTAAAAGGGAAATGAAAGATACTAGAAGCATAACTATGAAGAATGGTAAACCGGCGACTCAAGGCATCTGTCCGACGTGTGGGACCAAGATGTTTAGGATAGGAAAGGCATAATCCTGATAACAATATAGGGGTTTAATGAGGGCTGGATATTTCCAACGGAGGCATGTCCAGCTCTTTGCTATGATTACACAATTCTGCCCTGTTGTTGACTTGTCTGTAAAAAACGTTCCTTTTTTTGCTCTATATTGTCCGGGTCACTTTGCGGAGGTGAAACCCCTGAATTGCAAGGCTAATAAATAGGAACAAGACCTTTGGTTCCTTAAATAAGATAGAAACTAGCGTATTCCAGTAGTGTCTCCGTCCCTTTTCCTTCACGCCCAAAGTCCATATAGATTTAAGCACTGTCACAATATGGTGCGGTTTTACGCTGGTACTTATTTTACTTCGTGGCTGGTACTCGTCAAAGAAGGTTTTAATCCGACGGTAATATAACTTGGGAGCGTAGATTGTGTCCAGGATCTCTCTGTAACCGTGAACCAGCATTTCGTGGGGCATCTTGGGGACGATGTTCGTTTTACCATCGGTGTTATCACCAGACAAACTAGGCAATAT
>JABUBP010000137.1_pt1 | contig 16707 bp, 17 predicted proteins | sample 7240331 | NCBI WGS metagenome assembly JABUBP01 (sample SAMN07256347, study PRJNA390944) | subsurface metagenome | isolation source: Methane hydrate marine sediment | place: Pacific Ocean: Eastern North Pacific, ODP site 1244 | collected 2002 | reverse complement strand
CCAGACGCAAACAGCTCGTATCGCCTGGCTATGTGGGGCTGAAAGCGTTGTTTTTCACGCTGCTTTTTATCTCGGTGACTCACCTGAAAAAACCTATAATGCGGTAAAAAAATACTTGAGAGAAACGCTGACACAGCTTAAAGAGGAAAATAATGGGGTATGTATTAGGCCAGAAATTATGGGTAAGCACAGTCAGTTCGGAACCGTGGAAGAAATACTCAACTTATGTGCCGAATTAGGAGGATTGGACATCTGTATGGACTTCGCTCACTGGCATGCCCGAACCGGAGGGCTCAATTCTCACCGCGAGTTTGCCTCTATTCTGCTACAAATCGAAGAGAAGTTAGGTCGAGTTGCCTTGGATAATATGCATATTCACGTTTCTGGTATTGCTTATGGGGGAAAAGGAGAAATAAAGCATCTAAACCTAAAGGAATCGGATTTTCAGTATGCTGAACTCCTTGAAGCACTAAAGGATTATGATGTCAAGGGCATTGTTATCTGCGAAAGCCCTAACCTGGAAGAGGATGCTCTGCTTCTGCAAGCGACCTACAATGCCTTGCTGAAAGCTGGCTAACACTAATCGCCTTGAATCACCTTTATCTAAACTTGAGGGCATTTGTTAATTTAGCTTCTTCAAACTTCCCCTGATAAACAATTACTGGATTTATTTTCCTATTTACTACAATCTCTGGTATAATATAAGCAAGTTCAACTGAGAGTTAATTACTATTTGGGGTGAAGGATGAAGCTGAGTTGGAAGAGTTTAATATATATAGCCATTATACTCGCTGGAATAGCTCTTTTCTCTCAATTCCTGTTTGCGTCTGGAGAACCTACTGAAATTAGCTTAGACGAAGCTATAACTATGTCGAAAGGAAATAGGATTAAGGAGCTTGTAATAGACGAGGATATGCTGCTTATTACTACCATTGATGGTACAGAGCTAATGGCAACTATAGGCTACCTTAATTATATTGACCTCCAAGAACTTGGGCTCAATCTTACGGGGGTAGATTATAAAGTAAAACCATCAGGGTTTGAGTGGGGTGGATTGCTGATTAGCTTTCTTCCCCTTATTTTCATTGGTGGTTTGTTGTTCTTTCTATTCCGCAGGGCACAGGGAGCTAATAAGCAGGCGATGAGTTTTGGTCGTAGCCGAGCCCGATTGTTCCCAGCTAATACACCAACAGTAACCTTTGATGATGTAGCCGGGATAGAGGAAGCCAAGCAAGAGGTGCATGAAGTAGTAGACTTCCTTAAATCGCGTGAGAAGTTCCAGACTCTGGGGGCACGCATTCCGAAAGGCATGCTACTAGTAGGTCCACCCGGTACAGGAAAGACGCTATTGGCTCGGGCAATAGCTGGTGAAGCCGGAGTACCCTTCTTTTCTATCAGCGGTAGTGAATTTGTAGAAATGTTTGTCGGTGTTGGTGCTTCAAGGGTGCGTGACCTCTTTGACCAGGCTAAACGCAATACCCCGTGCATTATCTTCATTGATGAGATTGATGCTGTAGGTCGCCATCGTGGTGCCGGGCTGGGCGGCGGCCATGATGAAAGGGAACAAACTCTCAACCAGATTCTGGTGGAGATGGACGGCTTTGACACCAATACCAGCGTAATTATTCTGGCGGCAACTAACCGGCCGGATATACTTGACCCGGCTTTGCTTCGCCCTGGTCGCTTTGACCGACGAATAATCCTTGACCGGCCGGATATTAACGGTCGTAAGGCAATTCTTAAGATTCACACCAATGGTAAACCACTGGATGAATCAGTCGATTTAGAAGTGCTAGCCAAGCAGACAGCCGGTTTTAGTGGTGCTGACCTAGCCAACCTGGTCAATGAGGCAGCTATTCTGGCCGCTAGGCGAGATAAGAAAACCATTGAGATGCCGGAGCTTGAAGAGTCCATAGACCGGGTGATTGCTGGTCCGGAGAAGAAGAGCCGGCGGATAAGTCCTAAAGAGAAAGAAATTACTGCCTATCACGAAGCAGGACACGCCCTTGTCGCTAAAATACTGCCTAATGCTGACCCACCACGCAAAATCACTATAATACCTCGGGGCATGGCGCTTGGTTATACCAAGCCACTAACAGAAGACCGATACCTACCGACACGCTCTTATTTTAATGATGAGTTAGCTGTGTTGCTTGGCGGCCGTACTGCAGAGGAGCTAGTGTTCAATGAAGTATCGATAGGGGCTTCTGACGACATTAAACGGGCAACTGAGCTTGCCCATAAGATGGTAACAGACTTCGGGATGAGTGATAAGCTGGGGCCACGAACCTTCGGGGACAAGCAGGAGATGGTCTTCCTCGGTCGTGAAATCTCTGAGCAAAAGGACTACGGCGACAAGGTAGCCGACACCATTGATGAAGAAGTCAATAAGATTATCCGAAACGCTCATAGAGTAGCCAAGAGGGTTCTGACCGAAAATAAGCTAAAACTAAAGGACATTGCGGAAGAGCTTATTGCCAAAGAGACCTTGGAGGGTGATGAGCTCGAAGCACTATTTAGTGAACCTGCCACGGCGGACTTATCAGAAGCCACAGCCACCCCCGTTCCTACGCCAGTAACGGCTTCGACTGAAGCCACAGCCAAGTCCGTGTCCAAGAAGGCTAGAGTCTCCCCCCGACTTATCCCGAAACAAGCCCCGGCCTCCAGCTAATCAGGGGTGAATCAGGCTCCCCAAAGCCTCTGGTAGGAGAGACCGTTATCTAAATAATGGGTAAGGAGTAATATTGGCGTGATTGAGATTACAGAAAAGCCTATTTCCCCTGAGCTTGTAGTTAATAAAATTAAGACTGACAGTAGTGGTTGTGTGGTTACCTATGTCGGATTGATTCGTAATCATTCTCAAGGCAAGCCGGTTCTTTCGGTAGAATATAAAGATTCTAAAGGAACTGCCGAGAATGAGTTACAGGAGATAGCCAGCGAAATCAGACAAAAATGGCAGATAAATAATTTAGCTATATGCCACCGAATAGGCAAACTAGAAGTGGGTGATATCAATCTGGTTGTTGCTGTAGCCTCTGCCCACCGCCAGGAGGGCTTTGCCGCCTGCCAGTATGCTATTGACCAGTTCAAGCAAAAACTGCCTACACAGAAAAAGGAAACTTATGAGGATGGTAGCATATGGGTTGAGGGGGAATAATATGGACCTTGGCACTGCTATCTTTTTCGCTCTACTACATAATCAGCTAAATTTATTAACGACTGACGACTGGCATTGTCTGGTAACAGGTTAAGATTACGGCAAGCCTTGGAGCAATAATCTGAGGCAACTGTATAGCATTCTTGAACAATTGACGAGCTGCGAACTAATTCTATTGCCAGCTTTATATTTTTCTGCTTATCCCTGTTTTGAAACAACTCCTTTACTGAATTATCCTCGGGATAACGCTCCAAAAGCAGCATTGCTGGCAGGGTAAGGGTGCCCTGAGCTAAGTCTGAGCCTGCAGGCTTGCCCATTTCCTCCTCGGTCCCAATAAAGTCCATAATATCATCCACAATTTGAAAGGCAATACCAAGGTTACAGCCATACTCTTTTAGAGCCTTGGCTGACTTTCCCGAAGCTTGACTCAAAATAGCCCCTGACTCGGTAGCTAAGGAGAATAGAGAGGCGGTTTTACTGATAATTCTGTGCAAGTAGTGCTGGCGAGTTTGCTCTAGATTAAAAGCGCTAAAGCTCTGAGCTAACTCTCCGCCAGTAATAGTCATAAGGGTTTGGGAGAATAGCTTTATTGCCTGCAGATTCTGAGTAGTAGCCGTCAGCTCTCCTGCCTTAGCAAATAGGTAGTCCCCCAGGAGTATTGCCTTATCATCATCCCACACTCTATTAATCGTTGGCCTACCCCGGCGAACCAGAGAGTTGTCAATAGCATCATCATGAACCAGGGTAGCGGTGTGCATAATCTCAACGGCCGTAGCCATCGGCAGAAGGTAATCAAGGTCATAGTTATAAAACTTACCCGACAGTAGAGTAAGCGCCGGACGAATCCTCTTGCCTCCACCCTTTAGGCTATAGGTTAACAACTCAGCTAACTTGCCACTGTTCCTTAGGTCATGGGCTAACTGCTTAGGTAGCCAAGAGAAGTCAGCCTGGCTCACTGACTTCATCATATCTTCTACCTTGGCTAAATCTTGCTGAATGGGTTCATAGATTTTACTTAGTCGCAAGATTCCCCCTTTTTAACTACTAGGTAAATCAGTATGATATACGAATCTACTGGAAATGGACATGCCCCAAACGACTGGTTTCCTCATCTACTAACTCTTCATCCAATTTGGAAAACAGAGGCTCAGGGGGAAGTAACCTTTGCCCCGGTTCTGGTACAGTTGGCTGCCAGCCGTAATCCTCAACATTGCCGGTAAAGCCCAGATACTCGTGTAGCTTCTGAGAGCTAAAGGGTAAGAAGGGATATAGCGCTGTTCTAAGGCAAGAGAGCACTGAAATAGCCACATATAAAGCGGTAGCTGAAGCCTGCCTGTCCTGTTTTATTGTTTTCCAGGGGGATTTCTCATCCAGGTAGCGATTAACCTCTTGAGCTAGGGACATAGCTGACCGTATTGCTTCCCTAAAATGGCAATGGTAGAGAAGCCCATCCATTGTGTTAAGTGTATCCTTAGCGCTATCTAGTAAAGCTTGACTGCGAGTATCAAGTTCCCCGGGCGCTGGCACACAGCCATCAAAGCTACGATAGACGAAGGCAAGCACCCGATGAACTAAATTTCCATAAGTAGCCACCAGCTCATTATTGTTACGGCGAATGAACTCACGCCATGAAAAATCACTATCTCCTGTTTCTGGCATATTTATAGATAGTAGGTAACGCAATGGGTCAGGGTCATAGTGCGACAGATAATCAGGTAGCCAGACCGCCCAGTTGCGACTGGTAGAGAGCTTCTTACCTTCAATAGTTAAGAACTCATTAGCTGGCACATCATAAGGAAGATTCAGGTCACTATAGCCCATCAGCATCGCTGGCCAGATAATGGTATGAAAGATAATATTATCCTTACCGATAAAATAATAGCTCTTTACATCACCCTGCCAAAAAGAGCGCCATTCCTCCTCATCCCCTTTGGACTTAGCCCATTCCTTAGTCGCTGAAAGGTAACCGATGACAGCCTCAAACCACACATAGAGGCACTTGCCCTCAAAGCCATCAAGGGGCACCGGTATCCCCCAATCTATATCGCGAGTAATAGCCCTATCCTTCAGTCCCTCTTCCAAATAGCGTGTAGTGAAGTTAAGGACATTCGGTCGCCAATGAGTCTGCTGTTTCACCCAGGCCAAAAGCTCATCCTCAAATGCAGTAAGTTTAAGGAAAAAATGCTCCGAATCCTTAAACTGGGGAGTAGTTCCACACAAGCGGCAACGAGGGTTAATCAGCTCAACGGGATTTATAGGCTTGCCACACTCATCACATTGGTCGCCTCGGGCTCCGGAAGAGTTGCAGTATGGACAAGTGCCCTCAATATAGCGGTCAGACAAAAAACGCTGGCAATGAGGACAAAGAGGCTGTGATACTATAGCCTTATAGATATAGCCTCTATCAAGAAGGGTAAGGAATATATCACCTGCTACCTCAGCATGGTTGGTAGTGCTGGTATTAGTAAATAAATCAAAGGAAATACCTAACTTCTGCCACGAATCAAGGAACTGTTGATGATACTTGCTGGCTATTTGGGCAGGCGTTTTCCCCTCTTGTTCAGCCTTAATGGTTATCGGTGTGCCATGCTGGTCTGAACCCGATACCATCAATACCTCATTCCCCTTGGTGCGGTGGTAGCGGGCAAATATGTCTGGCGGCAAATATGCCCCAGCAATATGGCCTAGATGTAGTGGGCCATCGGCGTAAGGCCAAGCTACCCCAATAAAGATTCTCTCGCTCATAATCTATTCCCTAACTAATGCTTTACTCGATAAAGAAGGTCAGCACTTCCTCCCCCTTTTTCTCCTCTTTGTAGCCAGCGTAACCCTTTTTCAGGCAGCAATCAACGCATAAACGCAATATAACTCCTTCTGCCTCTTCAATAATTAGATAACGCTCAGAATGTGGTATAGTGTGGTGACAATCATCACACCGAACTCCTCCTAAAGATATACACCCCTGGCGCATTGTTAACTTCTCCTCAAAGCTTTAATATAAATTTCATAGCCTGAGCCAAGCCCGATACAGCTCTTTCTTTGGCAAGCCTGTTTCTCCAGCCACTTTGGCTATTGCCTCTTTAGCCGTCACTCCAGACAGACGCATGTGATGTAACTGTCTCTCAATATCTTCTGTCAATTGTGGCTTATCTCTCTCCTTCTTGCCTTCAATAACTAGGGTAAACTCACCCCGTGGTTCAGTGAAGTGTTCTATGGCCTGGCTTATCGTTCCCCTGAAAACCTCTTCATAGATCTTAGTAAGTTCGCGGCAAACGGCTACTCTTCTATCGCCTAGAATAAGCAGTATATCGTTCAGCGCAGCCAGCAGACGGTGAGGAGATTCCAGGGCTACAATAGTGCTATGTTCATCAACAATAGATTCTAGAAGATGCCGCCTGCCACTAGCCTTATGCGGCAAAAAGCCAATATAGCTAAACCTATCCGTAGGCAGCCCGGAGATAACAAGCGCTGTTATAACAACCGAAGGTCCCGGAATGGGAACAACCGGGATGCCTCGCTGGTTAGCAGCTACAATTAGTTCATAGCCAGGGTCAGATATACCTGGCATTCCAGCATTAGAAACCAGAGCTACATCCCCACCTTCAAGGCGATCTAGAATATAACCCAGTTTAGTCCACTTATTGTGCTCATGATAACTTGTCACCGGCGTCTTAATATCATAGGTAGTAAGAAGTCGTTTCGTCTTGCGTGTATCCTCAGCGGCAATAAGCTTCACTTCACGTAGGGTACGGAGGGCACGCAAAGAAATGTCATCTAAATTACCAATAGGGGTAGCTACAACATAAAGGGTAGGCATTACCTTTTATCTTCTCTAATTCAGCTATTATAGCCTATTCTTCATCATTCGTCTACATTAGTTAAAATTCCTTGACTTGACTTCCTGTCTTTGATATAGTTTCTGTTTAAGAAAGGAGAGCAAAAATGGCTACTCCTCAATTTAAGCAACTCCGGCGTTCCTATGGGTTTGATGAAGTGGCTATAGTGCCTGGAGATATAACCACCAACCCTGACCAGACAAACATTGATTTCAAGATAGAGAGCTTTACCTTCTCCATTCCCATTATAGCCTCAGCAATGGATGCAGTGACCGATGTTAATTTCGCTACCCTGATGAGCCAGCTAGGTGGGCTTGCCGTTCTTAATTTAGAGGGAATACAGACTCGGTATGACAATCCTCAGGAGATACTGACTGAGATTGCTCAAGTATCTGATGCTGAAATCACCTCCCTGCTCCAAAAAGTCTATTCTCAACCGATTAAGGAAAATCTTATTGGCGAACGAATACAAGCGATTAAACAATCACGGGTGGTATGCGCTGTTTCAGTGACGCCGGCTAATACTAAGCGTTTAGCGCCAATAACCGCTGAAGCTGGGGCTGATATTCTGGTAGTCCAATCCACTGTTACCAGTGCCCGCCACATATCTAAGAGCTATCGTGGCTTAATCTTTCCCGAGCTTCGTAAGTCTATATCTATGCCTATTATTGTCGGTAACTGTGTAAGCTATAGCGCCTGTTTAGAACTTATGAGAACGGGAATCTCGGGGGTTTTGGTAGGTGTAGGACCGGGGGCAGCTTGCACTACCAGGGAAGTCCTTGGTGTTGGTGTTCCCCAGATAACAGCCACCATAGATTGTGCTGCGGCTAGAGATAAATACCTGGGTGAGTCCGGCAGATATGTGCCGATAATTACTGACGGCGGTTTTCGTAAGGGTGGAGATTTGTGCAAAGCCTTTGCTGCCAGTGCCGATGCCGTAATGCTAGGCTCCATTTTTGCCCAAACCGAAGAGGCGCCTGGATTGGGCTACCACTGGGGTATGTCTCACCCACACCCAGCACTCCCCAGAGGAACCCGAATAAAGGTTGGTACCACTGGCACATTAAAGCAAATCCTCTTTGGTCCTGCTTCAGTTACTGATGGTAGCCAAAACCTTATCGGGGCTATTCGCACGGCAATGGGCATCTGTGGGGTGCTTACCATTCAAGAAATGCACAAGGTTGAGATGGTAATTGCGCCGGCCGTTACTACTGAAGGAAAATCATGGCAACTGTCGGCTGCCTAGGGAAGTAGTTCCAAGGCATAAAATACAGAACTACTCCTCTTCCTCTTCAGTTACTATACTCGCCTCTCTACCAATGTGAGGTAGCAAAGCCTCTGCCTTTCCCCGCTTGCGTTGTGATGGAAAGGCTAGTTTATCGATTACCTGACGCAACTTCTTTAATCTATCCGCAGGCTGCCCAGCTCCTACTTCTATTACCACACCATCCACCCCCGTTTCCCATAGAGCCTGAAGCTCATTGGCGGTTACATTTGGCGGTATAGAGGCTAGCAAGGGCTTAGTCAACAAATCGGCAAAGCGCTGAAAGAGCATAAGGTGATGCCAGGTAAGAAAATACTCCCCCTCTTGTTCGGCAGCAATGAGCACAGCATCTATAGATAACTCATTAACTGCTCTCAACAAACCCTCATTAAGCGATGATTCTACCTCTAAAATCTTGCCTATTTTGTCATTTTGAAGTAGTGCCAGAGGTGTATTAGCTGCTGGAAAAACCACAAAATCGTAGCCAGCCTTCGCTATCTGTTTTATTCCGCTCTGGTCAACACTTCCTAGCCATCCACCCCAGGGAATATCAGACACAGCTTGAGATATTTCTTTAAGAGGTTTAGCCCCTGAGCTCAATTTAGGAATATGCAACAACCCAGCATCAGCTCCAGCCACATAATCAGTCAAGTTGTTAATACTTGCCTGAGCCAAACTGGCAATGAGTAATATTTTTGGCTTCTCCGAGGCAAGTTGTGCCTTCCTAAACCCCATAGACTGGGGCGCAACCCGTGAAACCTGATTTAACTTATCTATAAACTTGCTCATCTACCCTCCACGAAGCTAGCGTGAGGAAATTATAGAGGAAATTCAGGGGAAAATTCAACACAATGTGCTTAAGACTGCCCAATAGCCAAGGCACTGGTCTCACACCCGCTGAGATTTTAATGAAAATTAAACACTATTTTTATGAGCTATTAATCTTGCTGTCCTAGAATGGAAGAGTGAATATGGACAACTTGAATAGAGAAAACTAAAGACCTATGCCCAATACTACGAAAAGACTATTTATCACCCTGGGAACTAGGATGCTACAGTTAAATCTAAACGGCGGAAGTAAAGAAATGAAGTCGGAGAGAATATTTAGTAAATCGAGTAATAAGAAGGGGCTATGGTGTCCATTCAAGCCAATTCTTTGCCAGGAGGGCTACTGCCATGAATGCCAGATATACCCTGATTGGCAGAGAGAAAATAGTGCCAGTGTAAGGGATAAGAAGTCAAAGAGGGGAAGGTAAAGAGATGACTAATAATAACAGTAAATATCTAGGCAGAATACTCAAGCAGCGAAGGGTTATGATACCGCTGACATTACGGGGGCTGGCGGCTATATCTGGTACCTCTTCATCTCACCTGGGTCGCATAGAGAGGGGAGAGAGATTTCCCTCGGCCTCAGTCCTGCGAAAAATCGCTAAGCCGTTAGGTTTTAAGGAGCGTGAGCTATTCTCTTTGGCTGGCTACCTGTCCCCCCAGCCGTCTAGCCCGGATGAGAGGAGCGCCGACTACAGTGGTGGACGATTGGACCCTTATGTGAGTCGGATATTAAGCCAAGAGCCGGTTGAGGTGCAACGCACTGTCATTGGAATTCTCAGTATCTTAAAAAGCATTGCCAAAGCGGTAAAATAAACATCTACTATCTGCCTGAAATTGAGCCTAGATTCTGAATGATGTAGCTATCCTGTTACCGTAACTAGTTAATAAGGAAATCAAAAATGGACAAAGGGGGAAAGTAATGATTAAGACTGTTATGAGGTTTAGGAACAACATGGTTATGGTATTTGATAAGTGGGGAGAACAGATACCTGAATACCAGGGTCAATACGAGAAAGTGAAGGAAAGCATCTTAGAAGATGCTCTGCCAGACACAATATTTACCCTTGGTTTCACTGATGCCGGTGAATTACGAGAAGTTCCCAGAGAGGGGTGGTAATCAATTCCATTCCTTGCAGGGATTCCCCCCATTATTTTTGCTTAAGTTCCGTCTGTTGACTATGTTATTAACTATTCTTCCTCTATGGCGAGATTGTTTATAACCTGCCCCTTCTAGTTTTATTTGTAGATTCTAGCCTCCACCATTACTAGAGAAGGGGGGGCGAAGCCCCTTTAATCTGCCCTTGACCCCGATAAATGTCCCTGTTCCCGGATTTGCCTTTTATCAAGTTAATGTTATACTAATTAAATGACTATTGGCAATTTTTGGGCTTTTATGATACAATTGGCATAAGTGCTGGCTGATGGAGGTCAGAGTCTTATATGGCAAGCATAGTTACAGGAAGCGATACTACAGCTCTTGACTCACTTCTGGAAAAAGTGTATCGGGACACCGGGTATGATTTCCGGGAGTATAAGCGTGGGACGGTGACTCGCCGTCTGGAGAGGAGACTTCATGCTACAGGAACAAAAACATACCTGGACTACATGTGGTTTCTTGATGCTCATCCTGGAGAGTATTACAAACTTACCGATGACCTCACCATAAAGGTAAGTGGTTTCTTCAGAAGCCCATATACCTTTCAGCAGGTAGCCAGACTGGTATTACCTGAGCTGACATCGTTCAAGAGAAACCAAGGGGAGCGAGAGCTGAGGTTCTGGAGCACAGCCTGTGCCCGGGGTGAAGAGCCATACTCTATAGCCATGCTGCTTGCCGAATTTTTGGGAAACCGGCGGCAGGACTTTGATATATCAATCTATGCCACCGATATCAGCCAGCAGGCTCTACAGGAAGCGCAGGCGGGAATATACTCCCCGAAAGATGTAGAGGGTCTCACTCCCACTATCTTAGAAAGCTGTTTCACCCGCTATGGCAAAGGCTATGTGGTGAACAGCAATATCAGGCAAATGGTCAGTTTCTCTTATTTTGACCTGACCTCAACCATACGGCAGCCCTTTGCGAACTTGGACTGCATATTCTGCTGCAATGTCCTGATATATCTGCAGAGTCAACTCCAGGAGAGGGTGCTAAGCATGCTTTATGGTTCATTGGCTATTCCGGGCTACCTGATTCTGGGGGAGGTGGAGACGCCAACAAGTAGTCTGCGCAATAAGTTGGAGTGCCTTGATGCCAGGGCAAAGATATACAAGAAGAATGGGAGGAGTGACCATATCTAAGAAAGAAGAAAGACTTAAAAACACACCTTCCCCGGACACCACCGAGCGCGAGCGGGCAGAGGACTACATATGCGTAGCCTGAGCTGGAGAGTGAAACTGACGGCGCTCTTCACACTGGTTCTGCTTGCGTCGCTACTGTTGCAATTGTTTTGCGTTCTTCCGTTCATCCGAAATCAGCAAGTAATGGGAGAGACCCACCAGAGAGAGGTCGCTCGCAATATTGGTTGGGAACTGGACCGCCATCTAACGAGGTTCGCGAATGAGCTGACCATTATAGCGAAGGGGGAGGAGTTTCGCAATATGGATGTTGTCAACCAGACACAGACCATGGTCGAGGTTGTTGAAATTTCAACGTCTCTGAGCTCCCTTTTCGTAATGGACGCTGAAGGCTGGTTCGTTTCCGGCACTGTAGATAACTTCCCCGTCTACACAACCAAGAGCTATGCTGATAAGCCCTACTTTATCGTTCCTTTTGAACAAGGCGAGGTCAGTTTCGCCCAGACTCAGTTCTATTCCCAACCAGAGATTGTAGCCACTACTGTTAGTGTACCTATCAAGTCAGATACAGGAGAGAGGGTGGGTGTTCTAGTAGGCAATATGCTACTGAACGAACTGATTGAATATGTGGCAAACTATCCGCTACGAGAAGAGCAGGTTGCCTTCTTGGTGGATATAGGAGGCAGGGTAGTTGCTCATTCCGAGATAGACCTGTTCGCTCTCGAAGAGGGTCCACTGTCGTTGGACTATAGTGACTTGCCAATGGTGCAAGCCGTCATGGCTGGGGGGGTAGCAGGTGGAACCCAAAAGTATGTTACCACGGATGTGTCTTACTTTGCTGCCTATGCTATCCTGGAATCCAACGGCTGGGGGGTAGTGGTAGAAGTCCCGATGTCTGTGATATTGGGTAAATCTAACGTGCTAACCGGGCAACTCATATTCATCAACATTGCCCTCTTTACTGTTACGCTGGGTATAACGCTTGTCCTTACAAAGCAGATAACGGCGGCACAGAAGCGGGCGGAGGAGGCACTATGGGAGAGTGAAAAAAGATACCGAGACCTTATAGAAAAAGAGAAGGATATAATTTACAGCCTTGATAATAAAGGGGAAATTACATTTGCTAGTCCAGCGGTAGAGATAATTTTGGGCTATCGCCCAGAGGAAGTAATAGGTAAGAATTTTATGGCTCTAATCCCTAAAGAATGGCAGGAAGAAACAGGAGCTGATTTTAATAATCTACTAAAAACAGGCGAGATAACTGCCGAGACAGTCTTACTGGACAAAAAAGAACAACCCCATTTTATGGAATACAGTTCTACAGTCATAAAAGAGGATAACAAAGTCGTGGGAACACGGGGCATTGTCCGTGACATCACCGAGCGCAAGCGGATGGAGGAGGAGATGAGGGTTAAGGATAATGCTATTGCCTCATCTATCAACGCTGTTGCCATAGCTGACCTTGAAGGTAATGTGACCTACGTAAACCAGGCCTTTCTCAGAATGTGGGGATATGATGATGAGAAGGAGGTTCTGGGGAAGAGTGCTGTAGCATTCTGGCAGGTAGCAGAAGAGGCTGTGGAGGTAATGCAAGTAGCGATGGATAGAGGAGGCTGGGTAGGTGAACTAGCCGCCAGAAGAAAAGACGGCTCGATTTTTGATGTCCAGCTGTCAGCAAGCGTGGTTAGAGATGAAGCTGGCGAACCTATCTGCAGGTTTGGTTCTTTTGTTGACATCACCGAGCGCAAGCGGATGGAGCGTGAACTTCGGGAAAGGAATGAGCAACTGGATGTTCAGAATGAGGAGCTTCAGTCACAAACCGAGGAACTGATGACACAACAGCAGGAACTTATAGAGAAAACAGAGGAGGTAGAAAGGGCGAACCGACTGAAGTCTGAATTCCTGGCTAATATGTCTCATGGGTTGCGCACCCCGCTCAATGTTATTATCGGCTTCTCTGAATTGATGAAGGACGAGGTGCCTGGAAAGATTAATAAGGAGCAGAGGCAGTGCCTTAGCGATGTCCTGGCCAGTAGTCAGCACCTGCTGAACCTAATCAACGAGGTTCTTGACCTATCCAAGGTAGAATCGGGCAAGACGAGATTCCACCTGACAAATCTGGCTCTGACCGAGGTAACAGAATCACTAGCCAGAACTATGCTGCCCATACTGGCACCAAGGCAGCAAAGCCTTGATGTTGAGATAGAAGAAGGGCTCCCCTTGGTACATGCTGATAAGGCTAAACTAAGTGAGGTGCTCCTTAACTTGCTGAGTAATGCGACTAAGTTTACCCCGGATGGGGGCAAGCTGAAGGTTGAGGCAGTCAGGGAGGATAACTGGTGTCGGGTCAGCGTGATTGATAATGGTATTGGTATTAAGAAAGAGGACCAGGAACAGATATTTGAACCTTTTTACCAGCTAGACAATCCTCTAACCAAAGAGAAGAGCGGGACTGGGCTGGGGTTAGCCCTTGTCAAACAAATTATAGAAAAGCATGGCGGGCAAATTTGGGTGGAGAGTGAATATGGAGGGGGAAGTCGGTTTACCTTTACCCTGCCCCTGGCAACAACCGACTAGCCATATCCAGGAGAAACAGGTAATGAAAGAGAAGATACTAATTGTTGAAGATAACCCCCTAAATATGAGGCTGCTTGAGATGGTTCTTAGAGCCAAGAACTATACCTTGCTCAAGGCAACTAACGGAGAAGAGGCGCTGGATATGGCGATGAGAGAGCAACCAGACCTTATCATAATGGACATACAGCTTCCCGAAATGAGTGGGCTTGAGGTAACCAAGAAGCTCAGGGAGGCCCCGGCATTTAGCCACACTCCCATTATTGGTGTTACTGCCTACGCTATGAAGGGGGACAAAGAGAAGGTTATTGAGTCCGGGTGCGATGCCTATCTGTCAAAGCCCATCCATACCCGTGAACTATCTGAAATGATTGCCGAAATGCTACTACAGCGGCGAAAAGATAAGGATTAGCATCAATGGAAATGGGCAAAAAAGTCCTTATAGTTGATGATGACGAGGTCTTGGTTAGATTGATTGACCAGGTTCTTACCCAGAAAGGGTATGAGGTGCTCAAGGTGAGCAATGGGCAGGAAGCCCTACGGCTTCTATTTGACCAGAGACCAGATTTAGTAATACTGGATGTGGTCATGCCCAGAATGGACGGCTGGCAGACATTAGGCCGCATCCGTGATGTCTCTGATATACCCATAATCATGCTCACTGGTAAACGGAGGGCTGAGGAGGACATAGTGCGTGGGCTTGACTACGGGGCTGATGACTACCTCCTTAAACCGGTGGGTAATAGAGAGCTGGTGGCGAGAGTGCGGGCAACATTACGACGCGCTGAGCTTCCCTCTTCAGCGGATGCGAAGAGAGAAATTACCTATAGTGATGGCTTCCTCACTGTGGATGTTGCTGAGCGAAAGGTCATCGTGAATGGGGAGCGGGTGAAACTGACCCCAAGGGAGTTTCGCTTATTTGCCCTTCTAGTAGAGAACGCTGGTCGTATTCTTACCCACAAGCAGGTCTTGGAAAAGGTGTGGGGCTGGGAGTATACTGACGACCTGGATTATGTGCGCATCTACATTTCACATTTGCGTCAGAAGATAGAACCAGACCCTGTCCTGCCTAGATATATTATAACCGAACCCGGAGTCGGCTACTACTTTCAAAAAGCCAGTTGACGCTGGACTAAATCTATGGAGCCAGCGGTCAGATTCGAACTGACGACCGGCGGTTTACGAATTCTAAGCCCGATGTAAACCCGCTGTCAACAGATAGCATAATGTTTATTTGATCTGGCGGCGAGCCGGAATTTGTATCTGGCAGTTTACTCTGTGTTACTGTGTGTTAAACAGTTTGTCGGCAAAATGTCGGCAAAACAGCGACCCCATCGGACCCACGGGCTTTTATTAATTGTCAGAAAGGTCTAGAATAAAAGAGATAACTTGTACGTTGCCAAACCGATTTAGGAGGCTTGAGATGGCTCAAATAGAAGTTACAATCGATTCGGTGAGACTATCCTTAATGAGTGGCGAATGGGTAGTAGGTCTGAAAGAGAAGGGCACAGAACAATATCTACCTATCTACATGGGACCGAGCCAGGCCAATATCGTAAAAAGAGAATTAATAGGTGCTCGATTTCCCGAACCAGAAGATTACGGGTGCTTTTCGGCTGGCACTGACGTAACCAACTTTGTGCTTGAATCGGTCACAGTCAACCGGTTTGAAGACGATACTTTTTATACCAAGTTGTTGTTATCCCAGAATGAGGAATCTTTTGAGATTGACTGTCCAGTTGCGGGGGCTCTGGCTCTTGCCGTGAGGCGAAAAGCACCCATTTTCGCTGAGGAAGCAGTCCTAGACAAAGCTGGCGTTGCTGTTCCTGCATAAGGCAAGGCTATCTAATGCCCGGACAGACTTCCAAGTGGTAAAGGTGGTAGAAGTTACACCTCTATTCCAGATTTATGGTCTTACTGAACTCTGTGTCGGACTTGGCTATCCTCTGTCTCATTTCTGCCAAAGTTAGCTTCAGCCTCAAAAACTCTGGAATCTCTCTCTCCTCAAATCCGGCTAGTTCGGGATGCTTTTTTATGAGTTCCCTCTTTTGCCTTTGTAGTTCCTCCAGCTCTTGTTGGTACGCTTTTGTCAATAGGACTCACCTCCCTGCGTAATGATAGCATACTGGTTTTTCAGATATAACCTTTTGCTATATTCTAGCAGGGTTAGAAGCGCGGGAGTGATAGCTTAATCCTTGAACAGCCCTCTAGGTAACGGTGGATGTGGCGGTAGAGCTGGCAAGAAATCGGACAACTTCCATTCTGACGAAGATGGTTCACGAGGCTGGCTTTCTGTTAGAGCCGGTGCTGGCGAATACACTGAAGGCCACTCAAATTCTGTATTTGCCCTCAGGAACTCGATTACGGGCATCAAGTTTTCCTCTGCTACTTCCGATTTGAGGGACTGCACAAAGGACCTGAATTGTTCCAGAGTAAGAATGGAAAATCCTTGGGATTTTAGCCGCTCAAGCCAGAAATCGGAATGTATGTTGTAGGTCTCTTCTACGCTGGTCGTCCCCTTAGGTGATACAAGCACCACACCCGACCCACTCATTATCTTGGCTGCTTCCGCCCTGATTCTGCTCAACAGCCGGTCAAGGCTCTCCTGGATAACGGTTTTGGACTCCTCCTCGAGGTAGCTCTGCAACTCATCTATGATACCGGCTAGGCTTTTTTCTTCCTTTTGGTCTCTATCCAGCATCTGCACCAGGTTGGATACCACGCGCTTTACTTCACCCATTAGCTTCCGCCCT
>JABUBP010000136.1_pt1 | contig 16721 bp, 14 predicted proteins | sample 7240331 | NCBI WGS metagenome assembly JABUBP01 (sample SAMN07256347, study PRJNA390944) | subsurface metagenome | isolation source: Methane hydrate marine sediment | place: Pacific Ocean: Eastern North Pacific, ODP site 1244 | collected 2002 | reverse complement strand
GGCGTTTCTCACGGCGCTCCTGCCTTGTTTCTTCATCTACCTGCTCATTGTTCATAGTCCTAGCTACCTGTTCTCCACTTTATTGTAGACCTCCAGTGTCTGCTCGGCTGCCTTTTCCCAGGAAAACCTCTTTGACTGCTCCAACCCCTTCCTGATCATATTATCTCTTAATTTACTGTCAGTTAAAACTCGCCACATCGCTTGAGCCAGGTTATCGGTATTGTGCGGGTCAACCATAATGCCTGCCTTGCCTACTACCTCTGGCAATGAAGAGGTATTAGATGTTATTACCGGGCAAGCACAAGCCATGGCTTCTAGCACTGGAAAGCCAAAGCCTTCATAGAGAGAGGGTAAAACAAAAACCTCAGCTCCCGAATAGTAGGCTGGCAAGTCCGTCTCGGGGACAAAGTCAGTGAATATAACTTCACTACTCAGGTGCAGACTCTCAACAACATCTATTGTTTGGCTCCTGAAGTCTACCCCTCGCCCACCAGCCTTACCTACTTTCACCAGCTTCAGCTTTTTGAATCTGGGCTCGCTCTTCAACTGGCTAAACGCTTTTAGCAATGTAGTAAAGTTCTTCCTCGGCTGTTCTGAGCCAACAAAGAGGATGTACGGGTGGTTATATATCCGATGGGACACCGGCCGAAAAAGGCTGTGGTCAATCCCCTCATAAACCACGCTAATTCGTTCATCAGCTATGCCAAGGTGCTCTATTAAGTCGTCTTTGGTAGATTGGGATACGGCTATTATTCTCGTTGCCTTTCTAATACCCTCATAATCAAGATTAAGGTAGTAACGGTATCTACGGTTGGGAAGATAGATAAGAGCATTATCTTCCTCCGAATCCTCCAAATCATAGTATCTGATCAGGTCATGGACGGTTATGATATATGGTACTTTCAGGAAGTTACCATAGCGCCCGAGGTGTTGGTTTGGCAGATGGACACTATCTCCCATCTTATTGAGCATCCTTGCGAAGCGCCAGTTGTACCAAATAGTCTTTATCGCTCGCGGTGACAACCAGGAGATATTACGAGACTGGCGAAGTTTCTGGTAGATGTCTGTACAGACTACAGGAACATCCAGCTTTTCCGCCAGCTTCCAAGAATAGGTATCCATTGAGCCATTGCCTATGGTTACCACAAATAACATCTTTTAACCCTAATAACCAGTCTTTAATTTCACTTTGATTTTACCATTTGGCGAAAAGTTAATGAAGCTAATGAAGTAATTAGGTAGCAAAGGGCTATGGTGCTATCACCACCAATCCTTTTTTCAGTTCAATGATGCGGTCACGCAATAGCGCTGCCTTCTCAAACTCCAGGTTTCTGGCGGCTGTTTTCATCTGTGATTCCAGCTCTTTAATCAGACGAGCTATATCCTCTTTAGCGGTAGGAGCGGTAACGTAGGGGGTCCGAATTTCAGCTACTGCCCGCACCCGTTCCGTAATATCTTTAATTGCTTTCTTTATCCCCTGGGGGGTAATGCCGTGCTCTTTATTGTAGGCTTCCTGAACCTGACGGCGGCGCTGTGTTTCTTCTATAGCTCCCGTTATAGAATTAGTTATGGTATCAGCATACATAATGATATGCCCATCTATATGGCGAGAGGCACGCCCCATAGTCTGGATTAATGCCCCCTCCGACCTCAAAAAGCCCTCCTTATCCGCATCTAGAATAGCCACCAGGCTCACCTCGGGCAGGTCAAGCCCCTCGCGAAGCAGGTTTATACCGACTACTACATCATAAACACCAAGGCGGAGGTCGCGTAGTATCTCCACCCTCTCCAGGGTGTTGATTTCAGAATGAAGATAATGGGTCTTTACCCCCATCTCTATTAGATAATCAGCCAATTCTTCTGCCATCCTCTTGGTCAGGGTAGTTACCAGGCAGCGCTCCCCATTATCAACCCGCCTCTTAATCTGGTCAAGGAGGTCATCAATCTGTCCTTTGGTTGGTTTAACCTCAACTGTGGGCTCAAGGAGACCGGTGGGTCGGACCAGTTGCTCCACTACCTGCTGACTGTGCTCATACTCGTAGGCTGATGGTGTCGCCGAGGTGTAGATAACCTGATGAATGTGTTGCCCGAATTCAGGGAAGTTTAGTGGGCGGTTATCCAGAGCTGAGGGCAGACGAAAGCCGTATTCCACCAGCGTTTCCTTGCGGGAGCGGTCGCCATGATACATACCGCGAATCTGGGGAAGAGTCATATGCGACTCATCAATAAATAGCAGGAAGTCATCGGGGAAGTAATCCAGTAGTGTCCATGGTGGACTGCCCGGAGCGCGTCCTGATAAATGGCGGGAATAGTTCTCCACCCCGGCGCAGTATCCGGCTTCCCTGAGCATTTCTATATCGTAGTTGGTGCGTGACTCCAGCCTGGCTGCTTCCAGCACCTTACCCTGTCGTTTTAGCTCCTTTAGCCTATCTTCCAGCTCCTGCTTTATGCTCTCAATAGCCAGTATCAGCTTATCATGGGAGGTAACAAAGTGCTTGGCGGGATAAATGTCCACCGAGTCTAATTCGGCTAATAGCTCACCGGTTAGCCGGTCTATCTCGACAATGCGCTCAATATCATCACCGAAGAACTCAACCCGCAGGGCTAGCTCCTCGTAGGCGGGCTGTATTTCTAGGGTGTCGCCACGAATGCGGAACTTACCCCGGCTGAAGTCAATATCGTTACGCTCATACTGCATATCTACTAACTGGCGGAGGAGCTTATTTCGGTTATAATTATTGCCCCGTTTAAGGTTGCAGACAAAGCTGTGGTATTCTTCAGGCTCACCCAGACCGTAGATGCACGATACCGAGGCGACGATAAGTACGTCGCGGCGCTCAAAAAGGGCACGAGTGGCGGCGTGGCGCAATTTATCAATCTCCTCGTTTATATCCGCCTCTTTTTCAATATAGAGGTCAGTCCTGGGGATATAGGCTTCGGGCTGGTAATAGTCGTAATAGCTGACAAAGTATTCTACGGCGTTATCGGGGAAAAACTCTTTGAACTCGCTGGCAAGCTGGGCGGCTAAGGTCTTGTTGTGGCTGATAACCAGAGTGGGTCTCTGTACCCGCTCAACAACATTAGCCATAGTGAATGTCTTGCCGCTGCCGGTAACCCCCAGCAGCGTCTGGTGTTCAAAGCCTTTGCTTAAGCCCTCCACCAGCTTATCCGCCGCCTGGGGCTGGTCACCGGTCATCCCGAAATCCGAAACTATTTCAAAGTTTGGCATCTTCTATTCTCTTGTAAAAACATTATATACGAGGTATCAGCTTCAGAGAGCAACTGTGTCGCTTACGTGTAATATCACGAAAAGTTATTGTAAGTTTCTTTATTTCGTTTATCCTTTCATATTCTGATGTGATTGCAGTAACGAGAGCGCGTGGCGAACGTGCTGATAATAGTAGAGGTAATTTCCATTGCCCATCCCTTAACGGAGTACCTCTTGGCTCTAACAGTACGTTCCAATCTGATTTGTCCAAAGTGGTGTGAGGTGCAACAGCTAATCTCAAGTCAGAGGTCGGTTTGCCTTTTGACGTTTCTACATCTACGAAAGTTAATTCAATGTTTCCGATCTTTAGTGGTGAGTTTTTAAACCAGTTATGTTGTGATTTACAGCTAACATCTATAATCGTATTTGGCAGAATAGATGGGTTGTCTACAAAAAACCTTATAACTAGTAGTTGAGGCTTCAATAGTAGTATAGGGTCTTCTTGAGCCACATGAATTTTAATGTTAGGGTTCTGCCATCGTCCTCTAAGATAGGTAAGAAGGAGGACAATGCCGACAAAGATTGCTACGGCAAGTCCAATGAAAGATACCCAGCGTGCAAGTGGATCAATTGTAATAATATTTGGTTCCATAGCTCTTCTTATACTGAGAACTTATATTGCTTTAATTATCCTGCTATGGCGGATGATATAGTTTTCGTTAAATCCTGTTTAAGTTTTCGCCAACCCGCTTCATTATCCTTGTATATAAGATACCGAATATACGCAACATCAAAAGGAACATCCTCTTTGCGTTGTGTAATGATAATTACTGATTTCCCAATAGCATGTGCAAGACCGAGTTCATAGAATACGTTCGGGTTTTTGTCGGTCACATCAGCTACAATCAATCTTGACTTTCCTATGTGAACCCAGACGTCTTCGACTATCGGGGTAGGCGAGAATATCTCATCCGCTCTAAGTGAGTTTAACCCCGCTTCCCTAATGGCTGGTTGAAGTACGTCATCATATATGCGGGTGAACTCAGGTTTAAATGGCATTAACACAAAACAGAGGTTGGAATCTATCTCTATATCTTCCAGCGGAGTTTTGAATATTGGTTGAAACTTGACCTTACGTTGTTGGTGCAGAAGTTGCTCTTTTATTCTCTCAACAAAATTTTCAGCCAGTTCTTGGAGTTCATGCTTTCGGTCTAAAGGAGCCCTGTTTAGGAGGCTGCGTGGGAGTTGGAATGAAGAAATATCAGCCCAACCTAGTTGCTGCCGAGTTTCCGCAATTACTTGTTCCATGCTAACCTCTGGAGCATCACACCAGTCAAAGAATCTGAGGATGGCTATACCACCCGTAAGAGGTGAAACAATAGCGAGAATCTTCTCCCGCGTGATAGCAAAAACAGCATTAAATGGCCTAAAGAGAGGAAAGGCGAAACGAGCAATACTATTTCCTTCAAGCGTGTTTGCCACATACTCTGCCAATTGAATAATTAGTTTTTTTATTTCCTCTTGGTTTTCGAGACCGCTTTTATTACCTCCAACGTTAGCCATCCCAGGCCAAACAGTTTGTCCTACCTTAAAAACAGGTTGCTCCTCACTATTTTGGCTCATCACTTTCCTCCTTTTATCTTCCCCCCAAAAAAAATTGTAATCTTAACTATTACCCTTAATTCCCCATCTCCTCCGTATCAATGTGCTCGGCGATGCCTATCTTCTGGACGGAGAGGGGCACATAATTGACCAGCTTGCTATCAATCAAGTCTTTTAGTCTCTTCTCATCCTCGGTTAAGCGTGCCTTGCCCGTTTTTACCTCAATAAAATCCACGCCTTCTCCGTATTTAATGCCGACAAAGTCAATGGGTTCCCCTAGATAGAAAAGGCGGTCATACTGGGTTAGCTCAAAGGTAGCCAGCAGCTCGTTCAGCTTGCCCGTCCGCCGGCCCAGACTGCGGGTTATCGATTCCAGAAGGTCGTGGGGCAAATCCTCCAGGGCATCCTGAATCTCCTTAACCGAGACGGCAGAAGCCAGGGCAAATCTAAGTTTGTTCTCCAGCTCTTCTATCGCTGGTATCTCTACCCTTCTCGGTCTGAAGAGTAACACCAGAACTATTACCAGTAGAACACCGATTATTATATATAAAGGAATTTCCACACTACTCTCCTTCTATTTACTATTTAGTGGTGAAATACGCTAGCGCCAGCTTAACCTTATCTTCCAGGCTTAATTTTGAATCCGAGGGCAGGCTGGCTACGGCCCGGGTGGCTTCAGAAACGGAGTAGCCCAGGGAGGTGAGTGCCGCCACAACCTCAGCATGTTCCTCGGCTAATTGAACCCCTGGGGTGGTTATCCAGCCGGCACCTATTTTCTCTTTAAGCTCCAGGATAAGTCGGTTAGCCATCTTTTTACCTATCCCTGGGATTTCAGTTAGCAGGTCAACACTGCTGGTAGCAATAGCCATGGTGAGCTTCTCTATATTCATGGCGGAAAGCATTGCCAGTGCCAGCTTAGGCCCCAGTCCCGATACACTAATCAAGTTTTGAAACAGCCCCAGTTCGTCGGTGGAGGCAAAACCATAGAGAGCGGCGTTATCCTCTCTGAGATGAAGATAGGTGTGTAGCTTGACCTCTTCGCCAATAGCCCCCAGTGTGCTCAGGGTAGAGGTAGGCATATATACCTGAAAGCCTATTCCACCGACATTAATAGTAGCCCCATCACTGCCCAGCGACTCTAATTTCCCATAAAGACTGGCTATCATTTGCTCTCCTTCATTGGTGTTTAGCCAACAGGTTGCTCAGGTGTATCTCATGCCGGTGGCAGAGGGCTACCGCCAGTGCATCAGCAGCATCGTTTGGCTGAGGAACCTGAGACAATCCAAGTTGAAGCTTGACCATCTCCTGAACCTGCTCCTTTGAGCTAGCTCCGTAATTGGTAATCCTCTGCTTTATCTGAGCCGGAGTATATTCATAGGTTGGGATGCCTATATTAGCTGCCGCTAGAATAGCCACTGCCTGAGCCTTACCTATGGCTAGTGCTGACCTTACATTTTTAGCGACAAAGGGTTGCTCTACAGCTACTGCATCAGGCTGATAGCGCGAGATAATTTCTGAAAGCTTGTTATATAAATAACTCAAACGCTCCCCAATCGGGGAGCGTGGTGGACTGGTTAGGGCGCCACAATCAACTAGGGCAGCTTCATCCTCTCCACTCTCTATCACTCCGTAGCCCATAGTTATTGTGCCTGGGTCAATACCTAAAATTCTCATTATATTTTAGACTTGAGGCAGGTCTAAAAAGGGATATTGATTCTCCTTTCCCCCTCTTCTTGTCAAGGGATTGGGTTGATTGACAGTCTAAACTTGCGCCTTATATTTCTCCAGGGTAGAGTCAGAAAAGTCAATATTACTGAATACGTGCTGGACATCATCCAGCCCCTCTAGTTTATCCAGCAGCTTCAGTGTTTGCAAGGCTGCCTTTTCCTCGAGTTCAACCATAGTCTTGGGCATCATGGACAGCTCAGCCGAGGCTACAGGTAGATTTTTCTGGTCTAGTGCTGTCCTTACCATCTCAAGCTCCTCTGGCTTGGTATAAATCTCCACATAATTATTCTCTACCTTGACATCCTCAGCACCGGCATCTATAGCCTGCAAGGCTAATTCCTCGGCATCTAAATCATTGGTCTCTACTGTAATCAATCCTTTTGAGTCAAAAAGCCAGGCGACGCAGCCACTCTCCCCCAGACTACCACCGCTGCGTGAAAATATATTCCTTACATCTTGCAGGGTTCGATTACGGTTGTCACTTAGAGCCTGCACTAGGATAGCTACTCCGCTGGGTCCATAACCCTCAAGAACCATCTCTACCAAGCTAGCTCCTTCTAATGTGCCGCTACCCCGCTTAATGGCTTTTTCTATGTTATCCGTAGGCATGTTATTGCCACGAGCTTTCTGTATCGCCAAACGCAGGCGATAATTCGCCTCAGGGTTATTTCCCCCCTGACGAACCGCCACAATAATCTCTCGGGTCAACTTGGTGAAAAGTTGACCCCGCCTGGCATCAGCCACCCCCTTCTGATGCTTGATTGAAGACCACTTAGAATGACCTGACATTTTTGACTCTCCTTAGCCAGCTAATTAATCTCCCTTTTAATTTTAGCACTTTTACCTGATAAGGGAAAGCGGACGGATTGCCTAAAAAAATATGTTGCCGGAGAGGAGGGAAAGCATGATACGGGGCAGCATACGAGAATATACCAAGGTAGTGCGAGGGGCGATATCTCTGGACAGTGAAGAAGGTCTATGACGCAACACATACGGCTTTAATCTTCGGAACCGGGGTTGTGGGTTCGGATCCCTCTAGGTGCACCAGCAAGTTAAATACCTATTGTTAGTCCCATACTAGCTTTACGATGTAATAGCGTTAATAATATCCCGATTAAGACTATGAAACTGGGAAAGCCAGTCCAGCCTCTCCTGCTTTAAATCCTCCGAGAGCTCCTGTATCTGCTCTTCAGGGTAGTAATTGCTCAGGTCAAACTGGCTCAGCTCCAAGCCAGGGATTTTGACGGGCACCTCATAGCCCCAGAACTCATCCTTCTTCCATACAATCTTATCGCGGGCTATCATCTCCATTATCTTCACTGAGTCCCTTACTGTTATCTTTCGTCCTCTATCCATCCCGCCTACTCTCCCAGTGTTTAGAATGAAACACTGGATGTCAGGATTATTCCTCAGGATGTTGAGAAAGGTATTACCCTCTTCATCTTTGGAGCCTACTATGAAAGGATTGGTGCCAACAACTCTCAGTTGCTTACCCGCCTGAGTAGGGTCACCGGCTGAGGTCTCTATCGACTCACCCAGCATAAAGGCAGCCGCTGCCCACTCCGGGGTAAGGCGCACTACCGGAGGAAGGATATCATAGCGTCTGTTGATAAATATTATGAAGTCGACCTTTTCCAGGTCAATCTCATCGTCAGTAAAAGCGATATCCCCTCTTTTGACCATTGCCCGTCCGTTGGAGGTCAGTGTAGTATCAAAGAAATCTACCTTGCCTGTCTCAGGGTCTACATGGACATTTTCCAGTATCGCCCGGGGGCTTATTGCTGCCGCGTATAGAAGAGGCTGTGAGTCGGGGTCCAGACCTTCCGTCTTCATATAGAAGGACTCCTCAGTGCCGACAGCACTGCCATCAGACTTTAGTATTACTACATCATCCTGGCGAATCACTACCCTCTCTGGGTAATGTAGCCAGTGAGGATGGCAGGAAAGGGTGGTCTTCCCGGTGGCACTGAGACCGAAGAGAAGAAAGCCAAAATCCCTCAATTTCCTACCCCTATACACTCGCATAATTTTACTAGCGGCATGGAGACCAAGATTTCCTTGCTGCTTAGCCCAATACATTACCTGGCGAAGCATTGCCTTCTTGTTCTCACCCTTATAATCACTCCCCATAATCAGCGTTAGGCCCCACTCGGGGAAAACAAGGGTCTTCTTTTCCTTCCACCCTGGGACCATAATAGCTACGAAGTCAGGCTCACCCCCCTCTGGGGGAAACAGTGTATTACCCCACATTAGGGGTAGTCGGGGATAGTCAGCAGTAACATACAGGCGGCAATTTCTTTTAAAGCCCGGGGTATGACACATTACCCTATCCAGCTTTATCATCTCTTTAGTTCTCAAATATTCCAGCACTTTGTGGATAAGCTGCACATCCTCGTGGTCAAGCTCGCCCATCACTACCTCGGTAAGCTTGGCAATTCTATTCCGCACGGCTGTAACCACCGAAAGGTTGCCGAATTCGGTTATAATTCCTCCCTGTTCCAGTGCCCACTCTCTAAGCTTCTCCTCGGAGGGATTATCAATTATCCTTTTCGGCTTGAACTCTTCAGCAAAAATATCTTGCATGCCTCTACTCCTAACAAATTAACAAATTGACTGGCTTCTAAATTATACAGCACATATTGATTATAGGGTATTTCGCCTGATTATTAAATAGCTCACCCTCTAGCTGGGCTTGAACAAATAGGTAAAATGGGCTATAATTCTAGCGATAAAGCTAATGAAGTTCGAGTTAACCTCCCTTCTCACCAGCCAGCAATTCAACGATGCTAATACCAGTACCTAGTATTTTGCCTGATAACCTCTAACAGCCCTTGCCGTTGGGAAGGGGGACTCACCGCCAAGAATGACTCTTATAGCAGGAACTTGTGGAGAGTAACATCAAGGAACAATTAGACGATATTTTATCACAATATGGTGGGGGAAATGGTGACCTTATCCCTATTCTTCAGGAAGCTCAAGAGAGGTTCGGCTACCTCCCAGAAGGGGTAATGGCCGGAGTTGCTAAATTTCTGCGGTTGCCTGAGAGCAACGTTTACGGAGTAGCCACCTTCTATGCCCAGTTTAAGTTTACCCCCACCGGCAAGAGGATGGTCAAGGTATGTCGGGGAACTGCCTGCCATGTGCGGGGAGGGGCGCGTATCCTCAATGAAGTAGAGAGGCAGTTGGGTATCAAGCCGGGAGAGACCACTGATGACCTTGAATATTCCTTAGAAACAATTGCTTGCTTTGGCTCATGTGCCTTAGCCCCAGTGGTGGTGATTGACAAAACCGTCTATGGTCGAATGACAACTAAGAAGGTAGCAGACGTCCTTCACTGAGAAGCATTTATAGTGAGGTATGTGGTGACTTTTGATGAGATAAGAAGTCAGGCAAGAGCAGAATGGGAAGCTCTGGAGCATAGTGATAAACCCCGTATCCTCGTTGGTACCGCTACCTGTGGTCGGGCGTCTGGTGCCCTCACTGTGCTTGAAGCTATTGAGTCTGAGTTGGCCAAGCGTAATATAGGCGCTATTATCACCCAGGTTGGCTGTATTGGGCTTTGCTACGCTGAGCCTTTAGTGGATATAGTTAAACCAAATCGTCCTCGTATCTGTTATGGCAATGTAACCCCGGAAATCATACCCCGGCTTATAGAAGATTATGTTATTAATGATAACCCCCGTCCTGACTTGGCTCTAGGCACCATAGGTGATGGTAGTGTTGATGGCATCCCCAAGCTTTTCGAATTACCAATGCTCAAACCTCAGGTGCGTATAGTCCTGCGTAATTGCGGGATTATTGACCCTGAGAATATCAACCACTATATTGCCCGAGGTGGTTATAGTGGTCTGGTCAGGGCGCTGGGAATGAAGCCGGAAGAGGTAATTGAGGAGATAAAAAGGTCGGGCTTGCGAGGCCGTGGTGGTGCCGGCTTCCCCACCGGTCTGAAGTGGGAATTCTGTCGCAAGGCACCGGGCAAGGTAAAGTATCTTATCTGTAATGCTGATGAGGGTGATCCTGGTGCCTTTATGAATAGGTCTCTCCTGGAAGGTGACCCACACGCTGTTCTGGAGGGTATGCTCATTGGTGCTTATGCTATTGGGGCAACAGAGGGCTATATCTATATTCGGGCCGAATACCCTCTTGCTATTGAACGATTAGAGCTTGCTCTCCGCCAGGTAGCCGAGTATGGACTGGTAGGAGACAATATTCTGGATTCCAACTTCAGTTTTCATGTAACGATTAAGCAGGGGGCAGGGGCTTTTGTCTGCGGCGAGGAAACAGCAATGATGGCATCTATTGAGGGCAAGCGGGGTATGCCTCGCTCCCGACCTCCATTCCCTGCTCAGAGCGGCTTATGGGGCAAGCCGACCAACATCAATAATGTGGGAACCTGGGGGCATGTATCGGCAATATTACAGCGAGGTAGTAACTGGTATGCAAGCTATGGTTCAGAGAAAAGCAAAGGAACCAAGGTCTTCGCTCTGGCTGGCAAGGTAAACCGTACCGGACTCATTGAGGTGCCAATGGGCATATCGCTCCAAGAAATCATCTACGGGGTTGGAGGGGGAATCCCCAATGGCAAACGCTTTAAGGCAGTTCAGACCGGTGGTCCCTCCGGTGGCTTCCTGCCAGCAGGCTTGTTAAACCTCTCTGTGGACTATGAGTCATTAACCGAGGCTGGTTCTATTATGGGCTCCGGCGGCATGATTGTACTGGATGAGGATAACTGCATAGTCGATATTGCTCGCTACTTCCTTTCTTTCACCCAGGCTGAGTCCTGTGGTAAGTGTGTTCCGTGCCGTCTGGGCACCAAGCAGATGCTGGATATCCTCGAGGATATTACTACTGGTAAAGGTAAATTGGAGGACATTGACCTGCTTGAGGACCTAGCTAAAGATGTTGTAGCCGGCTCATTGTGTGCCTTGGGTGGGACAGCACCCAACCCGGTGCTCACCTCTATTCGTTACTTCCGGGATGAGTATGAGGCTCACATAAAGGATAAACGATGCCCGGCATTAGCCTGTTCGGAGTTAGTTTCCTATTATATCCTTCCCGACAAGTGTCAAGGTTGCGGCATATGTCTCAGGGAGTGTCCGGTTGAGGCTATATCTGGCGGTAAGAGAATGGTTCATATTATTGACCAGGGTAAGTGTATCAAGTGTGGCACCTGTCTGGATGTTTGCCCCACTAAGTTTAGTGCGGTGGTAAAGGTTTCTGGGGAGAAAGTAACAGTCCCTAGTAAGCCTATTCCGGTGACTGCAACAAAAAGAAACACAGGGGCTTCAGGCGGATCTCCGCTAGATTAAAGTGAAGTAAAGCAGTGGAGAAAATCAAGTTAATCATTGATGGTCAAGAGGTTGAGGTGAGGGAGGGGGTGACCGTGCTGGAGGCAGCTCAGGCGGCTGGTATTTATATCCCCGCCCTGTGCTCTGACCCTGACCTGGAGCCATACGGAGCCTGCTGCCTTTGTGTTGTGGAAATCGAAAAAATGCGTGGTTTGCCCACAGCCTGCACTACACTAGCTACTGATGGGATGATAGTGCACACTGAGACACCGGCAGTCAACAAGGTGCGTTGCACTGCTGTAGAGTTGCTTATCGCTGACCACCCTAGCGATTGCCTCACCTGTTCTAAGAATCAGCAGTGTGATTTGCAGAAGGTGGCTGCCTACCTGGGTATTACCAAGCAGCGTTTCCGCAAGACAACGAGGTTGCTGCCGGTTGATGCCAGCAATCCCTTCTTTGACCACGACCCCAATTATTGTATTCTTTGCGGCAAGTGTGTGCGCATCTGTGATGAAGTGCTGGGGGTAGGAGCTCTTGCCTTAACCTTCCGTGGCTACGCAAGCCAGGTCTCCACATTTGGTGATAAGCCACTAATAGACTCAAGTTGTGTGTCCTGTGGGGAATGCGTTGCCCATTGTCCGGTTGGTGCCCTAACCCCTAAAGATGCCCTACAGCCAACGCGGGAAGTAGAAACTACCTGCGTTTATTGCGGTGTTGGCTGTGGGATTTATTTAGGCATCCGCAATGAGCGGGTGATAAGTGTTCGTGGTCGTAGAGAAGGCACGGTTAATAAGGGCAGCCTTTGTGTCAAAGGTCGCTTCGGCATTACTGAATTCATTCACCATCCCGAGCGCTTAACTACCCCCCTGATAAGGCGAGAAGGAGAACTTACTGAAGCAACCTGGGACGAAGCACTGGAGCTGGTTGCCAGCAAACTGGCTAGTTATGGAAAAGACGAGGTAGCCGTAATCTCATCAGCCAAGTGTACTAATGAAGAAAACTATGTTGCGCAGAAATTTGCCCGGGTAGTATTGGGCACCAATAATATTGACCACTGTGCTCGATTGTGCCATGCCCCTACTGTAGCTGGTCTGGTCCAGTGCTTTGGCAGCGGGGCTATGACCAACTCCATTAATGAAATTAGTAATGCCGACTGCATTCTGGCTATTGGTACTAACACTACAGAAGCTCACCCGATAATCGGGCTAGAGGTAAATAGGGCGGTGCGTAAAGGGGCAAAGCTCATTGTAGCTAATCCCCGTGAGATTGACCTGGTTCGCTTTGCTGACTTATGGCTGCGGCATAAGCCTGGCACCGATGTTGCCTTACTTATGGGGATGATGCGGGTTATAGTGGACGAAGGGCGGCTCGACTCATCCTTTATAGAGGAGCGTTGTGAGAATTTTGATGCTTTCCGGGAGTCTCTTAAGAATTTTGACCTGGATTTTGTAGAGCGGATTACCGGTGTGCCCGGAAATAAGATAGCCGAGGCAGCCCGGATATATGCTACTAATAAACCCTCCAGCCTGCTCTACGCTATGGGTATTACTCAGCACTCCCACGGCACCGATAATGTAATGGCTATTGCCAACCTGGCGATGCTCACCGGGAACATCGGCAAGCTATCTACTGGAGTCAATCCTCTGCGAGGTCAGAACAATGTGCAGGGTGCTTGTGACCTTGGTGCTTTACCTGATGTCTATACCGGCTATCAAGCAGTAGCTGACCCGGCTATCAGGGAGAAATTTGAGGCTGCCTGGGGCGGCTCACTACCTTCTTCTCCAGGGTTGCCCATTACCGAGATTATCCCAGCGGCATACGAGGGAAGGATAAAGGCGATTTACCTTATTGGTGAGAACCCTGCGTTGAGTGAGCCTGACGCCGGGCATGCCCGAGAGGCGCTTAAGAAGCTGGAGTTTTTTGTGGTTCAGGATATCTTTCTTACCGAAACGGCGCAACTGGCTGATGTTGTTCTACCCGGGGCTACCTTTGCTGAGAAGGATGGCACCGTCACTAATACTGAGAGGAGAGTGCAGCCGGTGCGGAAGGCAATAGAGCCTATAGGTAACTCCAAGCCTGACTGGTGGATTACCGGCCAGATTGCCCAGAGGATGGGGAGTAAAGGCTTTGATTTTGCTCATCCCTCTCAAATTATGGAAGAGATTGCCAATCTTACCCCTAGCTATGGGGGTATTGCCTACAGCCGTCTGGATAATGGCGGCTTGCAGTGGCCCTGTCCCACTCAAGACCACCCGGGGACACCTATCCTTCACACCAAGCAGTTTACCCGGGGCAAGGGCAGGTTTACCCCCTTAGACTATAAGCCACCTATGGAGCTTCCCGATGATGACTATCCCCTGATGCTGACCACGGGGCGAAGCCTGTATCATTTTCACACTGGTACCATGACCCGAAAGGTAAAGGGGCTCAATATATTAAGAGGGGAGGGGCTGGTGGAGATAAACCCTGAGGATGCCTCGGCTTTAGGCATCACTGACGGTGAGATGGTAAAGGTCGTTTCCCGAAGGGGAGAGATAGAGGCTAAAGCAAAGGTAACCGAGGTTTCACCCAGGGGGGTAGTTTTTATGACCTTTCACTTTGCTGAAAGCCCAGCCAATCTGCTTACTAACTCAGCCCTTGACCCCGTATCTAAAATACCCGAATATAAAGTCTGCGCAGTGAGAATTGAGAGGAAGGGGAGATAATAAGTTAGCTGAAGTTTGGTATTATAATAGAACAGTAGTTGTTGAGCAATGCACTATATTGGTATAGATATAATAGAAATAGCTCGCATTAAAAAGGCTATAGCCCGCTGGGGAGAAAGTTTTCTGCACCGAGTATATACTGAGCCAGAGCTCAAGCTATACCACAAAAAGCCTTTATCTCTGGCTGCCCGTTTTGCCGGCAAGGAAGCAGTAATAAAAGCACTGGGGACACCAGCCAAAGGCATCAGTTGGAAAGAAATTGAGATATTATCTGACCCTAGTGGCCAGCCTTTAGTTCATCTCTATGGTAAGGCGCAAAATCAGGCTAATGGCTTAGGCTTAGATAATCTGGCTATTAGCCTTTCGCATTCCAAGGAATATGCTATCGCCTGCGTAGCTGGTGAAGCAAAATGAAAACGCCCCGAAGCAATCGGGGCGAGAAATGATGATTTCAATCAGCGACACAAAGGAGATGTTGCTACTAGTGAAAATAGGGGGGAGTGAAGTAAACCATGGAGCTTAATCCTGAGCTACTTACTCGTCTGCCGGCTAATCTTTTGCTCCACGAATTCTAAAATTTCCTGTTTGAATCTTTCCTCCCCAAATTCAAGCCCTAGGGCGCGAAATTTGGCTGCCACTGTTATGTTCCAGCTCTTGAGAGCGTAACGTATTTTGCTGGCTGCATCCTCCACACCTCGGTATCTCCATTCATGGGGCACAAACTCTTGTGGTCCACCTGAATCGTGGACCACAGGTATGCAGCCGGCGGCCATGCCTTCAACAATGCCTATCCCAAAGGGTTCGTAGAACGTAGGATGGAAATATACCTTGGCTTTAGTCAATATCTTGACCTTGGTTTCGTCTGAAGCAGAAGCTACGTATTCAAAATTATCCCCTAGCCCCAGGGCTTCAAACTCTGCTCTTATCCTTTCCGGAATTTGTGCAAATGCTTCATGATAGAAGCCCACCAAGATGAACTTGGCTTCAGGTACCATCTTGCCTACCTCAGCAATGAACTCCAGATTTTTCCTTGGATTCAAAGCTGAAATGGTAACCACTAGGTTGTCGCGTGTTGCCTCAAGTGACTGATACAGATGGGTCGGAACCGGCGGATAAATGACAGAAGGGTCTTTGCCATAAGTCCTCTGCACTATCTCCCTCGCATAGTTGGAATTAGTAATAAAATCAGTATGCTTTGACACGAGTGCTTTGAGTGGCCTTTGAGGCAAAAGAGCTAACCATTGGAGCCAACGATTTGAGCTCCTGCCAATAACCATCTCATTCCAGGTTAGGGTAGCGTCTTTTCCCGCAGGTGGCTGGGCATAGACGATGTCAGCGAAAACAAAGTTATCACTGGTGAAAATAAGGTTATAGAACCTACGAGCCAGAAGAGGGAGGTAACCAAGAATGCATGCCTGTAGGCGTTTAGGTATCATTCCCATAATTCCGCCCTGACGCAGATAAAGGAACTTGACCTTGTGCCTCTCGGAAAGGGCTTGGCGAATAACATGCTCTGCGTATCGGCCTCCGCCCTTAATCTCTTTGGAGAGAGCAACAAACAGTATTCTCATAGCACTAATCCCCTTGCTGAACTCCGAATTCCCGTTTCAATCTGCGATGAAGCATTCCTCAACCCTCTTGGCACTAATAATATGCTATGTTTACACCTAGCTGTCAATTGGGGCAGGCCTAGCGGATAGTCGGCGTCACAGCCCTTTTCTTCAAAACCGATTTACATTATCCTCAAACCTTATCCGGGTATAAAAAGCGCCAGCTCCGCAAAGCTGGCGCCTATGAAATTTCTGGTGGAGACGGGGGAGAGTCGAACTCCCCGTCCAAGGGAAACTACCCAGGATATACTACAAGCTTAGTCAGCTCTTTTATCTTACCTGGCTAGCCTCTGCTGACCGAGTTTAGCCAAGCCAGCCGATAATTCTTTCACTACCCTTATCGACATCCGAGCAGTGGCACCTCAACTTTTCGGCACCCAATCCTAACCCGTTGAGGTGAGGTCAGGTTGGATGTGCTGCCTATTTAATTAGGCAGCAAGAACTGGTTCGTTGCCAGTTATTTTTTTGCCACTTGTTTAATGAGGTTAATGGCACCTCAGCCTGCAATCCTGTAGTCTACTCCCCCTGTCGAGCCCGTGCGTCCCCACTTACTAAGGACAGCTTAGATATAAGCTGTCCT
>JABUBP010000135.1_pt1 | contig 16758 bp, 21 predicted proteins | sample 7240331 | NCBI WGS metagenome assembly JABUBP01 (sample SAMN07256347, study PRJNA390944) | subsurface metagenome | isolation source: Methane hydrate marine sediment | place: Pacific Ocean: Eastern North Pacific, ODP site 1244 | collected 2002 | reverse complement strand
ATGGGCAAGGTGCACTCTTATCTGGTGGGTGCGCCCGGTCTCGAGCTGGCAGGCCAAAAGCGAGGCCACCGGCTTGCCGTCGCGCCCATTGAACACCTCTTTAATCTCCCAGTGCGTGACCGCCTCGCGGCCGCCCTCGCGCACCGCCATCTTTTCCCGCGCAAACGGATGCCGGTCGATCGGCGCATCGATGGTGCCGCGCTGGCGGTTCGGTACGCCCCAGACAAAGGCGAGATAGCCGCGGCGCATCTCGCCGGTGCGGCCATGGTCGGCGAACTGCGCCGACAGCGAGGCATGCGCGGCGTCGTTCTTGGCCACCACCATCAGCCCGGTGGTGTCCTTGTCGAGCCGGTGCACGATGCCGGGCCGCTTCACCCCGCCGATGCCGGAGAGGCTCTCGCCGCAATGGGCGATCAGCGCATTTACTAATGTGCCCGTCTCGTGCCCCGCCGCGGGATGCACGACCAGCCCCCGGGGCTTGTCGATGACGATGATGTCGTCGTCCTCGAACACGATATCGAGCGCGATGGCTTCGCCCTTGGGCTCCGGCGCGGCCGCCTCCGGCACGTCGATTATGATCGTATCGCCGGGACTGACGTGATAAGCGGGGTCGCGGACCGCGGCGGCCTTCAGCTGCACTGCGCCCGCCAGGATCAGGGCCTTCAGCCTCGATCGCGACAGGTCGGTGAGGCGCGCCGCCAGCACGCGGTCGAGCCGCGGCGAGCCCTCGTCGCCCGCGACCGTGACGTTGATCCTTTCGCCGCCGTTGGAAGAAGTTGCCTGCAAAGAAGACCCTTATGACCGAAGCCGCAATCCAGGAACCGACTCCCGAACAGGCCCAGCTTTTTGCGCGGGTGCGGCGGATGATGCTGATCGCGGGCGCGACCACCGGGATTGCGGTCGCGGCCGTGCTGTTCGCCGTCGGTTACCGCCTTTTCAAGAGCGAGGGAAGCGTGACCACGGCCGCCGCCGACGTCACCGCCGCCGTCCCGAAGGGCGCCCGGATCGTCTCCACCGGCGTCGCCGGAGACCGGTTGGTGGTCACGCTGGACCTCGGCGGCGTGACCGAGATCCGCACCTACGACGCGAAGACGCTGAAACCGGCCGGAAAGCTGAAATTCGTCAGCGAACCCTGAATTCCGCCGTCACCCGACGCGCCGAAGTCCGCCTTCGGACGAAGGCGGTCGGCCGACCCGGCCATCCACGACTTCCTTCCTTAACATATAGTGCCCAAGAACGTGGATGCCCGGGACCCGGCTCCGCCAAGGCTACGCCGGGCAACGAACTCAATCGGCCGGCGAAGCCACGGGCGGACGGCAAGCCTGGGCATGACAAACAGCAGCGTTCCGCCTTGCAGGCGGCCAATTTCGCGGCTATTCCCTCTGTCGCACGCTCCCTTCGTCTAGCGGTTAGGACGCGGCCCTCTCAAGGCTGAAACAGGGGTTCGATTCCCCTAGGGAGCGCCAGCAAACTCAGGCACTTAGCTAGCCATCAGCCGCGTTCGTTGAATAATGGTTGAATAAGACGCTGGTGAACAGCGGCGAACGCTTGGGGAATTTGCTGCCGGCATTAGCCTCGGCGCGATGCCTCACTGTGGCTCGCGCATTCGCGAAAAATTTCCTCGTCGCCCTTGGTGTCCGGAAATATTCAAACCGCCGCTGACGTGCGCTGTCGTACGCGAGCGCCCTCGGATGTTCGCATTGACGTTGCTCGTCGCACAATCAACTCTTGTCCTGTCGAGCTTTGTGCGAATAGGAGGGCCACGTGAGATACAATCGACGAGAGAAAGCTGGCGGACAACAGTCACAAGTCAGTCTATCCGCTCCGAAAGCCGCAGAACCGAGCACGATGCCATTCGCCCAGCGGCTCACCTGCACGATTGGCGATGCATGCGAAGTGACCGGCTTGGGACGCACGAAGCTTTACGAGTTGATAGGAGCTGGGCGTATCGTCACGACAACGATCGGACGTCGGCGACTAGTAGTGGTGCGCTCACTTCTGGCGCTCCTTGACACCAATATGTCGAACTAATGGACGGGCGACCCAAGAGAGCAACCCAACATTGAACGCGCTTTTCCTAGGCTGACATGGTGATCGGCAAGGTGGCCGGCATCAAGCTTGATCAGGTGACGGGCGACATGAAGGTGGTCTTCGTCCTCGACGACATGACCAACACCTTCCAGCCGTTGATCGGGCCGAAGGACCGGCGGGTGGCTGTTACTCACCAACATCCGGCGTAACGTGGCCAAGGAGCCGACTGAGCTCGCCCTCTTCACCGGCAACTACAAGGAGCAGCTCACCTGGCGAGATGCCTCGACCGGCCGGATCATTGCCGAAGCCGAATTCTTCGAGCCGCTCACGATCAACTCCCTCACTGCGCCGGGCTTCGGCGGCCGGATCTACTTCCCGACCGCGACCGGTAAGGGCTTCTACGTGCTGCACGTCATGCCGAAGCCGGCGCCGCCAGGCAAGCAGCAGGCGAACAAATAGCAGCGATGGATGAATGCCCTGATCCCTAAATCACGAAGCTGGTGACGCGGCTAACGAACCAAGTCATCGAAATCGTGCCGATCAGGTAGGCCGCAGCGAAGCGGGGCTGCGTAATTGGCACCGTGAACAGCGCCACCGCCGCTCTGATCACAATCACGATCGCGGCGACGAACAGAAGCTGGCCGGCCTCGACCCCCACATTGAACATGAGCAGAGCCAGCGGGACATCCAGTTGCGGCAACCCGGTTTCCTTCAGAGCGCCCGCGAAGCCGAAGCCGTGAAGCAGTCCAAAGGCAAAGGCGACGACCCATGGATAGGCCTGCGAGAGACGGCGCTCACCCGCCTTCATCTTGACGAGTTCGCTGGCCACGAAGGCGATGCTCAGCGCGATGGCGGCCTCGACGGGTTTCTGCGGCAGGCTGAAATAGCCGAGCGTCGCACCGGCCAGCGTGATGCTGTGCGCGACGGTAAAGGCGGTGATCGTCTTCGCCAGCGTCCAGAGGTCGCCGATCAGGAGCATCAGCGCCAGCACGAACAGCAGGTGATCGTAGCCGGTCAGGATGTGGTCGACGCCGAGCAGCAAATATGTCTTTGCCACCTCCAGCCTGCCTTGCGCGCCGGTAACGAGAAAGGTCGGCGATTCGGGCGTGACCCGCGCGACTTGCGTCGTGCCATCGCGGTATTCAATTCGCGCAAGCGCATCAGTGACGCTGGACCTCAGGCCATCGACGGAAATTTCGCGGCCCTTCAATCCGCCGGCGCAAACCACGCTCCATCGCTCGAAAAAGGCTCCCGTCTGAATCGTCCTGACCGGTTCTGCCCTGGCTTTGCACGACTCCGGCAGGTGAACGTATATGCCAAGCCGCAAATCCCCAAGCGCGGGGACCTTCCATACGACGGCGAATTCATCAGCAGCCGTTTCCCGGATGTCGAGATAGGCAGGCCGCAGCTCGTCCGCGACGGCCGGCTTTACGGCAAGCATTTGCGCGAGTGCCAGCAGGATGGCGGCAAGGCGGATCATTGGCCGGTCGCCGGTCGAGGGTCACCTCTCAGCGCCTCGATCCTGATCCGGTAGCGCGCCAGCAGCGCGGCAAGGTGCTGATCCTCACCGGCGTTTCGCTTTTCACTCGCCCATTCGCGTTCTACGGCGGCGCGCACCTCTGCGAGAGCCGGCGAACGGCCCGCCTGATGCTCGCTTGTCCTGACCAGATGCAGGCCGAACTCCGATTTGACCGGGCCAGTCCACTGACCGGGCTTGGTTTGTTCGAGCGCTTCAGCGAAGTCAGCACCAAACATCTGACCGATCGACGTCTTGCCAGTGAGCTCAAGCTTGAACGGGAGCATCGTGGCATCTCCGAGTTCGCCTGGATTGATTGACGCGTTCCTGCGCAAGGTCTCAAGCAGCGCAGCTGCATCCCGCGCGATATTGTCGCCGTGGCGGTCCGCGCTCAGCAAGATCTGCTCGAACGCAAACCGAGGCTCCACTTCAAACGCTCCGGGGTTCGCCCGCAGGTATTCGGCGAGTTCGCCATTCGTCGGTGCCGGGAGCGAGCTCGCGGCATCGTTGAAAAATTCCATTTTGGAGCGAAGACGGCGGCGGATTATCGTGTCGTCCTTGTCGAGGCCGAGGTTCAGCGCCTCACGAACAAAAATCTCTTCCTTCACATAATCATCGATGAGCCCCTTGAGCTCAGGAGCGGTCGGCGGACGCTGCCATGTCCTGGCAAACAGGGCGGCAAGCTGATCCACCCTGGCCGCAGTGATGACGATCTCGTCAGGCTTGCTCGCCCCGGAGCGATCGAGGACGCCGTAGACACCGAAAACAACGGCGGCAAGCGCCAGGAAATGCACCAGCGGCTCCTTGACAAGGCGTTTCAACATGGCGTGTCGATAGCCCTCCCTACGATGGCGTGTACCAGACGGGCGAGGTCCAGGCGCGCTCCTGATGCTTCATCGGAACCTCCGGCGGCATCTTGATGCCGAAGCGGAAGGCATCGTAGGCGGTCCAGCGCGGCGTCGGGATCTCGATGACGCGCGCATAATAGTACGCCCGCACCGACCGATCGAAGTCCGGATCCGTCCATACACCCACGAGTTCGGAGGCGCCGATGGTATTGGTCCAGGTGGCGTGCGCGACGTCCACCGTGTCGCCGACCGGTGGCAGCTTGCCATCGTTACCGAGCTTGCGACGCGCCGCGTCGCCCCACACCACGTTATAAATCTTCTCTTGCGGCTTGCCGGCCTTGTCGAGCCAGCCCTTGACGATCTGGATGCGATCGAGATTGCCGCCTTGCGCGTCCTTCATCGCCGCGACCAGGAGGCTGGGCGCCTTGCCTGCCGCCGGCACCTTGGGCAGGTCCGCGCCCATCGGCACGCCCTTGGCGTAGCCGGTCTCGGCGACGTAGCGCGAGCGTGCGTCCTCGGCCGTAAAATCCCAGCCGGCGAACAGGCGTACCGTCATGCGAGTACCCGAGGTCGCATAGACCTCCTTGCGCTTCATCGCATCCCACAGCGCTTCACGCGTATTCTCGGTCGCCCACACCGCGGCGTAGCCCGCGGCAGTATAGTGCCAAGTGTATCGCGTTTTGCCAAATCCCTGTTTGGAGACGTGTTCCCAGCGGATCGGGCTCGGCTCCTGATTGACGTGCTTGCCGTAGAAATTGTCCTCCTCGATTGCGGTCAGCGAGTTGTGAACGTCGGTGCCGCCGATAAAGCCGAACTTGAACGGATTGACGCCGAGTTTGCTCTCCTGAATCAGGCCCTGCAGCAGACCCCAGCGGAGGTAGTTGGTCGGCATCATTTCGCGGGACAGCGGCTTGCCTTCGAGCGTCAGGTTGCCATACTCCCAGCCGGCAATGCCGAAATCTGCGAACTCGTCGTTGGGCGACAGCGCGGGATGCGTCTCGCTGGCACCCTTGGTCTGCATCATCTCCTGCAGCACTTCCCAGCGGGCGCGTCGCTCGGCGTAGTCTTTCGAGAGCGGCTTGCCGGCGAAGTCCACCGATTCGAACATGCGGCCGTTGGAGAGGTTCGCGTTGTGCGGGATGGCGAGCAGCTTGCCACCGGTCTTTTGCTCGTACTTGTCCATCCATTCCCAGAGTTTTTCGGGGTCTTCGCTCTGTCAAGCGGAGAACGGGAATACCTGGTCGGCCTTGTCCTTGTTGTCGCGGAACAAGACGTTGCGGTGCAGATTGTTGCCGCCGGGTACCGATGTCCACTCATAGCCGATCATCGCCGTGAACTTTCCCGGCTCGTTGAACTTCTCGGCGGTGGCGGTGTATTGCTGCCAGACCGATTTCATGATCGGACCGACAACCTTCCGGTCTTTTACGGGAGGCGGAAGCGTGTTGTTGGCCTGCGCCGAAACAAGCTCGTTCATGGCCTCCTGCTGCTCCTTCCCGCCATTCTTCAGCGCCTTGCCCCAGCGGACGAGAGTGGAATCAGAGGCGAATGCCGGATTGCCGGCGACCTGGGACATGAGGCCGAGGCCTTCCGCGTGGTCCGACACCACCAGGAAGTCGAGAGGACGCGATAGCTTCGCCGGCACACCCGTCGAGGACACGACCTCTTCACCACGAGCGAAACGGTAGGCTTGCTCCGGGTTCAATTTATTGCCGCCCATAAAGGCGTCACCCGAATTGGAGGTATGGTGATGCGTGTCGCCGAAGTACACCCGGGTCGGATACTTGCGGCCGGCATAGGGCGAGTAGCGCTTCTTCGCCTCGATCCCTGCCGACGTTTCCGGTTTGGTTTCGCGGTTTACTCCGTCATCAGCGTCGAACGCGCCCTTGACCGGAACATCATCGGCGGCGGGAGGGGGCGCCTGCTGAGCGGCCGCGATTGCTGGAACGCCAAATGCGAGTGCGAGTCCCGCGGCGGCCGCGATCGAATTGGGCGCTAGCCTCGGTTTCCGACGCATCATGTTCCCTCACCTTCTCTTTGGATTTCTCGCGGTAACTTCGTTGTTTCGTCGCCCGGGCTCAAGACGTAAGTAAAACCAAAGATCATTGGTTCAATTGGCGAGCTTGTCGAATCCCGCCGGCACCGCTCCTGCGTCTTCAAGACGCGAAGCGGCATCGACGGACGGCATCAATAAGGCGGGGTGCAATAGTCCCAATAACCCTGGATCTGTACGGAATCGACCCAGTACCAGCACATGTTCGGGGCAGGCGCGACTGGTGCTACGCTCGCCGCGCTGACGGCAATGATCGTTCCCAGCGCGACGCCGCCAATGATCGTGCCGTAATAGGGCCGCGGCGCCCAGACGCGCACCGGGCGCACCACGACGTTGGCGCGCCGGTTGACGTTCACGTTGCGATTGACATTGCGGTTGACGTTGACATTGCGATTAACGTTAGCATTGCGATTGACGTTTCGGTTGACGTTGACATTTCGGCCTCCACCGCCACCACGCTTCGCGCCACCACCGCCGCCACGTTGCACGGAAGAGAAATCGGTCGCTTGCGAGACGTCCTGTATCGACACCAGGGCCGTGGCAGGCGACGGCATGGAATATCCCATTGCGGCAAATACTGCCGCTATTGCACCCAATTGCATCCTGATCCCGGTCATCGTTTCCCCTTCCTGATGTTGGCTCTTGCTAAAAAAATCACTCGCCGTGTCGCCGACGCGCGCGATCGAACAGCCTCTGGATTGATCCTGACATCGAGGGGATTGAGCGTTCCGGCGCTGAAACGTTGATTCTGATGAAATCGCGATGCTTGTCCTTCGAGTAACATTCAACTTCGACTAACATTGATCATACACGGTCAATTGGATGAAGAATGCTGGAAAAGGAAGGGTGCGGCGCACCAAATCGTTACAGGGAGGGGATGGCTTCGCCAAACCCCGCCGCCGTTCCGAAGCGCGGTACTTGAGCGCTGTCGGCAAGAGCAATTTGCCGCCGGTACTTCGATCTATTCGATTGGAGACGAACCCGGCGGCATGTTCGGCATCGTTGCGGGATGCCTTGGCGTTTCAGTCGCTCCCGGGGAAAGAGGACCTTATCTAGCGCATTTTGCGCTGCCTGGGATCTGGTTCGGCGAGGCGGCCGCCTTTACGCGTCAACCCCGGAGGGTGGGCCTTACGGCCAGCCGCGACAGCGAACTCTTGCATCTGCCGTTGCAAGCGATCGACGAAATCGTTGGACGCGACCCCGTGGCGTGGCGGTATTTTGGTCTTGTCACGATTGATCATCTTGAGGTTGCCCTGGGGGATCGGACGATTTGATGATCCGCGATCATTTCAAACGATTCGTGGCCGTTCTGCTGCGCCTTGGGAACTGCCAACGCTTCAATCCTCGAAATGGCGATCCGATCGAGGTCGACATCAGCCACGAGGACATCGCCCACATGGCTAATGTCGCCCGTACAACAGCCGGCGCCATCCTGCGTGAACTTGAGGCGGAAGGGCACCTTCGCCTGGCCTATCGCCGCATCGATGTTCTCGCTCCCGACGCCTTGCGAAAGAAACTCCGCGATTGATTGCGCCGGACAGAATTTCTGCGTGCTGGCCCGGCGCGGCCTATGACAGAGGCTCCGCATCTACGCACCAACGCGGACGTGGTCGGTTTGATCCCGAATCATGCTTAGCAAGAAATGAGACTTGCCGTCCTGGCCGGCAATCGGCAGCCGCCGGACCGACACCACACGCTTGCCGGCTCCCGGCGTGTCGATGGTATGGACGCCGGCCTCGAATTCCCGGTTCTCTGCCAGCAATTGCGCGTCGTAACGTTCGATCAGCTCGGCGGTGGCCTGCGGGAATAGCTCGCGCGCGGTCTTGCCCACGATGTCGGTACGCGATATTCCATAGAGGCGTTCGGCTGCCCGATTGGCAAAGACGTAGCGCAGGCTCCTTGCATCCTTGGCGACGATCGCCTCCGGCACATTTTCGATGACCGTGAGCAGAAGCCGCTCGGTACGCTCGAGTATCCGCTGAACCCGGCGCTGCTCCGTAAAGTCCTCATGGCTTGCGACCCATCCGCCGCCATCCATCGCCCGCTCGGACACCCGTACAATCCGGCCGTCGGCCAGCTCGACGTCGGTGACCGTCGGCTTCCTTTCCGCAATTCGGGCCAGGATCCTGGCCACGTACGCGTCCACGTCGCCGGAGAACACGCCGATCCTGGCGCGGTGTTTCACGAGATCCTTCAGCGGCGTTCCCGGCCGCGAGACGTCTGGCGTCAAGCCGTACATCTTCCGGTACGGGCTGTTGGTCACCAGCACGTTCGCCTTGGAGTCGAGCATGATCAGGCCCTGCGGCATGTTGTTGATCGCCGCATCGAGCTGCCATTTCTTCGCGTGGTACTTGTCGTCCAGGCTGTCGCGCTCGCCGAGTGCGGCATCGCGCTCCCTTGCCGTGGCAAGCTCGAGTTCCTGAAGTTCGAGAATGCGGATCATCGCATCCTGGAAATTTTGCACCGCATGCGCGAGGCGCCCGATCTCGTCCTGGCGGTGCAGATGAGGGATGCTGAGTTTCAGCTTGCCCGAAACGATCTTGTTCGTCACCCGCGTGATATCCAGCAGTGGCGCAACGATGGAGTTTTTGATCGCAAGCACGATGAGAACCGCCAGCAGCAGCGCGCTGCCGCCGAGAACGACCAGGTACCACGACGCATGCTTGCTCTGCTCGCCAAGCTGCGCGGCCTGCTGAGCGCGCGCGGCATAGATCCCGGCGATGGCTTCGAGGTCTTCGTTGAGTGCGGTGCGCACGCTGCGATTGGCGTCGTTGTCGCCCCATTCACGGCCGGCCGCCGGACTGATCTCGATCGCGCGACGGACCAGTTCCCTCCTGAAGTCGAGGAACTGATCGATGCGTTTCCTGAGGACGGCAAACTGTTCGGCATCGTCGGCGCGGACGGTTTTCGCCCAATCCGCCATTACGAGGGCAAGTTCGCGATTTCGCTTGAGGAGCACATCGGCGTATCGCTTCACGACCGGGCGCTCGGTCGACATGTAGATTCCGCGCGACTCCATGACGATGGCATAGATCAGTCCGTTGACCCGCTCGATATTGAGTGCCGAACCTGCGGAAGCCGCGAGATCCTCCCGGAACTGCGTTTGCAGCCGGACCGAATGAATGGCGGTAAAAAGCATAAGAGTGATGACGATCGCGAACAAACCGCCGATCGCGTATGCTTTCTCGCGGATGCCAATGCGGCGAAATTCGTCCACCGTATCGAGCCAAATGGTTTTCATGACACCGACCTCGTTAAGACAACCTCGAACAAACTCAAATTGTTAAGTACAACAGTCAAACCCGCGCGTTCTCAAGAAGGGACGTGAGCATTGGCGTTCACGACAGTCGTGCGAAACCCGGGCCCCGTTGCGGAAACGCCCGGCTCCGGCTGAAGTGCGGGAGCAGCGACGCACGGAAGCCGCAAAAGCTCCGCAATCTTATCAGGCGCAACGGGCTTGCTGCACAAGAAGCCCTGGATCTCGTCGCAGGCGTGTTCGCGCAGGAACTCCTGTTGCTCGCTGGTTTCAACGCCTTCAGCAACGATCGTCAGCCCGAGGGCCTTGCCCATGACAATAATGGCTTGTGCGATGGCCTTGTCCTCCGAGTTGTGCGGTAGTTCGCGAACGAAAGACCGATCGATCTTGATGGTGTCGATAGGGAACCGTTTCATGACGGACATTGACGAATAACCAGTTCCAAAATCATCGATCGCGAGGCGCACACCCCGGCTCTGTATCGCGTCCAGCAACTGGACCGCTTTATCGACGTTGAGCATCACCATGCTCTCCGTGATCTCGATTTGCAGGAGGTTGGGATCCATTCCACTGGCAGCAAGGGCATCATCGACATCTCGCAACAGGTTCTCGTCGGAGAACTGCCGCGGCGAGACGTTGACGGCCACGGACAGAGGTGGAAGCCCGTCGCGCTGCCAGGCCACATTCTGCGCGCACGCGGTTTTCATGACCCAACGGCCAATCGGAACGATCAGGCCGGTTTCCTCGGCCAGCGGAATAAAGCGGTTGGGCGGCAACATTCCGAGCTCAGGATGGACCCAACGCAACAGGGCCTCGACCCCGGCGATTTCTCCGGTCGCAACGTTTCGCTTCGGCTGATAGTGCAGGCAGAGTTCGTTTCGCTCCAACGCGTACCGTAGGCTCGTCTCCAGCGTCAGGCGGTCGAGGGCTTGCGTTCCTATCTTGTCTGAGAAGAACCGGATGTCGTTCTTGCCCTCCTGCTTGGCGAGATACATGGCGCTGTCGGCGTTCTTCATTAAGGCCAGTTCGTCCGCGCCGTCGGATGGGAACATCGCAATGCCGATGCTCGCGGTCACACGGCATTCGTGACCGTTCAGCTCCAGCGGTTTGCAGATCACGGACAGGAGATGGCTCGCAGTCGTCGCGGCCTGTTTACATTCCGCAACCTCATCCAAAAGAACCACAAACTCGTCGCCGCCAAGCCGTGCAACCACGTCGCTTGCACGCACGCCACCGCGAAGCCTGCCCGCCATCTCGACAAGCAAGGCGTCGCCCGCCGCATGGCCCAACGAGTCGTTGATGATCTTGAACCTGTCAAGATCGATGAACAGGACCGCGCATTGCCGCTGATAACGACGCGCGGTCTTGATTGAAAAGCCCAGCAACTGGTTGAACATGGCGCGGTTCGGCAGATCGGTCAGGTGGTCATGCGTGGCCAGATATTTAATGCGCTCTTCGGCTCTCTCCTTCTCGTCGGTGCGGTCGAAATTCTCCAGCGCGAACGAGACGTTCCCGGCCAGCCGTTGCAGAAGTTCGACGAACTCCGGCGTGAAAGTGTTAAGCTCCGCGGACATGAAGAGAATGACGCCGACAGCCTGACCGCGGCTCAGCAGGGGCAACGCCGCGCCCGATCTCGCGCCTGTGACGGCGACGATACCGTGAAAGGCACTGCGCTGCCGGTCAGCGAGATAATCGTTGCTGATGCAGGGTTGGCGGGTCCGAAAGGCGGTTCCCGTCAATCCTCGTCCTTCGGGATGTGCTTCCGTAATTGCCACCTTAACGGTCCTGGAAAACTCGGCGCTCGGCCCCGACACCGCGACAATGCGGAGGAAGTCACTTCCTGCCTCGGCCAAGGCGATGGTTGTCGCAGTAAACTTGCCGCCAAGGACGGCCGCGTCGGACACCAGCTCGAAGAGCTTGTCGCGAGTCTCGGCACGCAGTATCGCCTCGTTCGTTGCACTCAGGGCCGAGACCATGCAGTTGATGCGGTCCTTTTCTTTCTCGCGCTCCAATTTATCCGAAGCAAACGAGACGTTCTCCGCCATTCGCTCCATCAGTCGAACAGTCCCATCATCGAACGAGCACAGCTCAGCGAGAAGAACGAGAAATACCGCGTCAACGGATCCGTTCCTGAAGATGGGGACTGCGGCAGCAGCACCGATGTCGGCGTGCATTCCCATCTCTCGCCAAACTCGTACCCGCTCGTCGTTCTGAGGGTCGTTTGTGAAACACGAATGCCCGGAATGAAACGCAAAGGTCATGAGGTCTTGCGCGTCGGCGGAGGCTGTGTCCGCTGATGCTTCGAGTCTGTTGAAAGTCTCGATTCGCTCTCCTGCGCCGGCAGCATATCGTAACCGACCGTCGGTCTCGGCTACAAAGATTGACGCGGCGACGAACTCACTACCTTCGTCGATCCCGTCACAAACTCCTTGAAACAGTTTCTTAGGCGAGGTTGCGCGCAGAATGGCGTCGTTCGCGGCGCATAGTGCGGTAAACATCCATGTTGAATTCGATTGCTTTGTCATCTCTCGCTCCCAAGAGAGTGCCTTGCTTCCGGGAGTTAGAGTGCGCGTCGGGTATATAAGTTGCAGTTACGAAACTATCTAAACGCGGAGTTGAAATGTTGCCGCCGGGCAACTCAACCGGAAAGAGGTGATGGTAAACAATGTGTAGAAGTTTCCGCACGCCGTGGTGCTACTTATTGACGATCTCTTTAAGGTCACGTGCCAGTTCGCTATCGCCTCTTATGGTTTGAGACCGGTTTGCAAAATTTGAGGCCGAAGATGAAAGCAACAAAGCATTGGTACTGAGTGGTCAGGCAAGCCATGCAGAGGGCCTGGCCAGGTTCTTGCTAGAAACCGAAATCCGCCAAACCAACGAGAACGAGAACTCACCCACCGCATCCAAGGATGGCCGATGAAGCCAGCAATTCCGTTTGTTCAGCTTTACGCGTTTGTCATGCCAACAACCGACTCGTCCGAACAGCGCGTGGGTGGTCCTTGCGACGAACGGCTCGCGAACCGCTATCAGGTGTGGGGGTGGCATCCGGGCAAGCACGCCTGGATCAAGACTCTTTACGACGGAGATCAGTTGGATGAGGCTGAACAGGCGGCCCGCGAGTGGCATGACATGATGGTGGAGAAGCTTGGATCGTCGGACTTAACAGATGTGCTTAGCAATGAAACGCTCTTCGCTTGGGCCAACGACCTTCGACGTTTGAGGCGTATGGAATTTCCCGAATGACCGTAGCTCTCAATAATAGATTGGCTCCTGATCTCCCAATTCTTGGAGCCAATCAGACATGAGATAGGCCGTTGCGATGAATTGAACAACAACAGGCCATGCGTCATATTGTTGACGGCGGTGTCAAGGCGCTGCTTTCCCAGCGATGCTGCCGCGTCAACTGGACAACACTCAGAAACAAAACGATGACGATTGTAACGCGCCGCGAAAGCCTCGTTCGGCACGAGTACAATTCAGTGCCGAAAACGCCATCAATCCTCATCAAACTCTACACCGATCCGCGTCGCCTTGCGCCAAGCTAGGCGGCACGGTCGGCGGAAGTGTTCCGCAGGGATTACGAGATCAAACCGTTCGGGGATCCCAAGCGGGCTCGTCACCTCCAGGGCCGCGCCGGCGGCCGAGATATTCTTTACGATGCAGTCGATCGCGCCGCCGTGAAATTCAATAGTGGCGGACTTAAAGACCCTCTGGCGATGCTTCTTGCGCTTCTCGTCCATGGTCTACTGTATGCAGGAGCTTAACATCTGTTTCATAACGACACCTACCTCAAGGACATGATTCCCAGCCCGACGGCCACCAGGGGATTATCCCAACGACAGAACATACAAGCTATCGAGCTGGTCTTGCCTATTCGTTTGCGAGCACCTGCGATGGTCTCCATCGAGCCTCTATTGCTGATTTAACGAGCGATCGGGGATCGGCTCGTAGCGATCGCCAAAGAACTCATTGCCTTGCCGGACCGTGCCGCGCGGCCATTGTTCCGAATGATATTTGCAGGTGCCGTCGCCGGAGCGCACGATGACAGTCTGCGCGTGCCGGGCGTCAATCTCGACTTGCCCGCAGCTAGGACACCAATGAACCATCTCTGCCTTGGTCATCGGCCAAGCCCCATTCGTTCAGTCAGACGCCGAAAATCTCGGCGGTCTGCCCGCCGCGCCGTCCCCCTGACTTCTTTCCTTCACGGACGACCAAAAATGTTACGCCGATCCGGTCACCGTTGACCCACGCTAGTTCACAACGACGGAAAGCGAGCCCAGTTGACGAAAGAACCAGGAAAAATTCCTTCAGAGCCAGCTTTTCGATCGATTCTCCGATCTTTAGTTTCGCTCCAGTATCGGAAATATCATCAATTACAGCGGTACGGCTCCACGTCCCGTCAATTCCCATAATGCGAACAGGAAAACCGCGTGCAAACGCAACACGGCGGGTTCCTCTGCGTTCGGTCGTCATTTCAATCCTCTCGTTGCGGTTCTTTCTCAAGCACTCGTCATTGCACGATCGCGGAGCAATTCATGGTCGCTTTGCGCGACAACGCGGTTCCGACCCCCGCGTTTGGCGGCGTAAAGGCAATCGTCCGCGCGCTCGATAAGCATGTCCTTGGTATCGAATTTTGAGAATGTTGCGACTCCCACCGAGACGGTAATGCGGCCGAGAATTTCACCGGTCGACTTCTTTTTCAGCTCCTTGGACATGACGGCATTGCGGATGTGTTCGGCCACGGTGATGGCCTGCCGCAAGCTAGTGCCGGGAAGCACAACGGCAAATTCCTCGCCACCGTACCTCGCGGTGATATCCTGACCTTTGACGTTGTGTTTGACCGAGCGCGCGACCAGCCGCAGCACATGATCGCCTGTGAGATGACCGTAGTTGTCGTTGAACGACTTGAAGTGATCGATATCAACCAGCAACAAAGACAGCGGCTCGTCCTGGGCGAGCGCGCTGCCGATCGATCGGGCCATGACCTCGTCGAAATGCTTCCGATTGCTGAGCCCCGTCAGGGCGTCGGTGCGGCTTTCGAGCCGGATGACTTCCAGGCCTTGCTGAAGTGAGGCGATTTCCTGGATCGAGCTGTCGAGACGGGCCTTCAGCTCTGCGCTTTCCTCATGCATCCGCCGGGTCGATCTGACGAGGGCCGCGACGACCGTTTCGATCGTTGCGGCGCCGTCATCCTTCGTCAACTCTGCCGTCGCGCCGGCGAGCTCGCAATCGTAGACAGCATGGGCTCTGAGAACATCCGACAACAATTCCATGACGCTGCCGAGCTCAACGCCGATGCCGGCGCTGACTTTATCGAATTCCTCGAAGGAGCGGCCCATGGAGAGATGCGTGTCATAGAGTTGCTGAAGGTCGGGCTCACTCAGCGCGCCAGCGGCAAGCTTTTCGTCGATCGCCTTATTCAGTGCACCGTTTGCACCGCTCGCGTAGACGTACCAAATCTCGTAATTGCGCGGGATGCGGCTCTGGCCCAGCAGGTGCATGATCTCCTGGGCAATGTCAGCGAAGATGATCGAGCGGTCGCGTGCATTGTCGGGTAGATTTGCCTTGCGATCCAAGAGTCCCTTCAGCGTCATGAATTAGCCCCGCCGCGCCTCCAGAAACGGTGCGCCCCACACTTCCCCAACGCGGAGATATACTGCAACATCTCCCTCATATGCATTGCGGAAGAGCCTTCCGCGGTGTCGGGGAGACCCCGACGTGTTAACGTTTGATAAACTCTTCGCCGCGATTCGGCCTTGTTGGGCTTGCGACGATCCTCGTCGATAACGAGACCGTCATGTACCAGCCGTCACTTTCAGATATCGGTCAGCCAACCCTGAGCCGAGGCATACCGGACAATTTCGGCGCGCGTCCGCAGGCCCAGCTTTTCAACGCTCCGCGCCTTGTACGTCTCGGTTGACTTGACGCCGATGCCAAGCTGCCGCGAGATCTCCTTGTTGGTAAACCCAAATGCGACGAGCCTGAGGACGTCCATCTCGCGATCCGTCAGGTCAGAAGCGCTTCCTCCTCGATCGGCGGATCGTCTCGGACCAACGCTGATGACACGACTGGCGATCACGGGGTCCACATAGAGTCCGCCAACCGCGACTGCACGGATCGCGCCTGTCAGCTTGTCCGCCGCCGATCTCTTGAGAATGTACCCGCGCACGCCAGCCTCGAGCGCCTGTTTCGCATAGGCCTCATCTTCATGCGACGTCAGCACGAGAACGCGCACCGACAAGCTTTCTTCCGCGAGCCGACGACTCAACGCAATCCCGTTCAGTGTGGGCATAGAGATATCGATCACAGCAACATCCGGCCGCGCTTCCCGAATAAGGGTCAAGGCGGCGAGTCCTGTAGTCGCTTCGCCGACAAGCTCGAGGTCTGTTTCGGCCTGAATGAGATTGCGCAGCCCTTCCAGGACAATCGGATGATCGTCGCACAGCACCACGCGTGTTCGCCGATTCATGCCTTCCTCTTGTTTTTGAGTTGAAGAGGAATACGGACAAAAATCGTCGTGCCTGTTCCGGCCGACGATTCGATTTCAATAGTTCCGCCTATCAGAAGCGTCCGCTCGCTCATCCCGGCGATTCCCAGCCCGCCGACGAACCGTTCGCGCGCATGCTTTGCTGCCGTCGTAACGTCGAAACCGCAGCCATTGTCTTCGATGGTCAAGCGCAAGATCGTGCCTGCGCGATCGATGATTACGCTGACAGAACTTGCGGCGGCATGCTTGGCAATGTTGGACAGGGCCTCCTGAACAATACGGTAAATGGTCGTTCTGATTTCCTCCTCGATGCCGTCGAGACTGCCGGACTCGCAGTGAAAATCTGCCTCGACACCACTTTGCCCACTCCATTCGGAAACATAGCCCGCGAGCGCGCCTTCGAGTTCGAGGTCATCGATCAAGGTCGGCCGTAAATCCCGGGCCACGCGATGGAGCGCCTTTCCGATCTGGTCATGCAAGTCCTGAAGTTGTCGAATTCGGACATGTCCGGCGCCATCAACAAACGGCTCCAGCGCCTTCAGCATCAACATCGCGGCGGTCAGTTGTTGC
>JABUBP010000134.1_pt1 | contig 16771 bp, 12 predicted proteins | sample 7240331 | NCBI WGS metagenome assembly JABUBP01 (sample SAMN07256347, study PRJNA390944) | subsurface metagenome | isolation source: Methane hydrate marine sediment | place: Pacific Ocean: Eastern North Pacific, ODP site 1244 | collected 2002 | reverse complement strand
ATTCTCTATTCTCTACAATTTTTTCTGAATCCCGGAAAAATTTTATTCCGATATAATCTGCTCTTTCGATATCTCCGGGAAGTAATACCGCTTTATTCACTTCGTCTTTCTTGCATCGTATATGATATTGTACTTGTTCCAATTTCCTCACTCCTTTAAATAATGAAATAATGCGAGAGACAGTTCCTTGTCTTAGTAATATGTTTTATGATAATCTATTTTAATAACTCCGTCAATATTCTTTAGGCAGGGAAAAAGTGGTCCCCCTTTTTTGTTTTTACAAAAAAAGAGGATTTTTAAAAGATTTGTAGAATAGTAATACCATGGGTATAATTTGGTAAATGATAAATAAAAATAGAATACAAAATTAATTATAAAAATTTAAGGAGAGGAAAAATATGGCCTTTAAAGTAGTTTTTATCGCCCATACCCCTGATGCTGAGCCAGAGAAACACCAGTGTGTGGTCGAAACACCCAAATACAAACTCCTGATAAGATTAGTGAAAGATCAAGTACAAGCGGTACAAGTGTGTAAAAAATTGGTTAAAGAAGAGGGTATTCATTCCATACTCCTCTGCCCGGGATTTACCCATCAAAATGTTGCAGAGATATCAGAAGCAGTAGGGAGGAACGTAGGAATTTCTGTAGCTCGGGGAGATGGCCCGAGCAGTAAAATAGCAAAAGATATAATGAAAAGAGAAGGTTGGTTTTCGTAAGCAGAAGAAAAACAAAAAAACCTATGAAATAAAATAGATACTGTGTTAAAAGTCAACCCACAAACTCTCCCTTAGACACTGTAATTAAAAAGGGGACGGTTCTATTTTTTGAACTCTATTTCAAAAAATAGAACCGTCCCCTTTTTAATTCAGTCTGTTGTTAACAGGTAGAAGCTGAGCTGCTATAGGGATGGACTAAAAATCCCCTCTGAAGAAAAAAGTTAGAATAGTCAATCTTAAAACCTCTATATTGATCTATTAAACTTTTATCTGCTATAAAATCAACACTGGCTTCTGAGTAGATTTCGTCATTTTCTTTTTGCTCATCCAGAGCAAGATTAAATGTTGGACCGCCTCAACCAATTCCTGCTAAAAATATTCTTATTTTTTTACTTGTCGAATTTTTTCCTGTTAAAACTTTTTTTATTTCATCTAAAGCTTTGTTGGTTACGTTTATATTCATTTCTTTCCTTTCTAAATAATTAAAATATTTATACAATGTTAACACGTGAACATGATAATACTATATATGAGTAAATTTGTCAACATTAATTTTAAATTATTCGTATTTTTCTTCCCGAGGAAACTTTTATAATTTTACCAATAATTTGGCTGGAAGTAAATCCCTGCTGGAACAGCAATTCTTTCGCTTTTTCTGCCTGTTCAGGACTTATAGATAACAGCAATCCTCCGGAAGTTTGTGCATCATAGAGGATGATTTCCTGTTCAGAAGTAATATCTGGTTTTTTTTCTACCGAACAGGAGTAAATTTCCTTGTTTTTCAATGTTCCTCCCGGAATCATTCCTAAAGAAATATATTTATCCAGATCATCTATTACAGGCATATCATTAATCCATAATTCAGCTCCCAAATTATTTTTAGTGAGCATTTCACTTAAATGACCGATTAGACCAAAACCGGTGATATCGGTTAGACCGTGGATGGGCAATTTTAATAATTCTAGAGAAAGACGGTTTAACTTGGTCATCCAGAAAATAGCTTCTTTTAAAGCTGTTGGTTCGGCAATATCACCCTTAAGAGCAGTAGATAATATTCCCGTCCCCAATGGCTTGGTTAATATTAGCAAGTCCCCTTCCTGAGGAGTATCATTATAAATAATATCCTGAGGATGAATTAATCCCACTACTGCTAATCCATACTTTGGTTCTTTATCTTTTATAGTATGCCCGCCCACCAAAAGGGCGTCGGCTTCAGCAACTTTTTCTGCCCCTCCTTTTAAAATAAGCCCGAGATCATCTAATCTATCTTCGGGAAAGGCAACTATATTTAAAGCCATTAAAGGATTTGCTCCCATGGCAAAGACATCGCTCAGGGCATTAGCTGCCGCGATTTGTCCAAAAGTATATGGGTCATCAACTATTGGTGTGATAAGATCCAGGGTAAAAATAAGAGCCTTCTTATCGTTTAATCGATAAACCGCTGCATCTTCATATTTTTCAAACCCGGCTAATAGATTATTATCTTTTAAAACATTAATTTTTTTTAAGATCTCGCCGAGATCTTTAGGATTTAATTTGGCTGCTCATCCGGCAGCAGAAACCATTTGGGTTAATTTCCTTTTGTCTGTCAAATCTTTTCTGTCTCCTTTCTGATAGATTAGCCAAGTTTAGTTTTTAATATTCTAACATTTTCTTTGCGTTGAGTAATTTTTTCCTCATCCATCTTATTAAGCAGAGGAATAATATATTTTCGGCTGATTCCCAGCAATTCCCGAACCTGGGCAATAGAGATAGAACCATTTATTTTTAAAAAATCTATTAATTTGTTTTTCATAATATCATAATTCTTACTTTCAAGTAAAATTCCATCGATTAATTTGATAATTTCCCCTTCTTGAATTAAAAAATCTATTATTTCTTTGCCCCCGGCAATTTGGGAAATAAGTGTTTTTTCGTTAGGAGGATTAGTGGGGTTATCTTTCAGATTTTTTAATATTTTAGAAATTAATACTTTTTGCTGCGTAGAAATCTTAGGTTTGCGGGAGAGTAAAAATATTATTCCTTTTTTTAAACCTATTTTATCTGTATTAATCAAAGAATCTATTAAATAATTAAATGTTTCCGGTTTTAAATAATAGAAATAACTCTGAAATTTATTCAGGGGAAAACCAGTTTGCAAAGGATAAAGTTCGTATTCCTGATCTAACCTGTTCATAAATTTTATTGTCTGTTCCTGCCAGTAGTTTTTATCAATTATCCAGGAATTAGTAGTGATTATTTCACCTTCCTTTGTCGATGATTCAACTACTTCCCTGGTTTCTGAATGAGTATAATTGCTATTAATTAATAAATCATCTTTTTTAATAAAGATGTTCTTTTTTAATTCAGTTAAAACTAATTCTCTCAAGTCAAACTTTATTCTTTTTTGTAAAAAATGAAGGATATCTTTGTCCTTAAAATGGTGTTTGTGGGCTAAAGGGTCAACAATCAATCCACCGCCAATAGTTTTGGGTGGACTGGGTATTCTTAAGATAAAGCGGTCTCTCAAATAAGTTGCCAGTGGTTCTTTAAAGCGAAGTTGAGCAAATCCTTTTTCGCCTGCCTTAAAGTATTCCTTTTGGTTAAGAATCGCTTTAGCCAAAATCTCTTTGGTCCCGGTGAAAAAAACTAATTCTGATCTATTAGTCAAAGAATATTTTTTAAGCTGGGGGAGAAGCTGTATCTGGACATCTATATTCTTACTGGCTTTAACCTGCTTGGTTCCAAAGACAATGTCTCCTCTGTGCAGCTCATTTTTTTCCATTCCTACTAAATTGAGGGCTACCCTGCTTCCCGGAAAGGCTTTTTCTACTTTTTCTTTGTAGGTTTGTAAGCTTCTAAGGCGGGTTTTTTTGTAAGAAGGAAAAACGGTTACTTCCATCCCCTGGTGGAGAATTCCTCCTATCAAAGTACCGGTAACTACTGTGCCGCTTCCTTTAATATTAAAGACCCGGTCGATAGATAGTCTCGGTTTTCCAATATCTCCTTTTGGTTTCATCTGAGGGATTAAGTCCTGGATGGCAGATTTTACTTGGTCAATTCCTATATTTTTTACTGTACTTACTTTTACTATTGGTGCATTAAAAAAAGTGGTGTTTTTTAACCTTTCTTTAATCTGTTTTTCCACAAAATTTAATCTGGTTTGGTCTACCAAATCGATTTTGGTTATGGCGATGATGCCGTATTTAATATTGAGCAGCTCTACAATTTGGAAATGTTCTTCGGTCTGGGGCATCCAGCCTTCATTAGCATCGATAACTAAAATTACTGCATCGATTCCGGTTGCCCCGGCTATCATATTTTTTATAAGGTTTTCGTGCCCGGGCACATCGACTATTCCTACTTTTTCTCCGGAAGGAAGTCTCATCCAGGCAAACCCCAAATCAATAGTCATACCTCTTTCTTTTTCTTCGGGTAAACGATCAGTATCTATGGAAGTTAGAGCATAGATTAAAGCAGTTTTGCCATGATCAATATGGCCCGCTGTACCGAAAACAAACATAAAAACCTCTTTTTATTTTATTTTAAAATAAACTGATGTAATGATTTTTATTACTAAATTGTCAGAAGAAGGGTCAATACAACGAGGGTCCAGGATAAAAAATTCTTTTTCTTTTCTTCCCAGAAGTGGAGGGCAAAATAAACGCAATTCTTTAGAAAAAATTTCTACCGGACAGGGAGGCTTTATAATTATTAATTTAGTTGGTAAAGTTTGTCCGGGCAAAGAACCCCCACCTATAGCAGTTTGTCCTTCTTTGGTAAATGCCGGGATATCTTCTTTTTTCAGTTTTTGGCAGATATTCTGGCTGCGAATAGCAATTTTTTCTAAGGGGCAGGAAATCATTTTCCAGATTGGAATTTTGGTTACAGCCTCATCCTTTAAATAATATAATAAAATTTTCTGGAGTATAGTTAAGGTGATTTTATCCACCCTTAGTGTTCGAAATAAAGGATGCTGCGAGATTTTTTTCAGATAAATTTCTTTGCCGCAAATAACTCCTCCCTGAGGACCTCCCAAGAGTTTATCTGTACTAAAACAAACAATATCAGCACCGGCTCTAATACTTTCTTGAACAGTTGGTTCGTGTTTTAATCCAAAATCTTTAGTATTTAAAAATGTTCCACTGCCCAAGTCTACTATTATCGGTAAATTATATCTTTTCCCTAATTTTTTAAGTTCTTTAACTTCAGCTTGATGAACAAAACCGTTCATATTAAAATTACTTTGATGGACTTTTAATATTAGAGCAGTATCATCATTAATTGCTTTTTCATAATCCTCGATAAAGGTCTGGTTAGTAGTTCCGACTTCTCGAAGATGAGCACCGCTTTGTTCTAATATCTCCGGAATACGGAATCCTCCCCCGATTTGCACCAATTCTCCTCTGGAGACAATCACTTCTTTATTTTTAGCCAGAGTATTCAATATTAAAAATATTGCACCGGCATTATTATTGACCACCAGACTTTTTTCTGAATGGCTGAGAGCGCAAAGCAATTTTTCGACAGTTTCTCCTCTTTTTCCTCTGCTGCCTGCTGCAAGATCATATTCCAAATTAGTATAACCCTGCAAAGAGGTTTGAACTGTTGCAAGTATTTCTTTGCCAAGTGGTGCTCTCCCCAGGTTAGTATGAAGGATTACTCCGCTGCCGTTTATTACTCCTTGTAAATAGGATAAATTTTCTTTTTCGAAATGTTCTTTAATTTTATTTATCCTTTCTTGCGCTGAATACAGGCAGCGGTTTTTATGTGCATTTTTTTTCTCTTCAAAGATAACTTTTCTTACCGTTTGGGTAAGCATTTTTCGGGAATGTTTTTGTATTAAAGGTTGTAGGGTTTTATTTTGTAAAATTATCTCTACGCTCGGAATCTTTGATAGCAATGAATTTAATTTTTTATTGTTTATATCTTTATTATTTTTCAATTAGTAAGATTATCTCCTTTGGTGGTATTTGAAGTGAAAAATTAATGGCGGGAGGGGTAGGAATCGAACCCACCGCGGCAATTACCATTAATTACCGCCCACGGATTTGAAGTCCGCAAGGCCCACCAGAGCCTATCCGCTCCCTTCTAAATTAGCTTTTTAAGATATTTTCTATTATAATTATAAATTGTATTGCAAGACTTTACAAGAGGAAACATTAAAGTATCGAGTAAAAACAGTATCGAGTATATAGTATCGAGTATCGAGTCAAGAAAGAAAGAAAAAGAAAAGAAAGATTAAAAACAGTATCGAGTTAAGAAAGAGAAAGGAAAGATAGAAAAAAGAAGGCAAAGGCGAAATACAAAAGCCAGAAAAAATTAGTATTGCGTATTGCGCCAAGAAAAAGAGAGAAAGAAAAAATAAGAAGTATAATTATTCTTTATTTATTTTAGAAAAAAAAGAGGAATTTTGCTAATTTTGTAGAGTATAAATAAAGTGATATAATTTTGATAATTAAGAAAAATTAATTTACTGATTACAGGTAGTAAATGCATAAAAGAAAGGAAATTTGAAATGAAGATAGGATTGTATAATCTGGTTTCAGAAGTACATAATGAAGGATATATTAATCAGACCTTGAAGGGCTTTATAACTGAAATTGAAGAAAAGTTAGGTGAAAAGTTTGAGGATGTAAGCTTAAAAAGTTTTAACCAAAAAGATTGGTTCCCCCTTATTTTTATAAAATCTGGAGGGGCAGAAGGGAAATTTGAAAAGATTTTTAAGCAGGTCAAAGGACCTTATCTGCTTTTGTCCAGTGATTTGCATAATTCTTTAGCTGCCTCTTTAGAGATAGCCTCATTTTTAAAACAAAAAGGTAAAAAAGTAGAAATAATTCATGGAAGTAGTGAATATATTGCTAAAAGAATAAAAGAACTAAGAAAAATTTTTCAGGTAAAAAATAAATTGTTTTCCACTAAATTAGCAGTTATCGGCAAACCCTCCGATTGGCTCATAGCCAGCGATGTAGATTATAAAGAGGTGAAAGAAGCTTTAGGTATTTCATTAATAGATGTTGAAATGGATGAACTGGTTAAAGAAATCAACCGGTGCCACCACTTTGCTCATCCTAAATTAAAGGATATTAGAGAAAAGGGATTTGATAAAAAATCAATCGATGGAGCATTGAAAATTTATAACGGATTTAAAGCTATCGTAAACAAATATAAACTTGACGGCATTACTGTAAGATGTTTTGACCTGCTGGAGATTTATAAAAATTCAGGATGTCTTGGTATATCGTTATTGAATGATGAAGGAATTGTTGGCGGATGCGAGGGTGATATTCCTGCACTTATATCTATGACCATATTACACTTTCTGACTGATGAGCCTGTTTTTATGGCTAATCCCTCCAGTATTGATGTTGACAATAATGAAATAACATTAGCTCACTGTACATTGCCCCTAAATATGTCTGATGAATTTTATTTAAAAACCCATTTCGAGTCAGGAATAGGGGTGGGGATAAAGGGAGACATCAAGGAAGGGGAAGCCACCATTTTTAAACTCTCCGGAGATGGTAAAAATTATTTTGTATCCGGTGGGGAGATTGTTGAAAATTTAAGCAAAGAGAATCTGTGTCGGACTCAAATAAGATTGAGAATGAATGAAGATGTAAAATATTTTCTGCAAAATTCTATCTGCAATCACCACCTGATTTGCAAAAGAGATTACAGTGAGTTGGTAAGAGAATTCTTTAAATGGTAAAATAAAAATTAAATAGGATGTGTCCCTTGTCACATTATTTTTTAGGAGGAGAATTATGGGAGATGTTATGCGGCCAGTTTCGTTTAAGCAGTTACTTCGCTGGATAACCGGCGAATATCAGTCGCAGTGGACAATTTTTGGGATACCGGAATCTCAATTTTTTAGAGGAAAAAACCAGAAAAACATTCAGATATTTTTTGATGAAAGTTGTGCAACTCCTATAGGACCGGCAGCAGGCCCTCATACCCAGTTGACCCAGAATATTATCGCTGCCTATTTAGTGGGGGGACGCTTTTTTGAGCTTAAAACTGTACAAAAACTTGACAGTCTGAAATTTGATAAGCCCTGTATCGATGCGCGGGATGAAGGTTATAATACCGAATGGTCCACCGAACTTTCCCTGGAGCAGGCATATGACGAGTATGTTAAAGCATGGATATTGCTTCACTTCATAGAGTCAATATTTAATGATCGTACTAATGCTAAACAATCTTTTATTTTTAATATGAGCGTTGGCTATGATCTGGAGGGAATTAAAACCCCTGGTATGGATTCATTTATTAATAACTTAACCGATGCCTCCGGACATCTACTATTTAAGCGTTACTTAGAAGAATTAAGTTCTTTTATTCGAGACACGAACTTTTCAGAAGTTCTGTACACTAAAGGAAAGGTTAAAAGCCTGGAAAATATTTCCAGTGCAGTTTCACCTCATATCGCCCGGTCGGTGACTCTCTCTACCATGCACGGATGTCCCCCCAAAGAGATAGAATCTATCTGTAAATATCTTATGGAAGAAAAAAGGCTCCACACTTTTGTAAAATTAAACCCGACCCTCCTTGGCTATAAATTAGTTAGAAAAACATTGGATGAGCTTGGATTTAATTATATAAATATTAAAGAATCTACCTTTACCAATGACTTGCAATGGGATGATGCGTTAGTGATGCTTAAACGGCTTTCTAAAGTAGCCACTGATTGCGGCTGTAATTTTGGAGTCAAGCTCTCCAATACGCTGGGAACAGTAAATACCCTGGGTGTCCTTCCTGGAGAGGAGATGTATTTATCAGGACGCATTCTCTTCCCCATTACCATTACTCTGGCTTCCCGTTTATCGCGTGAGTTTGAAGGGGCTCTCCCTATATCCTATTCAGGAGGAGCTTCTCAACTGAACATCTTTCAGATTTTTGAAACAGGAATTAAACCAATTACTGTGGCCACTGAGCTGTTAAAGCCGGGTGGTTATCTGAGAATGGCAGAGATGGCTCGAAAATTAGAACCAATAGTTGAAGAGAGAAGACAGCCCGAGGTCATTGATGTGGAAAAGCTCAACCGATTAGCCGAAGGGGCTCTCCAGGAGAATTATTACCGAAAAGATTGGAGGGGCACGAAAAAAGTTTTCATTGACCGGAAATTACCTTTAACTGATTGCTATATTGCCCCCTGTATTCTTTCCTGTCCCATCCGACAGGATATTCCTGAATACATTCGACTGGCAGGTAGTGGACAATATGATAAGGCTCTGGAACTCATCTATTTGAAAAATCCTCTTCCTAATATCACCGGGTACATTTGCGATCATCAATGCATGTACAACTGTACCCGTCTTGACTATGAAGGAACAGTCGGTATTCGCGAAGTTAAGAGGATTGCTGCTGAGCAGGGAAAAACCACCTACGATACTAAAAACCGTGTTACTGCTGAGCAACTGGGTATAAAAGTTGCTGTTATCGGAGCAGGACCGCTAGGACTATCCGTAGCTTACTTTCTGGCTAAAGCCGGATTTGTGGTGACTGTATTTGAGAAGCAGGATTCTCCCGGTGGTGTAATAAGCCATGTGTTGCCTTATTTCAGGATTCCTGCATCTGCTATTGAAAAAGATATTTCTACTATTAAAGCATTGGGAGTGGATTTTAAATTTGGAGTATCAGAAGAATTTTCTATTAGTGATTTAAATAACCAAGGATATAAATATGTTATTATCGGAATCGGTGCGGAAGTTTCAAGGAAGCTGCAGTTAACCGGTGATAATAATAATGTCTATGAAACCCTGGATTTTTTAAGGTCTTTCAACAAAGATTCAGGGGCACTCAATATTGGCCGGCGTGTTGCGGTAATAGGGGGAGGAAATACTGCAGTGGACAGTGCGCGTTCAGCTCTAAGGATAGACGGTATCGAGAAAGTTTTTATCATCTACCGCCGCACTGAAGACGAAATGCCGGCGGATAGAGAGGAGTATGAGCGAACTCTTGAAGAGGGAGTTATTTTTAAATCCCTCTTGCTACCTGAATCATTTTCCAAAACCGGTATTTTGAAATGCCGCAAGATGACTTTGGGCACTCCTGATTCCAGTGGTCGCCGACGTCCTATCCCCACTGAGGAGACCGAAGAGATAACAGTTGATTCGGTGATCAGTGCTATCGGGGAGTATACCGATTCTAAATTTTTATCTACATGCGGATTAAAGATTGAAAAAAACAACAGACCACATGCAAACCCGGAAACCCTTGAAGCCAACCTTAAAAATGTTTTTATAGGTGGTGACGCCCTTCGCGGTCCTTCAACAGTGGTTGAATCCATCGCCGATGCCCGAAAGGCGGCAGAGGATATTATTAAAAAGGAGATACCAGACTGGAAAGGTTTGGATAAGGATTTTAAACTGGGCTTCGATAGGAAACAGCAGATTTCAGAGATTTACAATAAAAAGGGTCGTCTCATTCCTGCGGCAACATCTGAAGATGATAGGGTAATAGCTGAGAATGAAGCAGGGCGGTGTCTGGAGTGCAAGGTTATCTGTAATAAATGTGTAGATGTTTGTCCAAACCGGGCGAATGTGGCGATTGCGATGGAGAAGGAAGAGAGGTTTCAGGATGACTGGCAGATTCTCCATCTTGACGCATTGTGTAATGAATGTGGAAACTGCGCTACATTTTGCCCCTATGATGGTAAACCATACAAAGACAAGCTGACTCTTTTCGCTACAATGGAAGACTTTAAGAATAGCACCAATAATGGATTTATGGTTACCGGCTCTTCAGGCAGTCAGATGATAACCCTGAGATTAAAAAATAATCTGTGGAAATTAAAACTCAATAAAGACGGTAAATTAATTCCCGTAGATTCACAATGTCCAGATGATTATGACGTCAAAGAACTTAAAAAAGCCAGTGCTATAATAAGTATAGTTTTTAAAGATTACAGTTATTTAATTAATGATTCGATAAACTGAAAAATATAATTAAACGATTGCAAGCCAAAAAAGCATACAAAATGGTAACGTAGGGGCGTATTGCAATACGCCCTAATAGCGATAACGTATAGCGTGTAGTTATGAAAGAGGAAATCAGAATTCAGGAGATAAGTTGTAGGGGCACGATGCATCGTGCCCACAGGAGACGAAAGACAATAAAAAAGGAAGGGCACAATTCATTGTGCCCCTACACATTAGAAATTACAGGGAATTAACAAGATAATTCTTTAAGTGGTAAAATATTAGTATTGAATCAAAAAGTAGAGGATGTAAATTATGGAAGAATTTCCACAAAGATTACAAAATGATAAAAAAATTTCTGGAGGCGATTCTAAAAAAAGCCAGAGGACCGTCCCCTGTCAGTATTTTGCTCCGCAGAAAATAGAGAAGGCACTGGAGATTTTAGCAAGATAGCCGGAGGGACTGACTTGTTAATTCAATATTATGATCGGCTATATGAGGTTGGCTCTTGGTTAGATTTAAAAAATATTAAAGAATTAAAAGAAATTAAAATATATCAAAATCAAATAGAAGTTGGAGCGATGGTTAGCCATGCTCAATTAGAGAAATCCGAAGATATTAAAAAATATTTTCCAATCTTGAATCAAGCAGCTGCAGATATTGGTTCCCCTCAGATAAGAAATCGAGGGACTATCGGAGGAAACATTGTGAATGCTTCACCGGCAGGCGACCTCTTAGCACCCTTAATAGCCTATAAGGCGAAATTTAAATTACTCTGCGGTAAGGATGAGACATTAGTTCTTGCTGAGAAGTTTTTTCTTGGTCCCAAGAAAACCATTTTAAGACCAGAGCAGTTGTTGGTTCAAATAATCCTGCCTCTTCCCAAGAAAAAGACCTATGGTTGTTGGATTAAAATTGGCAAGAGAAAAGCCTTAATTATTGCTACCATTACCCTGGCTCTGGTAGTAGAAATGGCTGAAGACAATAAAACCGTTAAAGATGTAAGAACTTGTCTTGGCTCAGTAGCACCCACTCCGATTGAAATTAAAGAAATTAGAAAAAAGATGATAGGGAAAAATTTTGATCAATTGGATTTTGCCGAATTAGGCCAAATAGTAGAAGATAAGATTTTCCCTATTGATGATATCAGGGGAACGAGAGAATATCGTAAAGATGTTGCCAAAGAGATAATGATTAATGCCTTGAAAGAAATAATTTCACAGCTGGAAGGTGATTATAGGTGACAAAGTTATTAATTAAATTTACTGTTAACGGTAAGAAAAGAAAAGTGGAGACTACTCCTTCAACCCGTTTACTGGATCTTCTAAGAGATGATTTACATCTCACCGGAACTAAAGAAGGATGCGGGAAAGGCGAGTGCGGGGCTTGTACTGTAATTATGAATGGTGAACTGGTAGCTTCCTGTTTAGTGTTGGCACCTCAGGCCAATGGGGCAGTTATCACTACCATCGAAGGCGTAGGAGATGATAAATGTCTGGATCCGGTTCAAGAAGCTTTTATAGAGACAGGAGCAGTTCAATGCGGATTCTGTACCCCGGGGATAATTTTAGCTACCAAAAAACTGTTGGAAGAAAACGCTTATCCCAGCGAAGAAGAGATTAAACGGGGTATCTCCGGCAACCTCTGCCGCTGTACCGGCTATCAAAAAATATTTGATGCTATTAAGTTAGCTGCAAACAGATTATCAAAAAAAGGTGACGGAAGGGGTGAAGGAGATGCCTAAAAAATATGTGGGTAAAAATATCCTTAAAGTAGATGCTCAGGAAAAAGTAACGGGTAAAGCTATATATCCTGATGATATCTATTTTGATAATATGCTATATCTCAAAATCAAAAGAGCCGCTCATCCCCATGCCTATCTCCGCCGAATTAATATAAGTAAAGCACAAAAATTACCGGGAGTAGTAAAGATAATTACTGCGGCCGATATTCCTGAAGTGAAAAATTTTGGTTTAATCATCAAAGACCAACCGGTTCTTATTGGGATTGGCCAGAAAATGCGTTATATGGGAGATGCCCTGGCTATCGTTATTGCGGAAAGCAAGGAAGCTGCATCTCAAGCAATTGGATTAATTGAGGTAGAACTAGAAAAATTAGAAGTAATATCTGATCCCTTGCGGGCTATGGAGAAAGAGGCCCCACTTATTCATAAAGACGGAAATATTCTGGCTACCCATTACTTAGAAAAAGGGGATACAAAAAAGGGTTTTACCCAAGCGGACCTAATTGTAGAGAATGAATACAAAACAAGCTTTTTAGACCAGGTTCCTCTTCAGGTTGAAGCAGGAGTGGGGTTTTATGATGAAGAGAGTAAAGTAATCAAACTTTGGGCAGCTACCCAGTGGCTTCATGATACTCAGGCGGATATTGCCCAATCTCTGGGCTTACCTAAAGAAAAGATAAGGATTATTCAACCGGTTATTGGAGGTGCCTTTGGGAAAAAAGAGGACATCTCTGTTCATATTCATCTGGCCTTAGCAGCTATGGAAACCAAAAGACCGGTTAAGCTGACCTACACCAGAGAAGAATCGATGATTGCTCAATCTAAACGACACGCCTTTATTGTTCGGGTAAAAACAGGTGCGAATAAAGAAGGTTATTTAACTGCCTGGCAGGTAGAAGTTATCGGTGATACCGGAGCTTATGCCTCAAGTGGATTGGCAGTAGTTCATAAAGGTATGTATCACTGTACCGGTCCTTATAATGTAAAAAATGTAAAAGGTGTGGCCTATACTGTTTATACTAATAATACCTATGCGGGAGCGATGCGTGGTTTTGGTGCTACTCAAATGGCTTTTGCCTATGAATCCCAGATGGATATTTTAGCCCGCAAATTGGGAATTGATCCGATTCAATTCCGCTTACAAAATGCTTATGATATAGGTTCTTCTACACCCAATGGACAGATATTAACCCAGAGTGTAGGGGTGAAAGAGACCATTAAAAAAGCAGCGGAAATAGCCGGTTGGAAGGGGGTAAAATGACTATGAAAAAGTATGGTAGAGGAATAGCCACTATTATGTTTGGTTTTGGTTATGGAGAAGGATTTCCCGATCATGCCATTGCTGCAGTAGAGATCAAAGACGATAGTAAGATTCTAATAAGAACTGCTGCTGCTGATGTAGGAGAGGGTGTCTTAACAGTAGTCACTCAAATAGCTGCGGAAGTTTTAAAAGTAAGTCCAGATGTAGTTGAGGTGATTTTAGGGGATACTCATCTTACCAAGAGTGCTGGTTCTACCTCAGCAACCCGCCAGACATTTTTTACCGGGAATGCGGTTAAAAGAGCTTCCGAAGAGTTACTTGGTAAAATTTATCATTATGCCAGTTTGGAGTTTAGAAGTAATCATGTGGAATTAGGGATAGATGAAGGGTATATATTTAGAAACGATAATCCAAACGATAAATTAAGTTATTGGGAATTGGCGAAAAAAGTAAATAAAAGAGGGGATGGTCTAAAAGCAGAGGCATCTTTCTTTTTGCCAACCTATAAACCCGACCCCAATACCGGACAGGGTGAAAAAGTATATGTAGCCTATACTTTTGTTACTCAAGTAGTTGATGTAGAAGTTGACATAGATACCGGAATTGTTCAGGCGCTAAAAGTTTACACTACAGCAGATATTGGTAAAGCCATAAATCCTCAGAATGTAGAAGGGCAAATAGAAGGTGGGACAGTTCAGGGAATAGGTATGGCACTTATGGAAGAACAGGTTATTAAAGAAGGAATCACTTTGAATTCAGATTTAACCGGTTATCTAATTCCTACTTCTATGGATGCCCCTCACTTTATTACTCGATTAATAGAGAATGAAGATTCTGATGGGCCTTATGGAGCCAAAGGAATTGGGGAACCGGCTACCATCGCTACTGCCCCGGCAATTGCCAATGCAATTTACGATGCGATAGGAGTAAGAATCTACGACCTCCCCATAACTCCAGAAAAAATATTAAAAGCTTTAAAGGAGAAGAGAAAGAACAAATAGAATAAATTCCTGTTTTTACCAGAATGACAAATGTAGGGGCATGATGAATCGTGCCCTCTGTAAACTTATTTAAAAATTATTAGTAAAAAGAGGATTTTTAGAAATTATGTTGTATATTATATGTGGAGGCAAATATTTTTGGAGAAATTATAATAGAAATGTCTAATGTCAAAGTCTAACTCTTGTTTGGTTTCATTGTAGCGGCACTGCGTGCCGTGCTGAGCATTTAAAACTCAAAGAAAAAAACAGGAAAAGAATAATGAAAATACAGAAAAAAACTCTCATGATCATATTATCACTTTTAATAGTAATAGGTATAACTAGTATTTTAATTAGTAGAAATATTGCCACCAACATTATCAAACAACAAATCACCGACAATCTAATCAACACCATCAAATCCAGAACGAACCATATTGGAACATTATTAGGTGAATATACTGGACTTACCAAAACGTTAGCGACCGAGATTACTTTCCGAGATGCATTAAATGAAAACATTTTTCGGGCACAAAGAATAGATGAGATTAACCAAAGGATTAAAACTATTATCGAAACACACGAAGAGATAGACCGGATCAGTATCTTGGATAAAGAGGGTATTATAATTGCCTCCAGCCGTGAAGGGACAGGAATAGACAAAAGTACTCATGAAATCTTTTTAAAGGGAAGAGAAGGAGTCTTTATTGGTGATTTACACTTATCCCTATTTACCAATAAATATGTTTTAAGTATATCTACCCCCATTTTACTAAACAAGCAGTTTTCCGGAGTTTTGATGATAAGTTTTGATGCCTATAAAGAATTATTCAAGATAACTTCCGACCGTACTGGCTTAAGAGAGACCGGAGAAGTTTATCTGGTAAACAAAGGTGGCTATATGATTACCCCCTCTCGGTTTATCGATGAGGTTTTACTTAAACAGAAGATTGATCTAAAAGTTTACCAACACGAAGAAGATGATAGTGATACAATATGTATTCATATAGATTACCGAGGAATAGAAGTTCTCAGTGTACATACCTATATTCCAGAGATGGATTGGTATTTAATAGCACAAGTAGATACCGAAGAAGCCTTTGCTCCGATTACTAAGTTGACCCAGACTCTCCTTTTGATATTTGTTATCATTCTATTTATCAGTATATTTATCTCTATATTTGCATCAAGGAATATAACCAGACCACTTAGAAGATTACATAAGGGCACTGAAGAGATAATGAAAGGAAAATTAGATTATAAAGTAGGTACTTCTTCCCCTGATGAGGTAGGACAATTATCTCGAGCCTTTGATAAGATGATTGATCACCTGAAAAAATCAAGAGAAGAACTGGAAGATTACAGTAGAAATCTAGAGAAAAAGGTAGAAGAGAGGACCAGAGATTTAGAGATAGATATAACTAAAAGAAAAAAGGTAGAAGAAGCTTTATATAAAAGTCAGAAAAAATTTAATAGTATATTTAGAAACAGTCCTGAGGCCTTAGTCTATCTGGATGAGAAAGGAACAATCTTAGATGCAAATCTTCGTTTTTGTGAACTTTTCGGCTATTCTCTGTCTGAAATTAATGGCAGGATTATTGATGATAGAATGATTCACCCCTCTGATAGAATAGAAGAAGGTAAAAAATTAAGTTTAAAGGGATTAGAAGGTTATTTTAATTATGAGACCATCAGAAAGAAGAAAGACGGAACCTTATTCCCTGTATCTATATCTGCTACGCCATTAATAATAGATAGACAGGCCAAAGGAATAATAGGGATATATATTGACATTACTGAGCGTAAACAATTAGAAAAAAAATTGAAAGAATTAGCTAATTTTGATTCATTGACCGGTAGTTGCAGTAGGAGATATGGGCTGGATCTTCTTGACCGACAGATTAAATTAGCTCGAAGAAGAAAAACTCCGGTATTATTAGCCTACACTGATATAGATAATTTTAAATATATCAATGACAACTTCGGTCATGAAGAAGGAGACAAGGTCCTAAAAAATGTAGTAAAATTATTAAAATCTATCTTAAGAGAAATCGATATTATCTGCCGTATGGGAGGAGATGAATTCTTGCTAACCTTTCCAGATAGTTCCCTAAAAGAAGCCCCCTTAATTAAAAAAAGGTTAGAGGAAAAATTAGCTCAGTTAATGT
>JABUBP010000133.1_pt1 | contig 16807 bp, 17 predicted proteins | sample 7240331 | NCBI WGS metagenome assembly JABUBP01 (sample SAMN07256347, study PRJNA390944) | subsurface metagenome | isolation source: Methane hydrate marine sediment | place: Pacific Ocean: Eastern North Pacific, ODP site 1244 | collected 2002 | reverse complement strand
GGCCGGCCGCCTTCGCCGCCGCGACGCTGTCGCGGATCGAGGCGAGGTTCTCTTCCCTAGTGGTCTCCAGCGCGTGCGCGCAAGGACTTCAAGGAGTCCGACAGGATCCGCGACCTGCTCGCGGCGATGGGCGTTGCGATCAAGGACTCCAAGGAAGGCACGACCTGGGAGATCGCGCGATGAAGCGGCCGGACACGCCTTTCCCGCGGCACTGGCTCTATTACATCGCGCTGAAGATCGCGCTGCTCGCCGGCGCCGTGGCGCTGGTGCTGAAGCTTTATGGGATGTGGTGAAGACGATGGCACAAGCACACCCAAAGCCAGGTCTCCGGCCGTTCCTGCCGGCAGATGTGCCGGTGCTCGCGGCGATCTTCGCGGCGAGCATCGAGGAGCTGACCGGCGACGATTATAGCGAGGCGCAGCAGGAAGCCTGGATGGCGGCGGCCGAGGACGAGGAGTTCGGCAAGCGGCTGGCGTCCGACCTGACGCTGATCGCGACGCTGGAAGGCTCGCCGGTCGGTTTTGCTTCGCTGCGCGGCAACGATCACATCCGCATGCTCTATGTGCATCCGGCTGTTAGCGGGCAGGGTATCGCGACCATGCTGGTCGACGCGCTGGAGAAGCTCGCCGGCAGCCGCGGCGCGACGGGCCTTACCGTCGATGCCAGCGATACCGCCGAGGGCTTCTTCGCCAAGCGCGGTTACACCGCCCAGCAGCGCAACAGCGTCACCATCAACGACGAGTGGCTCGCCAACACCACCATGAAGAAGACGCTCGGAGCAGGGCCATGACCAAGCAGCGTCTTTATCTGTTCGACACCACGCTGCGCGACGGGGCGCAGACCAACGGCGTCGATTTCACGCTTGAGGACAAGCAGGTCATCGCGGCGATGCTGGATGATCTCGGCATCGATTATGTCGAGGGCGGCTATCCCGGGGCGAATCCGACCGATACCGAGTTCTTCAGCAGCAAGCCGAAGCTCAAGCATGCGCGCTTCACCGCCTTCGGCATGACGCGCCGGTCGGGCCGTTCGGTCTCCAACGACCCCGGTGTCGCGGGCCTTCTGGAAGCCAAGGCCGATGCGATCTGCTTCGTGGCGAAGGCGTCGGCCTATCAGGTGCGCGTCGCGCTGGAGACCACTAGGGAAGAGAACCTCGCCTCGATCCGCGACAGCGTCGCGGCGGCGAAGGCGGCCGGCCGCGAAGTCATGCTCGATTGCGAGCATTTCTTCGACGGCTACAAGGAAGACGCTGCCTTTGCGCTGGCCTGCGCCAAGGCCGCCTTTGATGCCGGCGCGCGCTGGGTGGTGCTGTGCGACACCAATGGCGGCACCATGCCTGACGAGATCGAGGCCATCGTCCGAGACGTGACCAGGCACATCCCCGGCGATCACGTCGGCATCCACGCCCATAACGACACCGAGCAGGCGGTGGCCAACTCGCTCGCTGCCGTGCGGGCCGGCGCGCGGCAGATCCAGGGCACGCTGAACGGCCTCGGCGAGCGCTGCGGCAACGCCAATCTCTGCTCGTTGATCCCGACGCTGAAGCTGAAGACGGGTTTTGCCGACGCCTTCGAGATCGGCGTCACTAGCGAGAAGCTCGCAACGCTCGTCAAGGTCTCGCGGACGCTCGACGACATGCTGAACCGTATACCGAACCGCCATGCTCCCTATGTCGGCGAGAGCGCCTTCGTCACCAAGACCGGTATTCACGCTTCGGCCGTGCTGAAGGATCCGCAGACCTACGAGCATGTGTTGCCGGAGCTGGTCGGCAATCACCGCAAGGTGCTGGTGTCGGACCAGGCCGGGCGCTCCAACGTCATCGCCGAGCTCGACCGTGCCGGCATTCCCTACGAGAGGAGCGATCCGAAGCTGACGCGCCTCGTCGAGGAATTGAGGAGCGCGAGGCTCAAGGCTATGCCTATGAATCCGCCAACGCATCGTTCGAGCTGCTGGCGCGCCGCACCCTCGGCAAGGTGCCGCATTATTTCGAGGTCGAGCAGTTCGACGTCAATGTCGAGCAGCGCTACAACGCGCTGGGCGAACGCGTCACGGTGGCGCTCGCGGTGGTGAAGGTCGACGTCGCCGGCGAGCACCTGATCTCGGCGGCCGAAGGCAACGGCCCCGTCAATGCGCTCGACGTCGCCTTGCGCAAGGACCTCGGCAAGTACCAGAAATACATCGAGGGATTGAAGCTGATCGACTACCGGGTGCGTATCCTCAACGGCGGCACCGGTGCGGTCACGCGCGTCCTGATCGAGAGCGAGGACGAGAACGGCGACCGCTGGACCACGGTCGGGGTGTCCCCGAACATCATCGACGCCTCGTTCCAGGCACTGATGGATTCGGTGATCTACAAGTTGGTGAAGTCGGGGGCACCGGCGTAAGGGACGGTGGTTCCGCAAACGCCGTCATTGCGAGCGCAGCGAAGCAATCCAGACTGTCGCCGCGGAAAGATTCTGGATTGCTTCGCTGCGCTCGCAATGACGAGGAGAGAGGGGAGCACGGCCATGATCGACCACGTCTCAGTCGGCGCCAGCGATCTCGATCGCGCCGCGAAGTTCTACGAAGCGACGCTCGGCGCCCTCGGCCTCGCGCGTCTCGTCACGCGGCCGGGGACGGTCGGGTTCGGCAAGGCCTATCCGGAGCTCTGGATCAATCTGCGCGAGGGCATGCCGCGTGTCGCGCCGGAGAGCGGCGTGCATATCTGTCTGCGCGCGAAGACCACGGACGAGGTCGATGCGTTTCATGCAGCTGCGCTGTCCGCTGGCGGCGCCTGCGACGGCGCGCCGGGCATACGCCCGCACGACCGCGTGCGCTATTACGCCGCCTTCGTCACCGATCCCGACGGCAACCGCATCGAGGCGGTGACGTTCCCTGCGGGCTAGAGCACAGTTCTGATTGAATCAGAACCGAAGCTCTGGATTCTTGTTTTGACGCGTTTTCTTCACGCGAACCGGGATCCACTTCGCTCGAAAACGCTCTAAAGCTTGCGCGCCACTTCGGGCGCGAGATCGCGCTGGTCGTCGGGGATCTGCGCAGCCGCAGCGCGCAACCGCGGCACAATCTCCTCGACCTTGTCCGCCTTCAGGATATCGACGCTAAGACCGGCGCGGATGAACTGGGTTTGGCGCATGTGCGCCACCAGGGAGAACAGCGGCTCCCAGAAGCCGTCGATGTTGGCCAGCAGCACGGGCTTGGCGTGACGGCCGAGTTGCTGCCATGTCAGCTGCTCGACCAGCTCCTCGAGCGTGCCGAGCCCGCCCGGCAAGGCGACGAAGGCATCCGAGCGCTCGAACATCAGCCGCTTGCGTTCGTGCATGTCGGGCGTGACGACCATCTCCTGCACGCGTGTCAGCGCGTTCTCGCGCATTCGCAGGAAGTCGGGGATGATGCCGGTGACCAGGCCGCCGTGATCCAGCACGGCGGTCGCGACCGCCCCCATCAAGCCGAGCGAGCCGCCGCCATAAACGAGGCGGATTTTGTTGTCCGCCAGCGCCTTGCCGAGCGCCTTCGCCGCTTCGATGAAGTTGGGATTGGTTCCAGGGCCGGAGCCGCAATAGACACAGACGGTTTTGATCGTGCTCATTGGTGCCATGATGCATTGCAGCGAAGAGGCGTCAAGCCCTTCAGGTGATTCGGACTGGCCGGAAATCTACCGGTAAATGACGATAAACAATCGAAGATTCGCCATTTGGCGGGGTGCGCGGACATTCGGAAGGCTCTATATGACGGGCGAAAAGCATTAATCGCAGTTGCGCCCGCATCCGGCGGGCTTTCAGGCTTCTTGATGGACCAACCTCAATCGTTCGACGGCGCCGACGTTCCTGATCCGCCTGTTGCGGGAGGACCGTTGGAACGGGCCACGCTGATGGGCACGCTGGCCCATCTGTGGCCCTATATCTGGCCGGGCGACCGCTTCGATCTGAAGATGCGGGTGGTGTGGTCGCTGGTCCTGCTCCTCGCCGCCAAGCTGATTACGCTCACCGTGCCGTTCAGCTTCAAATGGGCGACGGACGCGCTGACCGGCGCCAACACCGCGCCGGTCGCGGCCGACAATTGGCACCTCTGGGTGATCGCCTCGCCGCTGCTGCTCACCGCGAGCTATGGCGTGATGCGCATCCTGATGGCGGTACTGACGCAATGGCGCGACGGCATCTTCGCCCGCGTCGCCATGCACGCGGTGCGCAAGCTTGCGACCCTCACCTTCGTCCACATGCACGAATTGTCGCTGCGCTTTCACCTCGAGCGCAAGACCGGCGGCCTGACGCGCGTGCTCGAGCGCGGCCGCGAGGGCATCGAGGTCATCGTGCGCATGGTGATCCTGCAGCTGATCCCGACCATCGTCGAGGTCACGCTGCTGCTGGCGGTGCTGCTCTGGCAGTTCGACTGGCGCTACGTGGTCGTGACCCTGATCACGGTCGCGCTCTACATGTACTACACCTACATCGCGACCGAGTGGCGGATCGGCATCCGCCGCAAGATGAACGATTCCGACACCGAGGCGAACACCAAGGCGATCGACTCGCTGCTCAACTACGAGACGGTGAAGTATTTCAGCGCCGAGGCGCGCGAGGCGCAGCGCTACGACAGATCGGTCGAGCGCTACGAAGAGGCGAGCGTCCGTACCTATACCTCGCTCGCGGTGCTCAATACCGGTCAGGCCGTGATCTTCACGCTGGGCCTGACCGCGACCATGCTGATGTGCGCGATCGGCGTGCGCAACGGCACCAATACGGTCGGCGATTTCGTCCTGGTCAACGCCATGATGATCCAGCTCTACCAGCCCCTGAACTTCATGGGCATGGTCTATCGCGAGATCAAGCAGGCGATCATCGACATCGAGAAGATGTTCAACGTGCTGGGCCGCGAGGCCGAGATCAAGGATGCGCCCGGCGCGAAGCCGCTGGTCGTCTCGGCCGGCACCGTGCGCTTCGAAGACGTGCGCTTTGCCTATGAGCCGGCGCGGCCGATCCTGAAAGGAATCAGCTTCGAGGTGCCGGCCGGCAAGACGGTCGCCATCGTCGGTCCGTCGGGCGCCGGCAAGTCGACGATCTCCCGGCTGCTGTTCCGCCTGTACGACGTCTCCGGCGGCAGGATCCTGATCGACGGCCAGGACATCCGCGAGGTCACGCAGGCGAGCCTGCGCGCGTCGATCGGGATGGTGCCGCAGGATACCGTCCTGTTCAACGACACCATCCGCTACAACATCCGTTACGGCCGCTGGGATGCGACCGACGCCGAGGTCGAGGAGGCGGCGCGCCTCGCGCAGATCGACCACTTCATCCGCATGGCGCCGATGGGCTACGAGACCCAGGTCGGCGAGCGAGGCCTGAAGCTGTCCGGCGGCGAGAAGCAGCGCGTCGCGATCGCGCGCACGGTGCTCAAGGCGCCGCCGATCCTGGTGCTCGACGAGGCGACCTCGGCGCTCGACACCCACACCGAGCACGAGATCCAGGGTGCGCTCGACCGCGTGGCCAAGAATCGCACCTCGCTGGTGATCGCGCACCGGCTTTCGACCATCGTCGGCGCCGACGAGATCATCGTGCTGGACCAGGGCCGCATCGCCGAGCGCGGCACCCATGCGAGCCTGCTCACGCAGGGCGGCCTTTACGCCAGCATGTGGAACAGGCAGCGTGAGGCCGAGGCGGCCCGTGAGAAGCTGGCCCAGATGGCCGAGACCAGCGCCGCGCCCAACCGGGAGCCGCCGCCGGTCGATGACGTTCTGACGACGCCTGCGGCAGCGGAGTGAGCTTGTCTCCGGTCCCAACTCTGGCCTAAACAGGCCGCGCGACGACCCGTGCCATCAAACCCCGACCGGCAGATAACGATGTCCATTCTCGATTCGATCCAGCGTCAGATCCCGCCGATCCACAAGGAGGGCTATCCCTTCATCGGCGGCTTTGCGCTGGCAAGCCTGCTCCTGTTCTGGCTGTGGTCGCCTTTGGGGTGGATCGGCACCATCCTGACCGTCTGGTGCGCACTGTTCTTCCGCGATCCCGTCCGCGTGACGCCGGTGCGCGAGGGGCTGGTGGTGTCGCCGGCCGACGGCCGCGTCTCGATGATCACCATGGCGCTGCCGCCGGCCGAGCTTGGCCTCGGCGACCGGCCGCTGCCACGCATCTCGGTGTTCATGAGCGTGTTCAACTGTCACGTGAACCGCGCGCCCGTGGCGGGCAGGGTGGATCGCATCGCCTACCGGCCGGGCCTCTTCATCAATGCCGAGCTCGACAAGGCGAGCGAGGACAATGAGCGCAACTCGCTGGTGATCACGACGCCGACGGCGCGGATCGGCGTGGTTCAGATCGCCGGTCTCGTCGCCAAGCGCATCGTCTGCTTCGTGAAGGAGGGCCAGGCGATCGGCGTCGGCGAGCGCTTCGGCCTGATCCGCTTCGGCTCGCGCCTCGACGTCTACCTGCCGGTGGGCACCAAGGCGCTGGTGTCGGAAGGGCAGACCGCCATCGCCGGAGAGACGATCCTGGCCGACCTGGCCGGCGAGGATCCGGGCCGCGGCTTCCGCGCCAATTAACCAATTGCCGGCGCTTGCAGGCAATCCGCCACAATGGCGGAGGGCGGCGCGGCTTGCTATATCTCGCCTTGAGACAAGGACGAGCCATGACGCCATACGACTCCAGGGATCCCGACGTCCGCCGCCGCCGGTTCCGGCCGATCCCGGTGCGGATGCTGGTGCCCAACGTCATCACGCTGCTGGCGATCTGCGCCGGCCTGACCTCGATCCGCCTGTCGATCGAAGGGCGGATGTCGCTCGCCGTCTACGCCATCGTGTTCGCAGCCGCGCTCGACGGCATCGACGGCCGCATCGCGCGCATGATCAAGGGCCAGTCCAAGTTCGGCGCCGAGCTCGACAGCCTCGCCGACTTCGTCAATTTCGGCGTGGCGCCGGCCCTGATGCTGTATTTCTGGCAGCTGCACGAGCTCGGCAATGCCGGCTGGATCGCCGCCATGGTGTTCGCGATCTCCGGCGGTCTGCGGCTGGCGCGCTTCAACGCCACCATGGACGATCCGAACAAGCCGGCCTTCGCCGCGAACTTCTTCACCGGCGTGCCGGCGCCCGCCGGCGCGATCACGGTGCTGCTGCCGATCTATATCGCCTTCCTCGATCTCGGCCGCACCCCTGCGGCCGTGACGGCGGCCTACACGCTCCTGATCGCGTTCCTGATGGTGTCGCGCCTGCCGGTGTTCTCCGGCAAGACCAAGCGCATGCGCGTGCCGCCGGAGCTGGTGCTGCCGGCATTCGTCGCCGTGATCGTCTTCATCGCGCTTCTGATCGCCTATCCCTGGCACGTCCTGTCGATCGGCACCGTGCTGTATCTGCTCTGCCTGCCGCTCGGCTACAAATCCTATCGCGACCAGGCACGCGCGCTGCAAGCCGCCGCGCCTGCGGAAGGGGAAGTCTCGTCACCGCCTTCTGCGCCGACGCTGTCGTCCCCGTCGGAGCCGCCGCAGGATGACGACCGGCCCGGTCGGCTGCACTGAGCGTTCTTCGCGGATATCTGCCATGAGGCCTGCCTGAGTTGGGTCGACGCCCGATCTCGGCTATATCGCCAGTGACGGCGGCATCGCGTCAATCAGCCGCCAATCTGGGAGAGAACGCCGTGACCAATTCCGCGACCGGGCCGCTGCCCGCTTCCGTCCTCGAGGCGCTGGGCCGCTACGACACGCCGACGATCTGCAATGCCATGGAGATCGTGGCGCCCGAGCGGCGGCTGATCGGCTACACCACCAAGCAGCTGGTCTGCCCGTTCCCGGACCTGCCGCCGATCGTCGGCTATGCCCGCACCGTGACGATCCGCTCGGTGCTGAAATCCTCGCTCCCGGCCGATGAGCAGTCCAGGCGCCGCATCGACTATTACGAATATGTCGGCACCGGCCATGGCCCGCGTATCTCGGTGATCCAGGACATCGACGGCCCCGATGTCGGCTACGGCGCGTTCTGGGGCGAGGTGCAGAGCAACGTGCACAAGGCGCTCGGCTGCCTCGGCGTCATCACCGACGGCTCGATCCGCGACATCCCGCAATGGGCGCCCGGCTTCCAGGCGCTGGCCGGCTCGATCGGCCCGTCGCACGCCTGGGTTCATGCGGAAAGCTTCGGCGGCGAAGTGCGTGTCGCCGGCATGACCGTGAAGTCCGACGACCTGATCCACGCCGATCGGCACGGCGCCATCGTGATCCCGCTCGACATCGCTGCAAAGCTGCCCGACGCCGCCGAGCTCTGCGGCCGCCGCGAGACGCCGATCCTGGAGATCGCCCGCAGCCCCGACTTCTCGCTGGAGAAGCTGAAGGCCGCGCTGAAGCGTTCGGCCGAGATCCATTGAGGGCGTGATACATCACGGTCGATGATCGCGCTTCAGGTCAACTTGGAGCATGATCCTTCGGACATAGTCTGCTTCGCAGACCAAGTGCGAGGCGCGTGATCGAACGACCTAAGGCCGCGCCTCCGGCCGCAGGCTGCCTTGTTCGGCCAGGAACAGGGCCGCCTGATCCGGCTCGCCGAAAACGGCTGCGGCGCATCCAATCAGGGTGAAGCCGCCGGCGAAGTCCCATAGCGTGATGCTTTCCGCATCGGCGGGAAGGTGAATCAGGCGTGCGGCGACCACCGCAAAGGCGGCTTCGATAAAAAGAAGAATGCTGAACGCGGGCAGGACGAGCTCTGGCTCGAGCAGGTGGAACGCCAGGACCGCGGGCAGCGCAGTGAGAAGGCTGAACAGCGCCAACATCGCAAGATGGCTCCCACAGAGAACCCACCTCAGATTAGCAGTTCACGCCTCGTTCTGGATGTGGCGCAGGGACGCAGTCCGGCCTGTGACGACGCTACCGGCATGGTTAGCGAAGTCTTGAAATTCCTGTCGCGGGACGGCAATCGCCGTGCTTGCAGCGGCGGCGTCCACACTCCCCGGACTTAACCTTTACGCGGCTTTAAGGGCGGCGCTCTAGGGTCTGCGATGCGGTTCGGGGTTGGGCCGCGCCAACGGCCAGGACGGCCGTTGCTGCGTACGTGTTGGAGTCGATGATGGATATCGCAACACTTGTTGGCCTGGCCGCGGGCGCCGTCGTCGTGTCGACCCTGATCCTGATGGGCGGCAGTTTCGGGATGTTCTACGACATCCACGCCGTCATCGTCATCTTCGGCGGTTCGTTTGCGGCTACGATGATCCGCTTCCCATTGTCGGCGATGATCCACGGCGTGCCGCTGGGCGCGAAATTTGCCTTCACGCTGAGCCGCCTTTCGGCCCACGACCTCGTCGACGAGCTCGCCCGCATCGCCGAGATCGCGCGCAAGCAGGGCCCGGTCGGACTGGAAAAGGTCGAGACCGACGAGCCGTTTCTCGCCAAGGGCATTCGCTATGTCGCCGACGGCTACGACCTCGATTTCATTCGCGACAATCTGGAGCGCGACCGCGACAATTTCCTGATGCATCTCGACGAAGGCAGCAAGATCTACCGCGCCGTCGGCGACTGCGCCCCGGCGTTCGGCATGATCGGCACGCTGCTCGGCATGGTGCAGATGTTCTCCAACATGTCGGATCCTTCCAAGCTCGGTCCGTTCATGGCTACCGCGCTGCTGGCGACCCTGTACGGCGCCGTCGTCGCCAACCTGATCTGCTTGCCGATTGCCGACAAGCTGCACGGCAAGCTGCTGGACGAAGAGACCAACCGCACTTTGATCATCGACGGCATCCTGATGATCCGCGACTCCAAGAGCCCGACCCTGGTGCGCGAGATGCTGCTGGCCTATCTGCCGGAGAAGCATCGTCATTCCGAAGGCGAGCCGGTGCCGGCCTAAAGGCCGCCGCCTGGATTTGAGAGATGGCCAAGAAGAAGCGCGGCGATGCTCACGGCGGCGGTCACGGCTGGTTCGTAACCTTCGCCGACCTGATGGCGCTGCTGCTGGCGTTTTTCGTGATGCTGGTCGCGTTCTCGACGCAGGACGCCAACAAGCTGAAGATCGTCGCGGGCTCGATGCGCGAGGCGTTCGGCGTGCAGAGCGAGGCGCGCTACTCCGGAATCGTCGAATCCGACGGCCTGCCGACGCGCCCGCGGCTCAAGAACGTCGACCACATCCAGCCGGAAGATTCCTCCAACACGCCGACGCCGGATCAGGAGGATCGCGAAAAGACCTCCGGCGCGAAGATCAAGGTCGACCGCAATTTCGCGCTGGCCGCGGCCTCGCTGCGCCAGGCGTTGCAGGACATGCCGGAACTGACCGAGATGTCCAAGCACATCATGTTCGAGGAAACCAAGCAGGGCCTGAACCTCGAAATCGTCGACCAGGACGGCCGCTCGATGTTCGCCGATGGATCCAAGGTGCCCTATGACCGGACCCGGCGCCTGGTCGAGAAGCTCGCGATCCCGCTCAAGGCGACGCCGCTGCGCGTCTCCATCGCCGGCCACACCGCGGCCGGTTTCGTGCCGAACCGCAGCGACTACGGCGCCTTCGATCTGTCGGCCGACCGCGCCAATGCGGTGCGCCAGATCCTCGAACGCGAGGGCCTGCCGCCGTCGCACATCTTCGCCGTGTCCGGCAAGGCGGACACCCAGCCGCTGTTTCCGGACGATCCGTCGCTCGCGGCCAATCGGCGCGTGACCATCACCCTGATGCGCGAAGATCCGCCGCTGCCCCCGAATCTGAAGCCGTAAAGGCTCTTGCGCTACCATCTTACCTGAGGCATCTCGTCGCGAAGGCAGTGAACGTTGCTGCGGCGTCACAGCATCCGCCCCGGCGCCTGCTATGGTGGTTACCGATTGACAGGCGAGCCGGAAGCGTCGAAAGGCGCCGGATCAAATTCAGGGACGAAGCGTTTCTCACCCCCATGACGGCGAGCACCACACAGGCCGAAACCCAGGACGGGCAGCCGGTCAAGACAGGCTTTTGGGCCCTTACGCTCGGGAGCATCGGCGTCGTCTTCGGGGATATCGGCACCTCGCCGCTCTATGCATTCCACGAGGCGGTCAAGGGCGCGGCCCATGGCGAGCCGGTCTCGCGGGCCATCGTGCTGGGCGTGCTCTCGCTGATCCTGTGGGCGCTGCTGATTGTCGTCACCGCCAAATACGTCCTGCTGCTGCTGCGTGCCGACAATAACGGGGAGGGCGGCACGCTCTCGCTGATGGCGCTCGGCCAGCGCGCGCTCGGGCGGCGAAGCTGGGTCCTGCTCGCCCTCGGCGTGGTCGGCGCGTCCATGTTCATCGCGGATTCCATGATCACGCCGGCGATCTCGGTGCTGTCGGCAGTGAATGGCCTCAAGCTCGCAGCACCCGCGCTCGAGCACTATGTCGTGCCACTCACCGTCCTCATTCTGGTGCTGCTGTTCGCCGTGCAGAGCAAGGGGACCGCACTGGTGGCCTCGGCGTTCGGGCCCGTCATGGTGGTGTGGTTCACCGTCATCGCGGTGATGGGGGCCGTGCACATCGCCGACGACCCCTCGGTGCTGGCCGCAATCAATCCCTATTATGCAGTGCAGTTCGTGCTGTCGCACGGCGTGATCGGCCTCGTCACGCTCGGCGCCGTGTTCCTGGCGGTGACCGGGGGCGAGGCGCTTTATGCAGATCTCGGGCATTTCGGCCGCAAGCCGATCCAGTCGGCCTGGATGTTCTTCGTGCTGCCTGCGCTCCTGATCAACTATTTCGGGCAGGGGGCGCTGGTGCTGTCCGATCCCAGCGCGATCGAACATTCGTTCTATCGCATGGTGCCCGAGAGCCTGGTGCTGCCGCTGGTGGGACTCGCGACGGCCGCAACCGTGATCGCGAGCCAGGCGGTGATCACGGGCGCCTATTCGCTGGTCCACCAGGCCGTCCAGCTCGGCCTGTTGCCTCGCTTCGAGGTGCGTTACACCTCCGAATCCCATGCCGGCCAGATCTATCTGCCCCGCGTCAACCGGCTGTTGCTGATCGGCGTGATGCTGCTGGTGCTGCTGTTCCACACTCCCAGCAATCTGGCATCAGCCTACGGCATTGCGGTCTCCACCACCATGGTGGCCGACGGCATCATGGGCTTCGTCGTGATCTGGAAGTTGTGGAATTGGCGCGCGGCGACGGCCGCCGCCGTGATCGTACCTCTCGTCATCGTCGATCTGAGCTTCTTCAGCGCCAACCTGCTGAAGCTTCTCGACGGCGCTTGGGTGCCGCTGCTGTTCGGTTTCATCATGGCGGGGACCGTCTGGACCTGGCGCAAGGGCTCGGCAATCCTGATCCAGAAAACGCGGCGGATCGAGGTGCCGCTGGACGACCTGATCCGGAGCCTGGAGAAGCGGCCGCCGCATATCGTCAAGGGCACGGCGGTGTTCCTCACCAGCGATCCCGCCTTCGTGCCGACCGCTCTGCTGCACAATCTCAAGCACAACAAGGTGCTGCACGAGCACAACGTGATCCTGACCATCGAGACCGCACAGACGCCGCGGGTCGATCTGTCGGAGCGGTTCAGGATGGAGAAGATCAGCGACAAGTTCTCCAAGGTCCGTCTGCGCTTCGGCTACATGGAGCAGCCGAACGTGCCGAAGGCGCTCGCGATCGCGCGCAAACAGGGCTGGCAATTCGACATCATGTCGACGTCGTTCTTCGTGTCCCGGAGATCCCTGAAGGCTTCGGCGCAGTCGGGCATGCCGCTGTGGCAGGACCACCTGTTCATTGCGCTGAGCCGGTCCGCCAACGACGCGACCGACTATTTCCAGATTCCCACCGGGCGGGTGGTTGAAGTCGGAACCCAGGTCACCATCTAAACGCATTGCGAAATGCATATTTGCATGGCTTGGGCCCAGAAACGGGCTAGGCTATGCCGTCAGCGCAGGACTATAAGCCGCGCGCTCCCCGCCATTGTGCAGTGAAGCATTTTTAGAGGCCACCGGGCTCTCCCATGACAAGCGACGTAGCAGTTCCTGCCCCGGAGACGGCGGCAACCAACGGGCATGGCGAGGCCCACACCACCGCCGGTTTCGGTGCGCTGACACTCGGCAGCATCGGCGTCGTCTATGGCGATATCGGCACCAGCCCGCTCTACGCGTTCCGCGAGGCGGTGACGGCGGCGTCCGGGCACGACGGCCTGCCGACGGCTGCGGCCGTGCTCGGCGTGCTCTCCCTGATCCTGTGGGCGCTCATCCTGGTGGTGACGCTCAAATATGTCGTGATCCTGCTCCGCGCCGACAACAACGGCGAGGGTGGCACGCTGGCGCTCATGGCGCTGGCGCAGCGAGCGGTGGGCACCGGTCCGGGCGGGGCGACCATCGTCCTGCTCGGCATCATTTCCGGAGCCCTGTTCTATGGCGATGCCGTGCTGACGCCGGCGCTTTCGGTGCTTTCGGCGATCGAGGGCATGAAGGACGTTACGCTGCGGTTCGAGCCTTACATCGTTCCGCTGACGATCGTGATCCTGGTCGGCCTGTTCGCCGTGCAGTCGCGCGGTACCGCGCGCGTTGCCGCCTTTTTCGGCCCGATCATGTGCGTCTGGTTCACGGTCCTCGCGGTGGCGGCGATCCCACCGATCATCCAGCAGCCGCAGGTGCTGCTCGCACTGAATCCGCTCTACGCGGTGTCGTTCATGCTGAACCATGGCGTCGTCGGCTTCGTGACGCTGGGTGCGGTGTTCCTGGCCGTGACCGGTGCCGAGGCGCTCTATGCCGACCTCGGCCATTTCGGCAAGCGGCCGATCCAGGCCGCCTGGCTGGTGATGGTGCTGCCTTCGCTGGCGCTGAACTATCTGGGGCAGGGCGCGCTGGTGCTCGGCGATCCCGGCGCGATCGTGAGCCCGTTCTTCCAGCTGTTCCCGCAGGGTTTCCTGCGCGGCTGCATGGTCGTGCTCGCAACCATGGCGACCGTCATCGCCAGTCAGGCCGTCATCACCGGCGCCTATTCCTTGACGCGCCAGGCGATCCAGCTGGGGTTGCTGCCGCGCTTTGAAATTCGCCATACGTCCGAGGCCCATTCCGGGCAGATCTTCATTCCGCGCATCAACCAGCTGCTGCTGGTCGCGGTGGTGCTGCTGGTGCTGCTGTTCCGCTCCTCCAGCGCGCTCGCGTCCGCCTACGGCATCTCCGTCACCGGGACCATGGTGGTCACGGCGATGATGGGCTTCATCGTGATCTGGAAGGGGTGGCGCTGGTCGGGGCTCGCCGCCGGCGCGCTGATCGCGCCGTTCCTCTTGCTCGATCTGACCTTCCTGAGCGCGAACCTGCTGAAGGTGTTCGAGGGCGGCTGGGTGCCGCTGGCGCTCGGTGCCGTCATGATCATCCTGATGTATACGTGGCGGCGCGGCAGCCGGCTTCTGTTCGAGAAGTCACGCAAGCTCGAATTTCCGCTCGCCGACCTCGTCGCGATGCTGGAGAAGCGGCCGCCGCAGCGCGTCCCCGGCACCGCCGTGTTCCTGACCTCGGATCCGCTCAGCGCGCCGACCGCGCTGATGCATAGTCTGAAACACTACAAGGTGCTGCACGAGAAGAATGTCATTCTCACCATCGAGACTGCGCAGACCCCGCGGATCGATCCGGCGGAGCGGGTGAAGCTGGAGCAGATTTCACCGACCTTCTCCAAGGTGACGCTGAAGTTCGGCTTCATGGAATCGCCCAACGTCCCGAAAGCCCTCGCGATCGCCCGCAAGCTGGGCTGGCAGTTCGACATCATGTCGACCTCGTTCTTCCTGTCGCGAAGAGCCCTCAAGCCCGCCGCCCATTCCGGCATGCCGCGCTGGCAGGACCGGCTGTTCATCTCGCTCAGCCGCTCCGCCAACGATGCCACCGACTATTTCCAGATCCCGAGCGGCCGCGTGGTCGAGGTCGGCACGCAGGTGACGATCTAGGACTGCGTTCGATCAAGCGACCCAGTGTCCACCTCTCCCCATCGGGGAGAGTTGAAGTGCCCCGAAAGCCGCACTTCAAGCCGCTGCGATTTAGCTTTAACTTGCGCGGGACGGCTCAAGCCTTTGTGGCGCTTGATTTTCGTCGCCCGAGAGGCGAGGTTGCCGCCGGCCGGGGATCGCCCGGCACGCGGCCCGACGTTGGAGGATGATGTGGCAAATCAAGTGCAGGATCTGACCCCGGACGAGGTCGCCAAGGGTATCGCTGAAGGGCGCTATCTGCTCGTCGACGTCCGGGAGCCCAACGAGGTCCAGGCCGAAGCGTATCCTTACGGCGTCGTGGTTCCGCTCTCGACCTTCGATCCGAAGGCGATCCCCGATCCGGCCGGCAAGGAGGTCGTGTTCGCCTGCCGCTCGGGCAAGCGCTCGGTGACGGCGTCGCTGGCGGCGCAGGCGGCGGGCCTGCCTTACGACAAGCATCTGGCCGGCGGCATGCTCGGCTGGAAGGCGGCGGGACTTCCCAGCAAGGTCGGTGGCTGATCGGGTCGATGTCGAAGAGCTCCAATCTGAACAAGGTCTTCGCCGACCTTCCCGTCACCATCTTCGAGGCGATGTCGCAGGCCGCGCGCGACAACGATGCCATCAATCTCGGCCAGGGCTTCCCCGACGATCCCGGCCCCGAGGACATCCGCCGCGCCGCGGCCGAGGCCTCGCTGAACGGCTACAACCAGTACCCCTCGATGATGGGCCTGCCGGAGCTGCGCCAGGCCATCGCGACCCATTACGGCCACTGGCACGGCCTCAAGCTCGATCCGATGAGCGAGGTCATGGTGACCTCCGGCGGCACCGAGGCGCTGACCTCGGCGATCCTCGCGGTGGTGCAGCCCGGCGACGAGGTGGTCTGCTTCCAGCCGGTCTATGATTCCTACTTGCCGATCATCCGGCAGGCCGGCGGCATTCCGCGCCTCGTCCGGCTCGAGCCGCCGCACTGGCGCTTGAACGAGGACATGCTGAAAAGCGTGTTCAATTCAAAGACCAAGGCGGTGCTGTTCAACAACCCCCTGAATCCGTCAGCGGTCGTCTATCCGCGCGAAGACCTCGAGCTGCTGGCGCGCTATTGCCAGGAGTTCGACGTCATCGCGATCTGCGACGAAGTGTGGGAGCACGTCACCTTCGACGAGCACGAGCACGTCCCGCTCATCACCATTCCCGGCATGCGCGAGCGCACCATCAAGGTGGGCTCGGCCGGCAAGATCTTCTCGCTGACGGGCTGGAAGATCGGCTTCGTCTGCGCCGCGCCGCCGCTGCTGCGCGTTGCCGCCAAGGTGCACCAGTTCCTGACCTTCACCACCGCGCCGAATCTCCAGGCCGCTGTCGCCTACGGCCTCGGCAAGTCCGACGACTACTTCCTGTCGATGCGCAAGGATTTGACGCGGAGCAGGGACCGCCTGACCAAGGGCCTGGAGAGCCTCGGCTTCCCCGTGCTGAAGTCGCAAGGCACCTACTTCCTCACCGTCGACCTGTCGCCGCTCGGGCTGAACGAGAGCGACACCGAGTTCTGCTGGCGGATCGTGAAGGACTACAAGGTCGCGGCGATCCCGGTCTCGGCATTCTACGAGCAGGACCCGGTGACGTCGGTGGTGCGGTTCTGCTTCGCCAAGAAGGACCAGACCCTCGACACCGCGCTGGAGCGCCTGTCCGACGCGGTGCGTGGACGCAAGAGGTAGACAGGGATGAGGACCGTCAGCCGCTCCGGACTGGGGCTTGGTCTTGCGATCGCCGCCGCGCTGACGCTGCTTTCGCCTTCCGCCGGGGCGGAGGAGCGCGTCGTCAACTTCTATAACTGGTCCAACTACATGGCGCCGGATGTTCTGGCTGCCTTTACCAAGGAGACCGGCATCAAGGTGGTTTACGACACCTTCGATGCCAACGAGACGCTGGAGACGCGGCTGATGGCCGGCAAGTCCGGCTACGACGTCGTGGTGCCCACCGCCTATTTCCTGCAGCGCC
>JABUBP010000132.1_pt1 | contig 16823 bp, 16 predicted proteins | sample 7240331 | NCBI WGS metagenome assembly JABUBP01 (sample SAMN07256347, study PRJNA390944) | subsurface metagenome | isolation source: Methane hydrate marine sediment | place: Pacific Ocean: Eastern North Pacific, ODP site 1244 | collected 2002 | reverse complement strand
GAGGAAGCCAACGACAACGATATCATCGTCAAGTTGAAGCTGGTGGGCAAAAAGGGCGATGCACTGCTCATTCTGGACAAAGACCTAGCAGGGCGGGTCTTTACACCTCCTGCGGCGTCCCAGCAGGCTTAGATGATTTCACCGAAAGGTATATAGAGCATAGAAACCATCACTAGCGAAATAAGGGGGATGTCATGAAAGACAAAAAGAAAGACAAACACCTTACAACGAATCAAGGGGTTCCAGTTAGCGACAACCAGAATTCACTGACAGTGGGTGAGCGTGGACCTGTTTTACTGCAAGACGTACATCTTATTGAGAAGCTGGCGCACTTTGACCGCGAGAGAATCCCGGAGCGTGTAGTTCACGCCAAGGGCGCCGGAGCCCACGGCTACTTTCAGGTGTATAAGAGCATGGAGAAGTATACCTGTGCTAACTTCCTCCAGGACCCGGCAAAGCAGACGCACGTCTTCGTCCGTTTCTCGACGGTGGTTGGTGCACGAGGGTCAGCAGATACAGCCCGTGACCCCAGGGGCTTTGCCGTCAAGTTCTACACTGAAGAAGGGAACTATGATTTAGTCGGGAATAACCTTCCAGTGTTTTTTATCCGGGACGCTATCAAGTTTCCAGATATGGTCCATGCCTTCAAGCCTGCTCCTGATACAAATATCCCCACCAGCTCTAGCGCAAACAGTCGATTTTGGGACTTTATATCTTTGACACCCGAATCGACCCACATGATCACCTGGCTTTTCTCCGATCGGGGCACGGTCAAGAGCTACCGAATGATGGAAGGATTTGGTGTCAATACCTATAAGTGGGTGAATGCGAAGAGCAAGGAGGTCTACGTAAAGTATCACTGGAAGCCAGCGGCGGGAGTTCACTCTATCGACCGCCATGAAGCGACCCGCCTAGCCGGGGAAGATCCCGATATCGCCACTCGGGATCTTTACGACACCATCGCCTCCGGCAAAACAGTGGAGTACGAGCTTAACGTTCAGATCATGGATGTAGCTGATGAGTTGAAACAGAGCTTCGACCCGCTAGATCCCACGAAGACGTGGCCCGAGGACAAGTTCCCGCTGATGCCGGTGGGCAAGATGGTGCTCAATCGCAATCCGGAAAACTACTTTGCCGAAGTGGAGCAGGCCGCTTTCTGTCCAGCCTCTATTGTACCAGGAATCGAGCTCTCCGCCGACAAACTTTTACAAGGCAGGGTCTTCTCCTACGCGGATACTCAGCGGCATCGGCTAGGCCCCAATTACCTACAACTCCCTATCAATCGGCCTCGGGTGCCGGTCAACAACAATCAGCGCGACGGAGCCATGCAGTACGCGCCCTATGGTGACGGAACAGTTAACTACGAGCCTAACACCCTCGCGGGAGGTATGCCGAGTGAGGCTCCTGCCTACCCGACCAGCGACTACCTTGTCGATGGAAATGTGATGCGCCGAAAGATCAGCCTGACCAACGACTTCGAGCAGGCAGGTGAACGCTACCGTTCACTCAGCAAAGTGGATCAAGACCATCTTGTTGATAATATCGTTGACTCTCTGGGTAAGGCGGACAAGCCGATTCAACAATGCATGGTTGAGAACCTTGTCAAGACTGACCCTGAGTTAGGCAAGCGCGTGGCCGAGGGACTGAAACGCTAGCTGGTGATCAGGGACAGAACCGCCACTGCGCCTAATACGGACTTGGCAGTCTTGTTAATTGCATCAGGAGGCAATATGGTGGCGAAATATGAGTGCAGCGTTTGTGGCTACGTTTATGACCCAGAGAGAGACGATCCCCAGAGCGACATCGCGCCGGGGACGCCATTCGAGGAACTGCCTGTAGATTGGGCATGCCAAGTCTGCGGGTCAAGTAAGAATGATTTTGAAAAGGAAGGTTAAAAAATGGCTGCAAGAGAAATAAAAAGTAATATTTACTCAGTAGGTGCGATAGACTGGGATAGAAGGCTATTTGACGCACTTATACCACTTCCCGATGGCACAAGCTATAACTCATATCTAATTAAGGGCAGCGAAAAGACCGCTCTTATTGATACCGTAGACCCTACTATGCAGGATGCGTTGATAAGCCAACTGAGCCGCCTTGGGATTGAGAATATAGATTATATTGTTGCTAATCATGCTGAGCAGGACCATTCTGGTGCTCTCCCCAAAGTCCTGGAGAAATACCCTCAGGCTAAGGTCATTGCTACGCCCAAATGTAAAGGGATGCTCGTTGACCTGCTCATGATTCCAGAGAAGAGGTTTATAACAGTCGACGATAAAGAGACCATTTCGCTAGGAGATAGAGCGCTGGAGTTTATCCATGCCCCATGGGTACACTGGCCCGAGACCATGCTTACATACCTAAGGGAAGAGGGGTTGCTCTTCTCCTGTGATCTTTTTGGCTCTCACCTAGCTACTAACGACTTATATGTAACTGATGAAGGGCAGGTCTACGAAGCAGCAAAGAGGTATTATGCCGAAATCATGATGCCCTTTCGCACCAGCATTGAGAAACACCTGGAGAAAATAAAAGATTATCAAATTGATATCATTGCCCCTAGCCACGGACCAATATACGATAATCCTAGCTTCATTCTGGATGCTTATCGAAGTTGGGTCTTCGATAAGCCCAAAAACGTAGTAGTTTTACCTTACATATCTATGCATGGCAGCACTCATGAAATGGTAGGATACCTTGTCGAAGCTTTAACCCAAAGAGGCGTGACGGTGAAGCAATTCGATTTGACGGCAACAGACATCGGTAAACTGGCAATAGCTTTGGTGGATGCGGCGACCATTATTATCGGGACGCCCACCGTTCTAGCTGGTCCGCATCCGCATGTTGTCTATGCCGCTTTTCTGGCGAACGCCCTGAGACCCAAACTGAAATTCATCTCTATTATCGGCTCCTACGGCTGGGGAGGCAGGGCGGTTGAGCAACTTGCCGCGATGCTCACTAACCTGAAGATAGAGATACTGGAGCCGGTACTTTGTAAAGGCTTCCCCAAAGAAGACGATTTCAAGGCATTGGATAGTCTGGCAACTACTATCGCCGAAAAACACAAAGAGCATAACTTTGCTTGATAGCCTTCTGCCAAATTAGGTCAAAAATGAAATTTGGAGACATTAGCAAACCGGTAAAATCAGGCTGATGAAAAAGAGGTGCAGGATGGTCTCTGATGCAGTCCGGTTATTGCTGTGTCATTGCGAGCGAAGCGAAGCAATCTCAGTACTGCCCCTTGGAGATTGCTTCGTCGCTAACGCTCCTCGCAATGACACAAGAAAGGTAGCGTGGGTGGAGTGAAACGAAACCCACCGCCCCATATGCAGATGATGGTGGGTTGCGCTACGCTGCACCTACCCTACAATTGGCAATAGAATCGCAAAAAGGTGGTGCTGAATGAGAACTCCCCAGTGGATCAAGAAACTAGGTGGTCATGCCGGAGAATTATATGTGGCTGCGGAACTGTCTAAGAGAGGTATCCCTAATGCTTTGCTTCCAGAGAATTTTTCAGATGACGATATCTTAGTCGGGAAAAAAGGCGGGAAACTATTGGGGTACATACAGGTAAAATCGTGCCATCCAGATAGAGCTAGCAGCTTCATTTTGAGGGCGACGGATGAAAAGTGGGAAAACGCAGATGATAATCAATTTGTGGTTTTAGTTTGGTTGGGCTCACCAACAAAGAATGAGAGTCCAAGATATTGGATTGCTAGAAAGAAAGAGGTTGGGGAAGCTTGCATAAGACATTCAGCGCATGGAACTGCTAATTGGGAACGTAGGTTTTACCCCCGAGCTCTTAATCCCAAATGGGAGAATAATTGGGATATTCTTGAAGATTACAGACCATAAGATTTCTTTTACGCTAGACACATTGGGCGCAATGCCGCAAAACGCGACATAGGATAAGGTTATGGCAATAGACCCGATATGCGGGATGGAGGTGGACGAGAAGAAGGCTCTCAGTGCAGAGCATGAGGGCGAGACATATTATTTCTGTAGCCCGGGCTGCCGGGATAAGTTTCTCTCCCAAAAGGGCTTGCTTGAGCCTACATCTGACGAAATAAAGCCTTCCCAGGGGCAAGAAGCTCTCGAACATCGTTCAGAGAAGGCCACACTTAATATTAAAGGGATGCACTGTGCCTCTTGTGCCGTTGCTATAGAGGACTCTCTGAAGAAGGTCGCAGGAGTCTCCAACGCAGCGGTGAACTTTGCCACCGAGAAAGCATATGTGGAATATAACCCCGCGGAAACAACTCCCCAAGAACTGGAGCAGGCGGTAGGAAAGGCAGGCTACAGTGTCCTCAAGGAAGAAGCGGAGACGCTCAAGCTCAAGGTGATCGGCATGGACAATGCCCATTGCGTGGGTACCGTTGAGGCAGCGCTTAAAGGGGTTAAGGGTATAGTCTCCCGCCAGCTTTTCCTCAATGAAAGGGCGATTATAGTCTTTGACCCGACACTGACTACCGCAGAAGCCATTAAAAAAGCAATAAAGGACGCTGGCTATACACCTGTGGCAGAGACCACCGTTGACCGTGAGAAAGAGGCGCGGCAGCGTGAAATAAATACGCTGAAGATAAAGCTCCTGGTGACGGCAGTTTTCGCCCTCCCCCTGCTTTACTTTGCTATGGGCCATCATGTGGGGCTGCCACTCCCCTCCCTCAGCGACGGGAGCATGGCGCTGATCCAATTGCTGCTCGCTACCCCTATTGTTGCCGCCGGCTACCAGTTTTACACCGTGGGGCTCAGGACGGTGGTGAAGAACCGCCGTGCCAGCATGGATACCCTCATCGCCCTGGGCACCGGCACCGCCTTTCTTTGGAGCCTGGCCTCATCTATTTTAATCTGGGGCGGTAATCTAAATTATGGAAGGGATGACCTCTACTATGAAGTGGCTGGGCTGCTTATCGCGTTCATCCTGCTGGGCAGGCTGCTGGAGGCCCTGGCTAAGGGGAGAACCTCGGCTTCAATCCGCAAGCTGCTCGAACTGCAGCCCAAAACGGCGCTGGTAGTTAGAGATGAGCGGGAGCAGGAGATCCCGGTGGAGGAAGTCATCGTGGGGGATGCTATCATCGTGAAGCCAGGGGGCAGCGTCCCGGTGGACGGGGTAATTCTGGATGGAAGCTCTTCAGTTGACCAATCGCTCTTAACCGGGGAGAGCATCCCGGTAGAGAAGAATATCGGTGACGAGGTTATCGGCGGCACTATGAATAAGGGCGGCTGGCTCAAGTTCAAAGCCACCAAAGTGGGCAAAGACACCGCGCTGGCCCAGATCGTAAGGCTGGTGGAGGAGGCTCAAGGCAGTAAGGCGCCGGTGCAGCGGCTGGCGGACAGGGTATCGGCCTATTTTGTCCCCGCTGTTCTGGCTATTGGGCTGGTTACCTTCCTCGCCTGGTATCTATCTGGATCCGGGTTAGTCTTTGCCCTCACCACCTTCATCGCAGTGGTCATTATTGCCTGTCCCTGTGCCCTCGGCTTAGCCACGCCCACCGCAATAATGGTAGGGACCGGTAAGGGTGCCGAGAATGGCATCCTCATCAGGGACGCGGCTACTCTGGAGCGGGCCTGCCGGGTGGATACCATCGTCTTCGATAAAACTGGCACACTAACCCGAGGCAAGCCCCAGGTCACGGATATCATTCCGCTCTCCAACCCCTATTCCAGTGATGAGATACTTAAACTAGCTGCCGCGGCTGAGAAGCGCTCGGAGCATCATCTTAGCGAAGCCATCATCAGCAAGGCTGAGGAAAGGGACATATCTATTCCGGAGGTAGAGAACTTCTCCGCTATACCCGGCAAAGGGGTGGAGGCAAGGTATAACGATACTGCTATTCTCGTGGCAAACAGGAAGCTATTTGCCGATAAAGGCATAGACATATCGACTGCGGAGGATAGGATAAGACAACTGGAAGATGAGGGTAAAACAGTAGTGCTGGTAGCAGCGGAGGGTAGGGTTACCGGGATAATTGCAGTTGCGGATACAGCGAAGGAATTTGCCGCTGAGACAGTAGCCGAGCTCAAGCGCCGGGGGAAGCAGGTCATCATGATCACCGGAGATAATCGTGGCAGTGCCGAGAGCATCGCCCATAACCTGGGGATCGATCGGGTGCTAGCCGAGGTGTTGCCTGAGGATAAAGCCGCCGAGATAAAGAGGCTCCAGGAGCAGGGTCACACCGTGGCTATGGTCGGCGATGGTATAAATGACGCCCCGGCTTTGGTTCAAGCAGACGTTGGTATCGCTATCGGTTCCGGTACTGATATCGCTATCGAGTCTGGTGGCATAGTCCTGGTGAAGGATGACCTTCGCGATGTCGTTCGCACCCTGGGACTGAGCTGCTATACTATGCGTAAGATAAAACAGAACCTCTTTTGGGCTTTTTCCTACAATTCTCTGGGTATTCCGATTGCCGCCGGGATACTATATCCCTTCACCGGCTTCCTGCTTAACCCCATAATCGCCGGGGCAGCGATGGCCTTCAGCTCAGTAAGCGTGGTCACTAATTCCCTGAGTATGCGAAGATACCGTCTGCAAGAAGAGTTTAAGGAGGAGAAAGGCGATGAACGAATAGGAGGCACTGAGCCTGGCTATCAAGAGGGAAAAGGAGGCTCACCGCTACTATAGCGATTCTGCTAACAAGACTACCAGTGAGAGCGGCAAGAAAATGTTCTCATGGCTGGCCTCGGAGGAGATGGGGCACATAAAGATACTGGAGAAGCAATGGGAGAAGGTTAAGGAAGAAGGGATGTGGCTTTCTGAAGAGGGGTACTGTTCATATGGAGACATATCGAATCCAATCGAATGCACAGAATTTCCGTCAGCCTCGGAGGCCAAAGGCGAGCTGACGGAGGACGCCCCGGAACTGGAGATTCTAAAGGAAGCCGTCGCTGCGGAGAGACAGGTGACTTCATTCTATGCCGATCTTGCCAAGAACACCTCTGACCCCAGTGGTAAGGCCATGCTTGAGAAGCTCTCCAGGGTTGAGCAAGGGCACCTGGATTTGCTGGAAGAGGAACATGAGTGGCTAAGAAGATCGAAGGAATTTTTCACGGTACACCGCTTTACCTTACCCTCATCAGCGTGATCTCTCGGTGAGAGGAGCCCCAAATGAATATATGGACTACTGCCCGGGGAAGCGATTATCCTCTAGGTCAACTTGAGGGCAAACCGCTTGGTGAGGACACTCTAGAAATAATGTTGGGGCCCAAAAATCGCGTGGGAGCGCGCTACTTCCAGTTAACCGTGCGGGACAGGTCCGGTAATGCAAGTCAGCCACTGTTACTGGCGCTGTACAACTCCGGTCCCTATCCTAGCTATAACTGGATTGAGGTGATAAAGCTGACGAGAAATATTGTCTTCCCGGAGCGAGAAGTGACCCTCTCGGAGACAGATTTACATAGCCTTTTTCGCTACCTCGCAGACTTAATTCCGCCCGGTGGACACATCATGGTAGAATATGAGAGTGCGGAATGGGCGGAGACCAGGCTCTCTATAGGGTGCGGCATCCCCACTGTAGCGACACCTTTAGGCAGCATGCTCTTTCGGGTAGGCTGCGGAGTGGCCTTCAAAGACTGGCATTTTGCCGAGGGAGGCAGCGAAGGCCCGAGAAAGTTACAGGGATATAAAGCGCTGCATGAAGATCATCGCCTTGCCCGGGCCGCTGAGATGGCAGCAGAACTTCGCTCCTTCCTCCGCAGGGAAACGCCGCCTAGCTGTCGCCACCTTTGGGAAGCAGCCCGGGACAGGACGGTGCAAATACTCAACACCCTGTCCACAGATCATCCTTCCTTAGCCGTTGCGGGAAAGAAAAAGTAAGGCGGAAAGACGTAAAGATAGCAGATTTCAGCTTCGGGGAAACCATAGAGAGCGGAAAGGAGGAAATCACCCCATGACTACCGTAGCACCCAAGTTAATCGAGTATGACAATATCCGCTGGAATGCCGACTGGTGTAAGCGCTGCTATATCTGCGTGGAGGCCTGCCCCAGGCAGGCGCTGGAGCTAAAGGACGATGCCATCATCGAGATTGAAGGCCTTTGTGACCGAACTGGCCTTTGTCAGAGGCTTTGTCCCGACCTGGCCATCGAGGTCATTGAACCCAGGTCACGGGAGCGACAGTGATGAAACACCTAGTTCAGGGCAATGAAGCACTCTTCCTCGGCGCCCTCAAGGCAGGCGCGAATTTCTTCGCTGGCTATCCCATCAGCCCCTCAACGAATATCCTTGTCCTGGCCGCAGAACAGGCGGTCAAGGACCCAAACTTCAAGTTCATCCAGAGCGAGGACGAGCTTGCCGCCGCCAATGCCATTATCGGCGCCTCGCTGGCCGGCGCCAAGTCCTTTACCGCCACCGCCGGGCCAGGCTTCACCCTGATGCAGGAGGCAATCGGCTACGCTCACGAGGTGGAGGTGCCAACGGTGTTTTTCAACATTCAACGGGTGGGGCCGGCCACGGGGATGCCCACAATGCCAGCGCAGCAGGATATTGTGCAGACAAACTATGGCAGCAGCGGTGACTACTATCCCCTGGCTTTCTATCCCAACTCCGTTGCCGAGTGCTATCGTTATGCCATCACCGCATTTAACGCCGCAGAAGAATCACTGTCACCCGTTATCCTTCTCAGCGATGCCTTCGTGGGTCATCTGAACGAGGTTGTAGACCTCGATGATATCGAGGTAGAGGTTGTCCCGCGCACCAGGCCACCTCTGGGGACCGGCAAGCGGTTTTTTACCGGCCTGACTCACGATGATGCAGGCAACCCGCGAACTGCCGATGCGGGGGTGTACCGCGAATGGCTCAACAAAGTCAAGGCCCGGCATGAAAAGGTGGCGGCCCGCTATAGTGCCTATGAGTTCAGCGGAAACCAGGCGAGCGATACGCTACTCATTTCATACGGTATCGTATCGCGGGTGGTTGCCCCGCTCGGTTCCACCTTCGCGCTATTTCGGCCAATACGCATGTTCCCCATGCTCGGAGATGAGCTTCGTAACCACGCTCAGGGCTACGAAAAGATCGCGGTCATCGAAGCCAACGATGGCCAGTACGCCTGTCTGGTGGAGCGTGAACTCAAGAGGGACATGATCCGCATACCGCTGCTCGGCGGGAGGATTAACCTGGAGCTGGCCAAACAAGGGTTGAGGGAAAAGCTTGACGTGGAGGTGCCATGATGTTCAAGGACCTTATTAAACTGGACCGTTTACCCACCAGTTGGTGTCCTGGCTGTGGGCTTGGGCAGATAATGATCCAGTTAGCGATGGTGATGGATGGACTCGGACTTAACCATACCAACAGCACGGTTATTTCCGGGGTGGGCTGCACCGGCAGGCTTGCCGGCTACATGAATGTCGATGGCATATATACCCTTCACGGCCGCACCCTGCCGGTGGCCGAGGCAGTGAAGCTGGTGAGCCCGGACCTCAAGGTGATCGTGGTCTCCGGAGACGGCGATCTTGCCAGTATTGGCGGCAACCACCTGCTCCACGCCGCCAGGCGCAACCCGGATCTCACCGTGCTCTGCAACAACAATAATGTCTACGGCCTCACCGGAGGTCAGGCAGGGCCGACAACACCCCGCAACACCAAAACGGTGAGTACCCCTGCCGGCGCCACCTATGACCCGGTAAATCTGCAAAACCTGATGAAGGCCGGCGTCAGGTATTTCTACGCCAAGACAACGGTATACCATCAACTCCACCTCCGCAACTGTATCAAGGAAGCGATTGCCTGGCCCGGGTTTGCCTTTGTGGATATCACCTGTCATTGCATCGAGAACAATGGGCGCAGGCTGGGGTTCAACTCCGCATACGAAATGCTGCAGCACTTCAAAAAAACATACAAAAGGGCCCCTGACGGAGCCGAGACCCTGGGCCCCGAGGAAATCGGCATCGTCCGCCAGGGATAGAAAGGAGTCACCAATGGGAAAGGTCATCATTTCGGGGGAGGGCGGCCAGGGAGTGCGGGTGATATCACATAGCCTGGCAACACTGCTGGCCAACCTCGGTTACGAGGTAAGCCTGCTGTATGATTACGACTCGTCAGTGAGAGGTGCCATGAGCGTGGCCTACCTTGTCTTTGATAAAGAGCCCATCGCCAACCCGGTGGTTGAGGATGCCGACATCCTGCTCAAACTCTCCAACAAGGCAGAGGGACTTCACGCAGTAAAGACCGTGTGCCAGACGGGACTCTGCACCGATGAGGAAATCCCCTTCAGCAAGCTGGGAATAGAGCAATTCGGCAGAGAGGTCTTCGGCAACATGATCGCCCTGGGACGCTTAATGGCCCTGGTAGATGTTGAAGTATCTGAAGAGGAGTTGGCCAACGTGCTCCCCCTTAAATACAGGGAAGAGAACTTGAGTGCTGTCCTATTCGGCCACCATCTGAAGGAGGAGGACCTGGAACGGGGGCTCAATTCCAGGAAGAGACGCGAGTTTGATTTCTCCAGCAAGCAGCCCGGGGAAATGGAACTGGAAGCTGAAAGTCAGGCCTGACCGGGCAGCATCAGCTACACCATTGGCAGTGAATAGATTCGAGTACATTTCTTGGCGTAGTGCTTGTCCTTGTGATACGCAATTTGAATAACGCAGGAAGAGAAATGAAGATGGAGGAAGCACATGGTTGATGATCGCGGATCGGACAGTGCAAGCTCTCTACCTACAGGCTCGCGTATGTGGCCATCAAAGCGCTATGCGGAAATTCATCAGCGCTCGTTACAGGACCCTGAGAGGTTCTGGGCCGAGGAGGCGCGACAACTGGACTGGTACAAGACCTGGGACCGAGTCCTTGATTGGGATCCACCCTACGCGCGGTGGTTTGTCGGAGGCAGGCTCAACGCCTGCTATCAGTGTGTTGACCGCCATGTACAGACATGGCGGAAGAGCAAGGTAGCGATATACTGGGAGGGAGAAACCGGGGAGACAAGGGTACTGAGCTATTCCACCCTCTTCCGGGAAGTCAACCGTTTCGCCTCGATACTGCAGAAGCTTGGGGTCAAGAAAGGAGACCGGGTTGCAATTTATCTTTCCATGGTCCCTGAACTGCCTATTTTCATGCTTGCCTGCGCCCGAATAGGGGCTGTGCATACGGTGATCTTCTCCGGATTCAGCGCTCAGGCGATAGCGGAGAGGGTCAACGATATACAGGCGAAAGTTCTCATCACCGCTGATGGGGCATATCGCCGCGGCAAGATCCTGGCGCTCAAGGAAATAGTCGATGAGGCGGTTAAACTATCGCCATCCGTGGAGAAGATAGTTGTGGTTAGAAGAACCGGGGAGAAGGTTCCCATGAAAGAGGGAAGGGACTTCTATCTTTCCTCCCTACTGGACGATGCTGATAGAATGGTTAAGCCTGAGCCGATGGAGTCTACTCATCCACTGTATATACTCTACACCTCGGGGACAACGGGGAAGCCCAAAGGTGTAGTACATGGCACAGGCGGCTACCTTGTGTTCAACCACTCGGCATATAAGTGGGTTTTCGATATAAGGGAGGAGTCGGTCTACTGGTGCACCGCCGATGTGGGATGGGTAACTGGCCACAGCTCCATAGTTTATGCTCCCCTCTCCCATGGCGCAGCCATCGTCCTGTACGACGGGGCCCCTGACTATCCCACTGTAGAACGATGGTGGGACATAGTGGAGAAGTACGGCGTCAGCATTTTTTACACTTCGCCGACGGCAATACGCATGTTTATGCGCCATGGCGAGGAAAGGCTGTTAAAGCATGATTTCTCCAGCCTTGAGCTTCTGGGCAGCGTTGGCGAGCCCATAAACCCCGAGGCTTGGTACTGGTATTACAAGAATATAGGTAAAGAGAGATGTCCCATCGTGGATACCTGGTGGCAGACGGAGACCGGGGGCACCATGCTATCCCCGACACCGGGGATTGAGTCCATACCTCTAAAGCCAGGCTCTGCGGCTTTCCCACTACCCGGCGTGGATGCGGCTGTGGTTGATGCTGAGGGAAACCAGCTTCCTCCAGGGCAGACGGGACTGCTAATAATAAGGAAGCCCTGGCCCGGTATGCTTCTAGACATCTATGGCGACCCACAGCTTTATAAGGATTCATACTGGTCACGCTTTCCCGGGTCATATTATACCGGCGACTTCGCCATGCGGGACGAGGATGGCTATTTCTGGCTCCTGGGCAGGGCTGATGAGGTGCTAAAAGTGGCGGGACACCGCATCGGTACAGCCGAGCTTGAGGACGCCGCTGTATCCCATCCCGCTGTGGCCGAGGCCGCCGTAGCGAGCAAACCAGATGAAGTGAAAGGTGATGCTATTGTCCTCTTCGTCACCCTCAAGGATGACGCTTCGCCCTCACCTGATCTAAAGAAGGAGATCGGTAAGCATCTACGTAATGTCATCGGGCCCATCGCTACACCTGATGAGGTCTACTTCGTGGAGTCGTTGCCTAAGACGAGGAGCGGCAAGATCATGCGCCGTGTCCTCAAAGCGATAGCCTCAGGACAGAGCCCGGGCGACCTCACCACCCTGGAAGACGAAGCATCGGTTGAGGAGGCGAAAAAAGCATACGAAACCGTGAAGAAGATATCTGACACCGATAAAGACGATTAAGTCACCGGCGCCCTCTCCACGATGGATGAATCCCTCAACGTCAATGGGCAGGATGAGCACTAGTCTCACCTCCCAATGGCTGGTATAATGATTCACCGGGTGCTACCACGGCTACCCCGGTGAAGAGACATGGCTGTTACAGTAGAGTTTTTACAGTCCGTCCCCTATTTCTCCAGGCTTAGTGTTGCTGAATTCGATTCGATCATGGAATTCATCTTTGAGAAAACGTTGCAGCGAGGGGAGCTGGTCCTGATCGAGGAGGAGCCCGCTGAGGTATTATATTTTGTAGCCTCCGGCGCGGTTAAGGTGTTCAAGACCTCGGCCGAGGGTAAAGAGCAGATTCTTAACATCGTGCGCCCCGGAGAGTCCTTCAATGACGTTTCCATCTTCGATGGCGGCCCCAACCCCGCCAGTGTCCAGGCTATGGGGCCTGTTGTTCTTTACGGTATCAGAAGGAGTGACCTGGAGATTATCCTCCGGGATCACCCCCAGGTAGCCCTGAATGTCACTAAGGTCCTGGCGGGTCAAGCGCGCCACCTGGGATCACTAGTCGAGGACCTGTCCTTCAGACACGTCATTGGCCGGGTAGCCAAGATACTCCTGGAGCACGCTGGAGATGGAACAGGCGCCAGGCCACGGCTTACCCAGCAGGATATGGCAGCGATGGCGGGCACTGTCCGCGAAGTAGTCGGCAGGTCGCTCAAAGCCCTGGAAGATGATGGGGCGATCAGGTTGGAGCGCCACCGCATCGTAATCACCGATAAAGAAGCCCTTAAAGACATGGTGGCAGCATATTTTTGAGACAAAGGTCACATTCCACAAGGTGCTCAGGTGATATTATGATTGCCGAGGGAGGCAGTTAGAGTGGTTGAAATGCCAGTGATTGACCGGGATAAGTGTGATGGGTGTGGTTTATGTGTTAGCGTGTGCCAGTGCAAAGTCCTGGTATTGGTCGACAACGTTGTAACTGTAATAGGGAAAGAAAAGTGCACCTCATGCAACCGCTGGTGTACTCATTGCGAAGACGTCTGCCCCACCGGAGCCATACGCTGGCCCTTTGAAATAATTATCGAGGAGCGCTAGCAACTCCTGCTCTCAGCTTTCTTGCCCTCATCAACTACTCGCCTCACACCTATCTTATCATTCATCGCACCCTAGCCCCAAATGGGATAAAAGTCACATACATTCGTCATCCCCTGATTTAAAATAACTTTGGATATATATAAAACAGGGGATGCGTGATGTGTAACAAACTGGAGACTGCGCCCGAAGAACCGACTAGTAAAGGTAAGTGTTGCCACTACTGGATAATCGAGACCCCCGAAGGCCCTACCAGCAAAGGCGTGTGCCAGTTCTGCGGTGCGGAAAAGGAATTCGATAGTTACGGGCCAGATTCATGGTCACAGTGGGAGCGCGATAGATCCACATCCACCGAATTCTCTGGCTTGCTAGACCCTGCGCCTGTTAGTGAGCAGGATGACTCCTAACGCCGCATTCAGAATCGGAGGAAACTTTAGTTTGCGTAAATCGGTGATAATGTGTTGGCGCCATTAACCAGGACGTGCGTCATGACCCTTCGGTAAAGCAAACCGCTGTCTTTACTGCCCTGCTCTTCTGCTTGTTCAAGTTGACTTCAATCATCTCCCGGTAGTCTTCAAGAGAGAATGTATGGGTAAACATAGACTCGAGATGAAACTTTTTTTGCTTTACAAAATCGATAGCCAAGTCAAAGATGTGCTCTCTTTTACCCTGCACATCAGTATAGCCATAGCAATAGACGCCCTTTATGGTCTGAAGTTTCAGCCAAAGGGGCGTGGGATCGAGCTTTACCTCCTTGCTAATCCCTACCACACTTAGTACCCCTCCTGTTCTCAGTGCCCTCATACCGGCATTAAGTGTCTCAGTGTTAGCTACAGTATCAAAGATCTTTGAGAATCCCCCCATAAGGATCTCTTTACCTAGCATGGGTTTGTACGCCTTAGCCCCGGTGATATGTATTGTGTGACGCAAGATCTCACCATCTGTAATCAGATGATCCGCCCCTAACTTGGATGTCAGTTCCGCATGGAATTTCGAGGGCTCAGCAACAGCAATGGTACAACCTATATCCAAGGCACGTGTTGCTTGAACGATAAGGTTACCGATCACACCACCCCCGATAACAAGAACCTTATCGTCGTCGTTGGGTGTGTTATCCATCACTGCCTCGAGGGCCACCGCAACCGGCTCTATCATGGCGCCCTCTTTATGAGACATTTCCTGAGGTAATTTAAAAACCTGGTCTTTGTGTGCCACCAGATATGGCGCAAAGCCTCCGCCTACATCGCGACATAAACCAGCCAACATGCCAGGGGCGAGATTGCCCTCAGCAAAGTTTTCACAATTTGCTGGTCTACCCATTTGACAGCTTCTACATACAGGTTCAATGCCTCTTATCGAGCAGCTAAGATACGGTGCAACAGTAACTACATCTCCTGTCTTTGTTCTGTCAACACTGCTTCCAACTTCTATGACCTCGCCGCAAAGCTCATGGCCCATGGTGCATGGAAACGAGGTGAACGGGGTTGCCGTTGGGGAATCCCGTAAGAGAATGAGGTTGATATCGGTTCCACAAAACCCACATACGAATGTCCTGATCTTTACCCATTCAGAGGAGGGCAATGTTGGCTCCGGGACGTCAACAAGCCGTACCGTGGCCAGGGGGCCATAATAGTAGAGTCGTTTGCTTATGCCCGCCAAGACCTTCAATGCTGCAAATTGAGGAATCGAAACAGAGAATTGCAAGGCCTTCATATCCTAGTCCATCCCCATGCAACCAGCCTCACATACTCATAATATGGCTGCCTTCACTAATGACTCCCGGTATCGCAGCCTTCCATCCACACGCTATCCAGCATGACCAAATCCGGCGGCACCATGTGCACATCGACATCTACAATCACATCCAGCACCGCCGGCAGCCCGGAGTCCGCCGCTCGCTGCAAGGCAGGCCGAATCTGCGCCGGCTCGGTGACCCGCTCACCGTAGCAGCCCAGGGCATCAGCCAGTTTGTCATAGCGGATGTCGGTTAAGTCAACGCCGCAGTAGCGTCCCTCGTAGACTAGCTTCTGTCCGCCTTTTATCATTCCCCACGCCATATCGTTGGCAATAATAACCACGATTGGTGCACACTCTCGCCGCGCCGTTTCCATTTCCAAGGCATTGAAACCGAAGGAACCATCTCCTGTAATGCAGTAGACAGGGAGGTCGGGGCGAGCCAACTTGGCACCTACGGCGTAGGGGAGCCCTGACCCCAGGTGCCCTGAATCAGCAGCCCAAAGGAAAGAACGTGGCTCGTAGATGCGGTTCTGGTAGAAGGCCCAAACCGACGTGTTGCCACCATCCTGAGCATAGATGGCCTCGCGGGGGAAGAACTCGCGAACCTCCCGCATGAGGCGCAATGGATGAATAGGCACTCCGTCAGATCGGGCTCCTTCCTCCCAGCCACTCAACCAGGTTTCCTGGGCCTGACGGGCGTCTTCGAATTGGGGGTTCTCTGCCTTAGGTCCGGTCCGCATTTTGACCGCCTCCAGCAAGGCGCGCAGGGTGCCTTTAGCATCCCCTGTCAGGGCCAGGTCTATTGGACGGTTCAGGGCGATGTTCTGGGGTTCTATGTCAATCTGTATGTAGCGCTGTGTATTCCACACCCCCCATATTGGTGGCCGTCCCCAGAAATCTATATCTCCCAGGCGACCACCCACCAGGAGTACCACGTCGGCCGTAGCCTGGGCTTTTAATGCGCCAGCGGCGGTGGATGGGATCAGACACAGGGGATGGTCTTCGGGAATAGAACCCCGTGCACCCTGGCTTGTGGTCACCGCAGCCGAGAGATATTCCGCCAGTTCCACCATCTCCGCCCAGGCCCCGGACCGCAGCACCCCTCCACCGGCGTGAATGAGTGGCCACTGGGCATTCGCCAGCATCTCCGCCGCCTGCTCAATAAGACCAGCATCGGCCACCGGAGGTGTGATAGCCCGATAGCGCTGCGGCGGCAGGATGGGGCACTCTTCACTATCTAGCTTGTCGCATAACACGTTGGAAGGCAGATCCAGGTAAACCGGCGCCTGACGGCCGGATGTGGCAGCGCGGAATGCCAGTTGCACAAGCTCAGGCATCCGCCTCACGTCGTTCACCAGTGCCCGCCATTTGGTTATGGGGGTCATCAGGGAGATCTGATCCAGAGCCTGCATGGAGCCGTGCTCAGGGTAGCAGCGCC